>JADMIO011121653.1_pt1 | contig 59675 bp, 46 predicted proteins | sample 8958161 | NCBI WGS metagenome assembly JADMIO01 (sample SAMN16585339, study PRJNA669376) | soil metagenome | isolation source: Crop rotation soil | place: USA: Cullars Rotation, Alabama | collected 2011 | reverse complement strand
TGATGGCGCGCGCCATCGATCCCACCCAGGTCCTGACGCAGCAACAGCCGCTCAGCGACGCGGTGGAGGCCTACAAGTCCTTCGACACGCGGCAGGAGTCGTGGATCAAGGTCGAGCTTCTACCCACGCATTGAGAAACGCCGCAGCGCGTGCTTGAGCATCACCAGGTAGTCGCCTGGATCCATGGCCTCGTAGGACCAGTCGCCTTCGAACAAGAGCTTGCGCGCGGTCTTGGCCACGGTGGAGGCGCCGGGATTGAGCAGGCGCTGTCCGTCGGGTGACACGATCACGCTGCGAATGAAATAGTTGCGGCTGAACAGATCGACCACGCGGTTGTGCTGGTCGATCTTGGCCGTCACCAACACATCCTGCACGAACGGGAACGGCGGCACCGGCGTGGTGCGGATGTTGATCCACACCGGCACGAACTCTTCGTTGATCTGCGCGATCACCCGCTGGTCCCGCAGCGCCAGCGAGCGCAGGTAGTCGCCCCCCATGCAGATCGCCCCCTCTTTTTCCCCGGCGATCAGCACCACCAGGATGGGGCGGCCGAGCTTGAGCGCATCGGCCTGCGCCTGTTCGTAGCTCGAGCGCCACGCGACATTCAAATGCTCCGTCGAATGCATCGGAATGTGAGCGAAGCAGCCCGACGAGCCGAGGATTGCCGCCGCCAACAACAGTGTGGTTTTGCGCATGGAGGCGCCGCCAACGCAGCTTTCGTGCCGCGATCGGCGATCACGAATTCCGGACACTTGCGCGCCGGGTGTCAACGCCGCTTGACGGCGGAGTCAACGCGCGGAGCGGCTGCCTTGCTCGATGAGCTCGACCTTGTAGCCATCCGGATCCTGGACGAACGCGATCACGGTGGTCCCATGCTTCATCGGCCCGGGCTCGCGTGTGATCTTCCCCCCGGCGGCGCGGATTCGATCACAGGCGCCATGGATGTCGTCGACCCCGAGCGCGATGTGGCCATAGGCGGTGCCGAGCTCGTAGCTCTCGACGCCCCAGTTGTAGGTGAGCTCGAGCTCGGCGTGCTCGGGGTTCTTTCCATAGCCGACGAAGGCGAGCGTGAACTTGCCGTCCGGATAGTCCTTCCGCTGAAGGAGCTGCATCCCCAAGGTCTCGGTGTAGAACGCGATCGAGCGCTCGAGGTTGCCGACCCGCAGCATGGTGTGCAGGATTCGCATGCGCCGAGTCTACTGCAAGGAAGGCCGGTGTGTTACGATGCACGCGGGGGAAATGATGATTCATCGTCTCGGCCTGGTGCTGATTACGTTGGCTGGTTGTGCAGCCGCCACCCCGCTCTCCGTCGATGTCCGCTACAGCGCCGACGCGGCGCGGGTGGCCAACGCCGAGCAGCTCGCCAGCGCGCGGATCGCGGTCGGCCGCTTCTCCGACTCCCGGCCCCGCCGCAGCGCCGACATGCACGCCGCCAGCTACGTGGGCCACGACGGCTCCTATGACGTGGGCCTCACCTGGCAGGGACGGACCTTCGCCTCGGTTCCGGAAGTGGTGCAGGCGCTGTTGATCGAGGAGCTGGAGCACGCCGGTCTCAGCGTGGAGCCGGTGGACACCGTGATCAAACCCGGCGATGTCGAGGCGGCGCGCGTCGCCGCCGAGAAGGGTCACTGTGATCTGGCGCTCGGGGGCGACATCGCCGAGCTCATCTACCGCACGCCCGACAGCAGGAACGGCTCGGTGAAGATGGAGGTCCAGCTGTTCGAAGGCGTGGTGGGAAAGGCGTTGGCCCGCTTCCCCGCGTCGGGCTCGCAGAACGCCGAAGGGGAGGAGCGGCCGCAGCAGCGCGTCGACGCGCTCCTCGAGCGCAGCTTCAAGCAGGCCGCGCACCGGGTGGTCGAGCGGGTGGCCAGCGAAGTCGCAGTGCTCCTCGCCGCCGCCAACAAAGAGTGATGCTCCCGGTGACGCGTCCCATGTGACAGCGCCGCCGAAGCCTGCCGATCCCCGCGTTCGCTGAGGGGTTTCCGCTGGCACGAAGCTGGCTATGCCGGCGGGCATGAGAAAATTCACGCTGATCCTGTTCGTCGCCGCCTGTGAGCCCGCCGCCGTCTCCTCGGCTCCCGATCTCGCGCCCGCGCGTCCCCCGGCCGAGACCGATTTCTGGAGCGCCTTCGAGACCCAGTCGTACGCCGATCTGCCTTCGGTTCGGAGCGGCCTGCAGGCCGCCTATGACGCCAACCCCAAGGATCCCGAGACCACGCTCCTCCTCGGGCACGCCAACCTGTGGACGCTGGCCGAGTTCGGCCGCGATCCGCGCGATCCCTCAGCGCTGCCCTCGCGCGCCACCGACGCCCTGCGCTACTTCACCGAGGCGGCCCAGCTCGCGCCCGACGATCAGCGCGTCCCCGGCTGGCTCGGCTCGATCGAAGTCGCCATTGGAAACATTACGGGAAACGCGGACTTACTCGCTCAGGGCCAGGCGCGCATCGACGCCGGCGCCGCCGCCTATCCCGAGTTCAACCTGTTCGTGCGCGCGCTCATCAACGGCCAGCTCCCCATCGATTCGCCGGACTTTCCCGCCGGCCTCGAGGCCATGTGGCAAACCCTCGATCTCTGCGCCGGCGAGAGCGTCGATCGCGCCCACCCCGACTTCACCAAATACTTGTCGCGCCGCACCATGACCGGCCCCCAGCGCGTCTGCTGGAACGACCACAAGGCCCGCCACAACTTCGAGGGCTTCTTCCTCTATATGGGCGATCTGGCGCTGAAGTCCGGCGACCCGGCGACGGCGACCCAGCTCTATGGCAACGCCAAGCTCAGCGACAGCTACGCCACCTGGCCGTTCTCCGCCGATCTGGAGCAGCGCATCGCCGAGGCCGTCGACCGCGCCAAGCTCTATCGCGACGGCGATCCGATGAACGATCCGCCCCTGGCGAACCAGACGTCGACCTCCTGCGCCAGCTGCCATGCGGTAAAATAGGAGGATGTTCTACGTCGAAATCTTCCTGCTCCTGAACTTCACCGCGCTTTGCGGCATCCTGGTCGTCTTGTGGCAGATCCGCGACCACATGCTGAAGCCGAAGGGCTAGCGGCGGCTGCGGCGTAACAGCAGCGCCATGGCCGCCGCGCAGAGAAGCCCGAGCGACAGCGCCGATCCGCCTCCGCCCACCTGGCAGGAGCAGCCGCCTTCGTCTTTGGGCTGCAGCACCACGGTGAGATCCGGCCGCACCGACAGATCGCGCGCCGCCGCGTCGTCGAGGAAGATGAGGCCTCCGTCCTCGACGGGGTGAAACACGTTTTCACCCAGCTGCGAGTTGGTGAAGCTCGACTGTCCGGTGGCGTCGGTGACCTTCACGCCGAAGTAGTAGAGCCCCTCGACCAGGTGCGAGGTGTCCCAGACGTAGCTGTAGGAGTTGTCGGGATTCACCGTCGCCGTGATGTTGGTGCCGAGCGGGGTCGGCGGATCGAGGACCTGCGTCATCGAATTGACGCCGTAGAACACGTCGAAGCTGAGCGGCGGCTGGCCGGTGGCGAGCCAGACCGTCTTGTAGCTCTTGTCGGTGGCGAACAGGCCGTCGGGCAGGATCACGATCGCCGCCGGCGGATAGGCCGCGCCGCCGTGGGCCACGCGCACCGGCCCCGTCGACACCGAGTAGATCTTGTAGGGGTAGTCGAAGTTGGCGGCGACGATCCAATACGCGCCCGCCGGCACCGCGTGCGTGTCCCAGGTAAAGGAGGTCATCCCGCAGTGGACACGCGGACCGGCATCGGGACAGATCACGCCGGCGTCGGCGTCGCAGCTGCAGCTCACCCAGTAGCCGTTGGTGTCGCCGCTGGCCTCGGGGATCGGCGTGGCGATGCTGATCAGCTGATCGTAGGTGACCGCCGAGGGCGGCACGTGATCGAGATAGTAGAAATGAAAACGTCCGGTCGGATCGTTGGGGAAGTCGACGTTCCAGGCGACGTTGTAGGAAGCGTCGGCGGTGGGAAATGGATAGGCCTTGAGCGAGAGGCCGCCGTCGGTGGGATCGGCCTCGGGCGCAGGCGGGCTGGTGAAGGTGGCCTTGGAGACCGAGGCGCCCACGTGGGCGAAGGCGCTGGCGGACACGAGGAGCGAACAGAGCAGACGCACGAGGCGAGTCTACTACGAGTCGAAATCCGGACGCGTTTGTCGCGAATCGCGCCGTCGTAGCGCTAGTCGCTGAATGGTTACCAATAGATAGAACCGGCATGACATCTGCGATGGGCGGCCCTCGCGATGCGGCTCGTGCCACTTGTGATCTGGCTCATTGGCTGCGCGGCGACTCCGCCGCCGGAGAAGCGCACGCTCACGCTCGGCCACCTGGACGACGGCGCCTTCACCGCCTACCAGCCCAACGAGGACGTGACGCTGGTGGCGGGCGCGCAGGGCGGCTTTCATGTCTGGCTCAGCTTCGAGATGGCGCCGGCGATGGGCGGCGAGGCCGAGCTCGAGCGCACCGCGCATCGTCGGATCGATGACCAGCTGGTGCTGCGCACCAACGGCACCGTCGAGCTCGATCAAAAAACTTCGCTGCCGATGTTCATGTGCCCGAGCCCCGTCGGCATCTCGGTGATCGATCAACCCATCGAGTACCAGCTCCGCTTCCACGACGACGGCGGAGAGCTGGCAAAGGGCGCCATCACGCTGGTGCCGCACTGCCCGGCGGATCAGCTCGAATTCTGTCAACGCATTTGCCAGGGATAGGAGAGCGAATATGAAAGTAGCTTGGATGCTTCCGTTGGCGGCGCTGCTCTGGGACAACCGCGCCGAGGCGTGCGGCTGTTTCACGCAACCGACCGTCACCACGCCGGTGGTGCAGGCCGGCGAACGAATCCTGTTCGCCCACGAAGGCAACGAGGTCATCGCCTACATCCAGATCCAATATCAGGGATCGGCGGACCACTTCGGCTGGATCGTGCCGCTGCCGTCGATCCCGACCTTGCAGATCGGCACCGACGAGCTGTTCGCCAAATTGGGCGCCACCACCCAGCCCAAGTATCAGCTCACCACCAACCGCATCTTCTGCAACGGCGGCAGCGCCAGCTACACCAACGACTCGAGCGGCGTCGGCTGCGGCGCCTTCGGCGACGACGCCGAGTATGCCTCCGCCACCCCCGACCTCGGCTTCGCCAACACCGATCTCAGCCACAACGGCGAGGTGGTGGTGCAGGACTCGATCGGTCCCTACGACTACGCCGTCCTCAAGGCCGACGATCAGACGGAGATGACCACCTGGCTCAAGGACAACGGTTACTTCGTCCCCGACGCCACCGGCGAGGCGGTCAAACCCTACATCCACCCCGGCGCCTACTTTCTGGCGCTCAAGCTGCGCGCCGGTCAATCGGCCGGCGACGTCACTCCCATCATCCTCCGCTACACCAGCGATCTGCCGATGATTCCCATCACGCTGACGCAGGTGGGCGCGATCCCCAACATGGGGGTCCTCGTGTGGGAGCTGGGCGAGTCGCGCGCCATCCCCCGCAACTATCACCACGTGGTTCTCGACGAAGTGCCGATCTGGCTCGGCGCGCAGTACCAGGGCGTGATCACCAGCGCCGTCGGCAGCGCGCCCGGCAAACACGCCTTCGTCACCGAGTACGCCGGTCCGTCGCGGGTGATGGACGCGCAGCTCTATTACAACGGCCGCTTCGGCGATCTCTCGGTCCTGCGCGCGACCCAGGATCCGGGCAGCTACATCAACTATCTCAAGAACCACGGCTACAGCTTCGACTCCACGCTCTACGCGATCTTGCAGCGCTATCTGCCGATGCCGCAGGCGGCCATCGCCGCCGGAGTCAGCGTGAACGACTTCTACGGCAACTTCGATTTCTTCAGCAACAAGTACGGCAGCGGCGCCAGCGACGGCGGCGTGACCGTGGCCTTCACGCCCGGCCCGATCACCGACGAGATCGACATGCGCATCGTCACCCCGACCAAAGCCACCCAGTCGCTGTTCGACCGCCATCTCTATCTGACCCGGCTCTACACCACGCTCTCGCCCAAGGACATGAACCTCGATCCGGTGTTCAGCGAAAATCCCGATCTGCCGGAGGTTCCGCTGCTTCACACCGCCATCCAGACCAACCCCTGCATGGGCGACTCGTGGCTGTCGACCGATCAGGGCTTCGAGGTGCAGTACCTCGGCACCACGCCGCCCTACTACAGCAGTCTGCCGACGGCGCTGCGCCTGGAGCGGCTGCGTGAGGAGGGTCAGCCCGAGGTGGTCACCGACAACCGCGCCGCCATCACCACCCAGCTCGGTCCGGTGGTGAAGAACCTGTCCACGAGCTACACCAGCAACAACGACGCGCCGTCGTCGGGCCGCTCGAGCGGCTGCGCCTGCGATGTCTCGGCGCGCACCCGCAACCAGCTCGGCACCGGCCTCATGGTCCTCCTGGCCGGCCTCGTGATCAGGCGGCGCCGGAAGGCCTGATCGCCACTCCGCGAATCGTCGGCCGCACCAGCGCGAACGCCTTCCGCATCGACTCCCGCTTCATCTCCCGCGTCTCGAAACGCTCGGCGATCGCCTCGCCGGTGCGCCGCTCGAGATGACAATTCCCCATGAGGCGCATCCACAACGGATTGATGCGGCGCTGCCACTTCAAGCGCGAAGAATTCTCCTCGGCGGCCACGTGCTCGAGGAACACCAGCCGTCCGCCGGGCCGAAGCACGCGGCGCATCTCGTCGAGCGCGCGCTCCGGATCGGCCACGCTGCACAACACCAGCGTCGAGACCACCGCGTCGAAGCTGCCCTCGGGAAACGGAAGGCTCTCGGCGGCGGCGTCCACCACCTCCCATCTGGTTCGTGCCTGCAGGCGCTTCCGCATGTGGGCGTCGGGCTCGCACAGGACCAGCCGCTCGAGGTTCTGGGAGTAGTGCGGAAGATTCGCGCCGGTGCCCGCGCCCACCTCCAGCACCGAGCCGCTGAGATCGCGGAGAAGGTCCGCGCGCCATTCGCGCAGGCAGGCCTCCTCCACCTTTCGCATCAGCGGGTCGTAAATCGCCGCCAGAAAACGAGACATGAAAGCAGTATGACCACGATCAGCGGCATTTCTCCATCCACGGCGAAGTCGCAGGCGAGGCCGCGGTTGGCCGGCGCTACGAGCACCGTGTCGGCGGTCTCGGCGCGCAGCGATCGCTGATGCGAGCCGTTGAGGTTGGCGATGAGCACGCCCGCGCCGTTGGACACGCCTCCGTCGGGCGGCCGCGCCGCCTGCGTCCAGGAGAGCTGGCGGCCGCCGGCCAGCCAGCGCGGACCCACATCATCGTACAGCGCGGCCGATCCGGAGAAGATCACCGGCGAGGAGCTGCCGTCGGAGGCGACGATGTAGAGATCGTGCTGCGGCTCGGGCGCGGCCGCCTGCACCACGCTCGACGAGAGCGCGATCGACATCTCGTCGGGAGAGACCGCGAAGTCCCAGGCGTCGCCCGACACGCCCGGCGTCACCAGCACCGTGGGGTTGGTGCAGTCGCCGGTGATGCGGTAGAGCGTGATCGAACCGCCCTGCGTCTTCGAAGACGCACCTCCGGCGACAATCCACACCCCGCTCGACAGCCGTTCGAACTGGTTGAGCACCGCCAGATTGGGGCAATCGAGCTGCATCGACGGCGCGGCCGAGTCCATGTCGGCGCCCGAGTAGATCACCGGATGGGGCGACGGGCTGGGCGAGAGATCTTCCACCCACATCACATGCGTCGCGTCCAGCCACTGGGGCGGCGCGGCGATGAGCTTGCCGGTGCGCACCACGTGCTGCGATTTTCCGTCGACGCCGACGGTGACCAGGCGATTGCCCTCCTGAAACGCGACGCGCGCGCCGTCGGGCGAAAAACGCGGCGCCAGCTTGGCCACGGCCGGGAGCGTGGTGTCGTCGAGCCGCACCGGCGGTTTGCTGCTGCAGTCGCTGAGCTCGTCGGCGATCCAGAGGCTGTGCGCCAGCGTGCGCTTGCCGGCCGCGATCATCGGTGCCACCTCTTCGAACGCCAGCAGCGACGGCGTCGCGTCGAAGACGCGCATCGACAGGAGGCCGGGAAACTCCAGCAGATCGCGCAGATCGTCGCCGCCGGCATCTCCCGGCCCGCTCGAGGTCACCGCGCAGCTGATGCGCCGCGCGCCGGTGCCGTCCGAGCGCACCACGCCGACGGCGAAGCTGGCGTCGCCCGCCGCGGGAAACACCGCCTCGTGATAGAAGACCGGCAGCGTCGGCACGGTGACGTCGGCCACCGTCTGGTCGCTGTGGTCGTCGGGCCCGGTGACCGAAAGGCGGACCTGATAGACGCCGCCCACATCGGGATCGAAGGTCGGGGTCGGCCCGGTGGTGGTCGATAAGCTGGCATCGGTGAGCCGGCTGCCCACCGGCACCTGCAGGAAATGCCACTCGAAGCTGGACGCGTGCACCGACTGGCTGCCGTCGAGCCGGGTGACGAAACCCACCAGGTCGGGCGTGGCGATGATCTTGGCCTGGGCGCCGAGCGACAGATCTCCCGACGGCTGGGCCATGTCGGCAGGTGTGGTCGTGCCCGACTTGCAACCGACCATGAGGATCAATAGAGCGATCGGTCTCATTTCGAGTCGATGGTATCATGGCCCCGCGTGCGGCTCGCTCTCCTCGCCCTGATCGCGTTTCCTCTCGCTGCCGAGGAAATGACGATGCAGGAAGCCAAGAACCTGCCTCTCGAGAAGTGTCTGCAGCTTCCGCCGGCGGAGATCGTCACCCGCTGTCCCAACTTCGCCGGACGGCTCCTCGAGATCGATCAGGTGAAGAGCGCGCTGGTCGATCGCACCGATCAGCGAAAGGGAATGCTCTTCTGCGAAGACACCAACGGCTGGCGTTGCCGGCGCGTGGTGGTGCTCGAGTACGAGACCCGCGGCACCCGCAAGCGCGATCCGCAGAAGTTCCTCACCGCCGGAAAGCTGCTCGAGCGGTTGGCCACTTCTCCGACGGTGAAGCTGGGCGAAGAGCTGGGCGCGCTGATGGCGCCGCAGCTGCCGCCCAAGACCTGCCTCGACTCGGAGAAGCGCGGCTGCGCGGTGCAGGCGGTGCGTCTGCGCTCGCGCGCGCCCGACAAGAACGGCACGCCCATGGTGCGGCGGCAGCTGTGGCTGGTGGAGGACGCCGACGGCACCACGCTGAGCTGCTCGGACGCCGAGCTCACCCGCTGCGACGAGCTGACCGCCGCCGGTTGGTCGGTGATCGCGCTGACGCTGCGGCCGTCATCGCTGGCGCCGCCCGAGCCGCCGCCCGAATTGGAGACGCCCGATGCGCGCACCGATCGCCGGCCCGGCATCGTCGAGGCGGGCGCCGAATCTTCGAGCGGCGCGGCCCAGCCGTGGATCAAGCCCAAGGCCGAGGTGATGTTGCCGCACACGCCGGCGCGCACCGACGTGGCCAAGGCGGCGCACGCGCTCGAGCAGGCCGGGCGCGTCTGTGTGACCGCCGAGGCGAGCGCGGTGGCGCTGTCGGTGCTGTTCTCGGGCGAAGGCTCGCTCCTCAACCTCACCGTCGACGGCGCGGTCGCGAACGATGCCAAGGTGAATTGCTTGACGGCAGCGGCGAAGAAGCTCAGCTTCCCCCGTTTTGCCGGCGCGAGCTATCAGCTACATGCGGTGGTCTTGCCGCCTACCCGAGGAGCACCGCCGCAAAAGCGAGTAGCGCGCCAGCGGCGATGACGATCATCCAGGTCGTGCGCGGCACGCCCTGAAAGCCACGGAACAGACTGGGTCTTCCGATGATGATCGGCAGCGAATCGAACGAGGGGCTATCGGGCACCGGTACGAACCAGCGCTCGGTGCTATCGGCCGTACGCCACGGCACTCCCCCGAGCTCTTCACAGGCCTCGGCGTAGGTTCTGAGCTTCATGGCGCTTCCCTACTCAAGGTTCGGGCCAACGCCAAGTGCGCGGAACTCGTGGCGCGCCATGGTGAAATTTTCCCCAGTGTAGCGTCTGGGCTGCATCCTCCGACGCAGTACGTCATTGAATTGGCCGAACCCATTTTTTGGCGCATATCGATATAGTGGCCGCCATGGATGATCGGTTGATCGAGACGATTCGCATGTCGATCATCGGCGACGACCAGGTGCTGATGGGCGCCTACGGTCCGCGCCGCGTCACCTACGCCGACTACACCGCCTCCGGACGATCGCTCTCGTTCATCGAGGACTACATCCGCCACGAGGTGATGCCGCTCTACGCCAACACCCACACTGAAACTTCGGCGACCGGCATGCAGTCGACGCGTTACCGCGAGGACGCGCGCGAGATCATTCACAAGGCGGTGGGTGGCGGCCCTGACGACCTGGTGATCTTCTGCGGCTCGGGCGCGACCGCGGCCATCAACAAGCTGATCGAGGTGCTCAACCTGCGGCTGCCGGCGGAGCTCTCGGAAAAATATCACCTGCGCGAGCAGATTCCCGAGGCCGAGCGGCCGGTGGTCTTCATCGGCCCCTACGAGCACCACTCCAACGAGCTGCCCTGGCGCGAGTCCATCGCCACCGTGGTCACCATCAACGAAGACCCGGACGGACACGTCGACATGGTCGACCTCGAGCGTGCGCTGATCGCGTACCAAGATCGGCCGCTCAAGATCGGCAGCTTCTCGGCCGCCTCCAACGTGACCGGAATCGGCTCCGATACCTACGCGGTCTCACGCCTCCTTCATCAGCACGGCGCGCTCGCCTTCTGGGACTTCGCCGCCGCCGCCCCCTACGTGAAGATGGAGATGAATCCATCGGGCGAGGGCACGCACAAGGACGCGGTGTTTCTCTCGCCGCACAAGTTCATCGGCGGACCGGGAACCCCGGGCGTCCTGATCGCGAAGAGACATCTCTTCAAGAATCGCGTTCCCACTCTGCCGGGCGGCGGAACCGTGCGCTACGTCAACTCGTTCGAGCACAAATACCTGGATGATCCGGTGCACCGCGAAGAGGGCGGCACGCCGGCGATCATCGAGTCGATCCGCGCCGGCCTGGTGTTTCAGCTCAAGGACGCCGTCGGTGTCGAGAAGATCCGCGCCAAGGAAGGCGACTTCATCCACCGCGCCGTCGAGTCGTGGAGCCAGAATTCCAACCTCCACATCCTCGGCAACCAGAAGGCGTGGCGCCTCTCCATCGTCAGCTTCGTGGTGCGCCATGGACAGGGCGCGCTGCACCACAACTTCATCGTCTCGCTGCTCAACGATCTGTTCGGCATTCAGGCGCGCGGCGGCTGTAGCTGCGCCGGCCCCTATGGCCACCGCCTCCTCGGTATCGATCTCGACACCTCGCGCCGCTTCGAATGCGCGATCGTCGCCGGGAACGAAGGCATCAAGCCCGGCTGGGTGCGCGTCAACTTCAACTACTTCATCTCCGAGACCGTCTTTCAGTTCATCCTCGACGCCGTGCACTTCGTGGCCACCCACGGCTGGAAGCTCTTGCCGCACTATCAGTTCGACGTCGCCACCGGACAGTGGAAGCCGCGCCGGACTCGTCCGGCCCCGGCGCGCCGGCTGCACGATCTGTCGTACCGCTCCGGCAAGCTGGAGTATCGATCGCTGCACGCCACCGAGCCCGAGTGGGCGCTCGAGAGCTACCTCAAGGACGCCGCGCGCATCGTCTCCGAGGCCGAGGCCGAGCTGCGCGCCGCTCCTCCGTTCGAAGAAGATTCGACGCTCCCCGCCGATCTGGAGCGGCTCCGCTGGTTCCCCCTCCCGGGCGAAATCGCCCGCGAGGTGCAAGGCGGCATCGTCCCCACCTGCACCCTCCGCCTCGCGACCTAGAGCCAATGCCGCTCACTTAGCGGTGCGTGCTGACGGAAAATGAATCGCCAGGACGCCAGGACGCCAGACAGAACAGATTTTTCCGGGTCGGACGAAACCAGAGGATGGCTACGGGTTCCAGATGACACGGCGTACGTTGAAGTTGATCAATGACCCGAGTCTTTCGCCCCGCGCCTTCAAATACGATCTGTTACGAAATCCAAGCGATGCTCGCCGATAGAAGACTCCTTGTGCTCATCGTCAGGCGCGCCTGTCGTTCGATGATTTTTCTGGCTGGCGGTCCTGGCGTCCTGGCGATTCGATTCTGAGGGGCCGTTCTCAAGTGAGTGGCATTGGACCTAGAGCTCGTTCACTTCCACGTCGTCGATGCTGGTGCCGGCGGTAAGCGTGCCCGTCGTGGCGGTGCTCCAGGAGTCGACGGCGATTCCGCCCGCGCCTTGCGGTCCGTTGTCGTCGGTGAGGTCGATCTGCCAGGTCGACGGCTCGGCCTGACCGGTCGGCCACAGGCGGCCCTGCAGCCGCGTCGGCGAGGCGCCGCTCACGCGGAAACGCACCGAGTAGGAGACGCCCGAGGCCAGCGTCAGCGTCACCGCCGAATTGGGAATCTCCATCTCGACGCCGTTGTTCTCGCGCCACATCGCCATCCGCGGACCGCGAAAATCCTCGACGAAGATCCCGTATCCCGAGCCCGTGGGATTGGTGTGGGCGAGCCAGCCGCCGTTCTGCCGCACATAGAAGCCGACGCCCTGCGTACCCGCGTCCTCGAACATCAAGTTGTACGTGACCTCGACGTCGCGCACCGAGAAGCGGACGCCCATCCGGCCCAGCGAATAGCTCGAGGTCGTGGGAACGATCCGGCCGCGCCCGCTCTGAATCGTCGCCGAGGCCGCTCCGCCGAGCTGGATCCAGGGCGCCGGCCAATTCGCGCCGTCGCTGCCGGCGAAGTTGCTGCTGAAATGAAGCGCGGCGTGCGCGAGATCATCTTGCGTCTGCGCGAGATCATTTTGCGTCTGCGCGAGATCATTTTGCGCCTGCGCAAGGTCGGGCGACGAGGCCGTCGGAGCGGAGCAGCCGAGGACGAGCAAAAAGACGCGCATGGGCCTCGTCAGAGCATCCTATGTGCCAGCCCAACTATCTATTTTTGTTTGGAAAATGCTGCGGCGTCCCCGGGTCTGTCCCAGGGGACCGGTCTACTTTTTCGGGAGCGGCGGGATCGGATCCCCCTCCTCCGCCAGCGACGCCACGAGGATTCGCACCATGGCGCGGCGCGCGCGGGACAGGCGCGAATCGGTGATGTCGCCCTCGGAGTGGACGCGGTGCGAGATGCCCTCCAGCGCCACCAGCGCGCCGCGGACCAGCAGCGGATCGGGCCGCCGATCGCCGAGGACCTCCAGCACCACGGAGGTGAGATCGTCGAGGAGCTTGGCGCGCAGGGGCTCGAGGAGCGAATCGGGACGCAGCGCCTCGGCCTCCAGCACACGCATGAGATTTCCGTCGCTGCGGTTGAAGGCGAGGAAGGCATCGACGCAGCGCTCGAGCTTCTTCATCGGCTCGGGCGTGGTGCCGGCCGCGGCGCTGATGGCGTCCAGCACCAATCCGCAGGCGACCCGATAGAGCGCCGCCAGCACCTCGTCCTTGTTGCGGAAGAAACGGTAGAAGGTCCGCCGTGACACCTCGGCGGCCTGCAGGATGTCCTCGACGGTGGCCTGGCGCGCGCCCTTGTCGGCGAACACGCGCGAAGCCGCCGAGAGGATTCGGCTCTTCGAGAAGTACGTGTCCACCCGCCCAGCCATGTATACATTTTACAGTACTGCTCACCGACGGCAAATCGTTACACTCTTGACACTTGTCAGTGACCTGAGTATACACCGCGTATACTTTTGGCGGGGAGTGCGTCATGGGGAACGCGCGTGGCCTGGTCCTTCTCCTTCTCGCGGGATGCTCGGCGGATCTTCAAAACGTGGCGCCGGGGGGAAACAACGACCCGACTCGCGCGCCGCACAAGGAGCTCCATCCCTGGAAGAACCCGTCGCCCTATGACACGCCGACCCAGCCGGTAGACACGCCGACCAATCCGGGCGCGCCGCTCGAGTGCACCCAGCGGAGCTTCACCGGCGCCGCCATCGGCACCGCCGACAAGGAGTGGGCCTGGGTGCCCTTCCCCGAGGCCAAATGCCGCGACGGCTCGTCGACCGGCCTCGGCGTGCGCCTCAACCCCGACTCCAACAAGGTGGTCATCTACCTCGAAGGCGGCGGCGCCTGTTTTCACGGCGAGTCGTGCGTCATCAACGACACGTTGTTCGCCAACTGGGACCAGACCAAGTTCGACGGCTGGAAGCTCGCCACCGGCGGCGCCGGCATCTTCGACTCTTCGCGCTCGGACAATCCGTTTCAGGACTGGAACATCATCTACGTGCCGTACTGCACCGGCGACGTGCACGCCGGCGCCAGGGAGCACGTCGATGTTCCGGGCGGCCCGAAAGATCAGATGTTCGTCGGCTACACCAACATCGGCCACTATCTGCAGCGGCTGGTGCCGACGTTCGCGCGCGCCGAGCAGGTGGTCCTGACCGGCATCTCCGCCGGCGGCGTGGGCGCGGCCTTCAACTACGACCGCGTGGCCCAGGCGTTCTGCAACTCCAAGGTGACGCTGCTCGACGACTCGGGCCCGGTGATGGCGGACCAGTATCTTCAGCCCTGCTTGCAGGAGCGCTGGCGCGAGCTGTGGAACCTCGACGCGACCCTGCCGGCCGACTGCGCCTCGTGCCGCGGCCCCGACGGTGGTGGGATGGTCAACTACCTCCCGTACCTGACGCAGAAATATCCCAATCAAAAGCTCGGCATCATCTCCGCCAACAAGGACAGCATCATCTCGCTGTTCTTCGGCTACGGCGCCAACGGCTGCGCCGGCCTCAACGGGATCTCCGCGGGAATGAGCGGCTCGACCTTCGAGGCGGGCCTGATGGACGTGCGCAACCGCTACATCATGCCGTCGCCCAACTGGGGCAGCTACCTCATCGACTCGGTGTCGCACACCTGGATCAACGCGCTCACCTTCTACAACACCAGCGTCGACGGAGTTCCGCTCCCGAGCTGGGTCGATCAGCTCGTCAACCACGCCACCGTGTCCCACGTAAGTCCGTGATACGCTGAGGAGCGGATGCTCCTCGTCGCAGCGCTGCTCTGCCTCGGCACCGGCCTGTTCGTCGCCCTCTCGGGCGAGGAGCCGAGGGCGCGGCTGTGGTTTGCGCTCTTGAGCGTGAGCTGCGCCGCGGTGTGCGCCTTCCTGTTCGTCGAGACGCACTACGAGGAGTGGGCCTTCTTCGCCGCGCGCATGAACATGACCGCGGCCTACGGTGCCACCGCGGCGGCGGTGTTCACCATCGGCGTCATGTGCCGCATTCCCGTCGGGCCGGTGATTCAGATCATCGTGGTGCTCGCCGGCGCGGTGAACCTGGTGACGGTGTGGCTCACCAACGTCTACTTCACCGGGCAGCTGCACCGCTATGCCTGGGGCATCTACGCCGTCGGCGATCCGCTGTTCATGCTCAATCCGCTCCTGGTGTCGCTGGTGGCGATCTGCGCCTGGGTGCTCCTCATCAAGAACCTGCGCCAGGTCCACCCGCTCGATCGCAACCGCGCCAAGTACCTGGTCCTCGCCTACACCATCCTCGGCATCAGCGTCCTCGACTACCTGCCGCACTTCGGCGTCGATCTGTTCGGCGGCTCCATCAGCGCGCTGTGCATGCCGCTGTTCGCCATCATCTTCGGCTACGCCTGTCTGCGTTACCGCCTCATCGCCTTCCGCGACTGGGTGGCGCGCGCCGCCGGCTGGTTCGTCACCGCGGTGGTGGTGATCGCGGCCTATGCGCTGGTGCTCGAGGCCGACCGCCGCTGGATTCACGGTGAGACCACGGTGGTGCACGCCGCGGCGGCGCTGATCGATCTGGCGCTGTTCGGCGCCCTGGGCACGCGCCTCCCCCGCTTCCTCGAGCGGGTGCTGGGCGGCGCGCACATCGACTTTCACTCGGTGGTGGAGAAGCTCTCCGGCGAGCTGATGTCGATCCTCGACGAGGGCCTCCTCTCGGCGCGCATGATGGCGGTGTGCCGCGACGTGTTCGGGTCGTCGACGGCGGCGGTGCTGGCGGGCGCCGAGATCCGGTGCTGCGCCAGCTCACTCCCGCGCAGGCGGTGGTCGAGTGCGAGGCCTGGCGCCGCCGCTCGGGCCCGACTCCGCTGCTCGGCTCCTACGAGCTGCTCCTGCCGCTGTGGGTCGGCAACGGCGACGGTGAGGATCAGTTGGTGGGCGCCCTGGCGGTGTCGCGCCGCGGCGACGACAACATGTATCCGGCCAGCGCGCTCAAGTCGCTGCGCGCGCTCACCAACATCTACGGCATCGCGCTCAACAACTCACGCCGCGCGCACGAGCTGGCCTCGCGCAGCCGCCTCGATCGCTATCTGGCGCCGCAGGTGGTCGAGCGCGTGCTCGCCGGCGACCAGGACTCGATCGAAGACAAACGGCGCATGACGCTGACCATCTTCTTCTCCGACCTCAAGAGCTTCACCGAGGTGGCGGAGCGGCTCGATCCCGAAGCGCTGGCCACCGTCCTCAACGAATACCTCTCGGAGATGGCCGAGATCGCCTTCCGCCACGGCGGCACGCTCGACAAGTTCATCGGCGACGCGGTGATGGTGTTCTTCGGCGCGCCGGTGGCGGCCAATCCCGCCGATCACGCCACCGCCTGCGTGCAGATGGCCATCGAGATGCAGCGCCGCCTCGCCGAGCTCAACCTGGGCTGGCGCCGCCGCGGCCTCCTCGATCACGATCTGAATGCGCGCATGGGTATTCACACCGGCGAGGCCACCGTCGGCAGCTTCGGCTCGAAGAGCCGCCTCGAGTACACCGCCATCGGCCGCGCCGTGAACCTGGCCTCGCGGATCGAGGGAAAGGGCGCGCCGGGCGCGATCCTCATGTCGTCGCAAACCTGGCAGCTCGTGCAGGACCACTTCGTCGGCCGCTCCCGCGGCACGGTGGAGGTCAAGGGATTCGCCCAACCGGTCGAGGTCTTCGAGGTCGATCCGGCCCCCGATACGTCGAGCTTGCATGCCACCCGGCACTAGCTGATAAGCTCGTACCATGAGAACACTTGCGATGATGTTCCTGCTCACGGGGACCGTGCAGGCCGAGGAGGCCGTGCAGGCCCCGGTGACCGAAGCGCGCGCCCACTATCAGAAGGGCACGGCGCTCTTCAACCTGGGCGAGTACGGCGACGCCGCCGACGAGTACAAGCTGGCCTACAAGTCGCTGCCCGAGCCGGTCTTCCTCTACAACATCGCCCAGGCCTACCGCCTCCAGGGCGATCTGCAGAAGGCGGCGTTCTTCTACGTCTCCTACGCGCGCAACGCCAAGGATCCGGTCACCAAGCGCGAGGCCGAGACGCGCGCCCGGAAGATCGAGGCCCAGCTCGCCGGCAAGAAGCCGCCCGAGCCCAAGGCCGAGCCGGAGCCGCGCAACGATCCGCCGCCCAAGGTCGAATCGGGCCCGCCGAAGGCCGATCCCAAGGTCCTCACCGACGAGCCCAAGAACACCAAACCGGTGGTGGCGGCGGCCTCTCCCGAAGCGGCGGCGGCCGAGACGCCGGGCCCGGCCTGGACCGGCTCGACGGAGCGTTTGTCGTCGATGACCGACCTCATCAAGACCCACCGCGACCAGTTCCGCTTCTGCTATGACGCCTGGGCCAAGAAGCACCCCAAGAGCGACCAGCACGTCAAGCTCACCCTGGTCCTGCACCCCGACGGCAAGCTCGACACCGCCGAAGCCACCGCGACCACCAAGGCGCCCGAGCTCGAGCGCTGCATCATCGCCATGTCCAAGCAGCTGACCTTCCCGCCCTCGACCACCGGCAAGCTCACCAAGTTCAACTACCCGTTCGAGTTCAAGTACCGCCCCGAGCCCGTCAAGTAGGAGGGCTCACGGCACGACGGCGATCGACATCGAAGTTTCCCGCCTCGATACTCTAGTTCTTCGCGCAACTCATAGAACGAAGTCGTGGTTTGAGGTCCCCGTCAGCGGGCTACCACTGCATGGGCATCCTCAGAGTTTCGCCACTCTTCACGACCCAGGTGGGCTCAATCTCCGAGGTGTCTGAACGGGCGTCCCAAAAAAAAGCGGCCGGATCCGTGGAGGACCCGGCCGCTGTCTATCTCGGTCGGACTACTTCTTCTCGGCCGGCTTCTTCTCTTCCGCCGGCTTTTCTTCTTTCTTCTCTTCAGCCTTCTCGGCCGGCTTGGCCTCGTCGAGGATGCGGACCTCGACGCGACGGTTCTTGGCGCGGGCCTCTTCGGTCTTCTCGTTGATCAGCGGCCGCGAATCGCCGAAGCCCTCGTAGCTCAGGCGCGAGCTCTTCACGCCCTTCTTGATGAGGTACTTCATGACCGCTTCCGCACGCTTACGAGACAGCCGCAGGTTCCACTGCGGAGTGCCTTCATCCGAGGCGTGGCCCTCGATGCGGATCTGCTTGAACTCCTTGTGGTCGAGGAGGAGCTTGGCGACCACGTCGAGCACCTGGAAGCTCTCGGGCAAGAGCACCCACTTGTTGATCTCGAAGTTCACCATCCGCAGCTCGGTGGTGCCGCCGCGCTTGAGCTCGATCTTCGGACAGCCGTTCTGCTTCGGATCGGCCGGATTCAGGATGCCCTTCGAGTCGGGGCAGGCATCCATCGAATCCGGGATGCCGTCGCCGTCGGTGTCGGGCGACGGGCAGCCCTTACGCTTGGGATCCGGATACTGGCCCGGTCCCTCGTTCGGGCAGAGATCCTCGGCGTCGGCCACGCCGTCGTTGTCCTTGTCGACGAACGGACAGCCGGGCCGCATCGGATCGGGCTTGGCGCCGGCCGCTTCGCCGGGGCAGAGATCCATCGAGTCGGCCACACCGTCGTGGTCGGCGTCGACGGTCGGGCAGCCCTTCTTGTCCTTGTCCGGCATGGTGCCCGGCGCCTGATTCGGGCACAGGTCCTCCGAATCCGGGATGCCGTCGCCGTCCGAGTCCGGGCAGCCGTTGGTCTTGGGATCGCTGGTCTTGACGCCCGGCACGTCGATGCAGGCGTCGTCCTTGTCGAAGACGCCATCCTTGTCGCGGTCGGACGGCGGCGGCTTGCGAATCGGGGCATAGGCCAGCCGGAAGATGAGGCGGGCGTCCGGCGCGCCGAGCTCGCTCAAGGTCCCGATGCCCACGGCCGCGCCTATATTAATGAGGTTGGCGATGTTGTACTGGCCGCCGAGCAGCACGTCGAGATTGGAGTAGTAGTTCTTGAAGGCGTGACTGTTGGTGAGGACGGTGCCGAACATGAGCTCCGGACCCACCTGGAAGCGGCGCTCGACGTCGGCATAGGCGACGCCCAGCGAGGCCTGCAGCTCGGTGCCGGTGGCGTTACCCGGACCGAAGCCCAGGGTCGACTCGGCGCGGATCAAGAAGCCGAGGTTGAACGCGTAGCGGATGTGGTTCTTGATGAGGCCGGCCAGGATGACCTCGGGCAGGCCGCGAGCGGTCTTGTCACCCTGGTGGGTGTCGTTGAAACCGACCGGAATCCACACGTAACCGCCGAGGTGGATCGAGAAGGCGTCCTTGTCCGGCTGACCCCACAGGCGCACGAACACGCCCAATCGCGGGTCGCCCACCGAGGCTCCATCGAGCGGAGCCACGCCGAACTGCGGCGTGCCCCTCTCGAGGAAGGTGATGGGCAGGGTGGCGTTGATCTGCACCCGATCGAGGAACGAGCCGGCCACGTCGATGTGGCCGTACAGCGCGTGCTCGACGACCGCGGCGGTCTTGTGGAAGCCGCCGTTCGCGTCGTAGAGACCGGCGAGCAGCGGGTTGTGCGCGTAGTCCAGAGTCAGCCCGCCGGCGAACCACCGGGTCGACGAGTACCACGGGTGAACCACACCGAAGAACCACGATCCCGCGGGGGGCGGCTCATATTTCTCGAGCGCGAACCCCTGAGCGCGTGCCTTCGGTGCCGTGGAGAGGAGCAATCCCAACGCAGCGAAGGCTGCGGCCCACCTGATGGCTCTCATTCAGCAGTCTCCGTCGTAGCCGTACGTAACGAAATCAGCTCCCGCAGCTCGAGCAATCGCAGCTTCCATCCGGGTTGCAGCCGTTGACTCCGCAAATGCACTCGCTGTTGCAGTTGTGTCCGCAGCTGCCGCAGTTGGTGACGTCGGTCGTGGTGTCGGTGCAGTTGTTCTGGCAGCAGCTGTTGCCGGAGGCGCACTTGTTACCGCAGGAGCCGCAGTTGTTCACGTCGTTGAATCGATCGACGCAGGCGGCCGTAGGCATTGTGGGTCCGCGATCGACCACGTTCCGACAGCACGCCGGGTTCGAGGGCTGCGGCGAGCTCGAAGGCACCACGTCGCACTCGTTGCCGCAAGCGCCGCAGTTGAAGAAGTCGTTGTTGAGATCGGCGCACGAGGTGCCTTCGCCGGTGCAGCAGGCCGGGAACGGGCTCGAAGACGGCGGCACCGAGGCGAACCGGATCTCGCAATCATTGCTCGGGAACGGAGTATCCCCGCCCAAGTTGCAACCACCGCAGTTGTGGGGGTCGGTGTTGGTGTCGGTACAGGCGTAGCCCGAGTGGTCCGGCTTCTCGCAGCAGTCGGTCGCAGTGGCCTCGTCGCACTCCACTGCGTCGCTGCAGTTGCTGCCGCAGGAGAAGAACTGGTCCACGTTCGTGAGTTGGCTGTCACAGCAGACCTGCTGGGGAGCCTGCTCGAATGAGAAGCAGCCGAACGGACCGCAAGTGAACCCGGACGAGACGACGCAGAGCGTGGAGGCTCCGGTCGTGGCGTCGAACTCCGCCACCCATCCGTCCGCCGAATTGAAGCAGCCGCCGCAGTTGCAGTTGTCGGAGGTGAAATCGAAGCAGGCCAGCTCGGCCGGTACCGGCGGGCCATTGCGGCCCTGAGGCGCCGGCCCAGACCGCTTGGGTCCCCCGCCGCCGGGGCCGCCGAACGTCGTGCAGTCATTGAAGCCGTTTTCGCAGGTGGCTCCGCAGCGCCCGTTGTCGCAGACCGGATCGGTGTGGTGGCTGTCCGGGACGGTGCAGACGTGGGGCACGAACGGCGAGGCCGATGGCTGGGGCGAGACGTCAGCGCCACCGCAGCCGCCGCAGTTGTTCGGATCCCAGCGGGTGTCGACGCACTGAGTGCCGCCGTCGGAGTTGCCGCCGTCCGGCTGGCAACGGGTCATCGGCTGCGGGCAGCCCAGGATGCAGGTGCCGAAGACACAGAAGAAGTCGGACGGGCAGACGTTGCCGCACGCGCCGCAGTTGTTGCCATCATTAATGAGGCTGGAGCACTTGCCATTGCACACGGTCTGGCCGACCGGGCACTCGGGCTTGCAGACTCCGGCCATGCACTTCTCGCCCTGGCCGCAGACGACGCCGCAGCCACCGCAGTTCAGCGAGTCGGTCTGCGGGTTGACGCAGTTGCGGTTGCAGTTGATGAGCCCGGTCGCACAGTTGTCCGCGCAACTGCTCATCGAGCAGACCTGGGGGGCCGGGCAGGAATTGCCACAGGCGCCGCAGTTCTCGACGCTGCTCTTGGTGTCGACGCACTGGTTCCCGCAGGCGGTCAACCCGGCGCCACAGCCGCACTGGCCGTTCACGCACAGGAGCTGGCCCTGACAGACGTTGCCGCAACTCCCGCAGTTGGCGGGATCGTTGGTGGCGAAGGTACAGACGGAGCCACAGAGTGTCTGACCCGGAGGACAGGTGACACCCACCTCGTTCGTGCAGCCAGCCACCAGTGCCGCGGACGCCAAAAGGGCGAACGCGAAGACGTGACGCATCGGGAACCTCCAAGCCTAGGAGGGTACAAACCCTCGGAGCACCGATTGTCTCCGGCATGGGCCCGATTGGTCAAGAATTATGAAACGGCCCATGCAAAAAAATCATGAGCTTTGCTGGGGGGAAAAAACGAGGAAAAACCGGTCAGTTGATTCCGCTACGGATGGCCTCGACCAGGTCGCCGAAGCCGCGGCTCACCATCGAGAGAACGGTGAGCGCCCTCTCCTCGTTGCCGGACCATCCATAGATGAGCCAGCTCAGCGGATCGGGCGCATGGCCGGCCGGCGCGAGGATGAAGACGCGCACATCCGCCTTCACCTTCCGGCGGTACTCGTCGAGAACCTCGCGGAACAGGGTCTGCGGCTCATCGGTGATGAGCACGAGGTTGTCCACCGGCTGGCGGTCGGACAGGAGCTGCTTCATCGGCAGCGCCGCATCCGCGCATCTCGCGGCACGCCCCGTCACGCGCATCGCCTGGGCGAGCAGGCTGGCCTCCTTGGACACCGCCAGCTCGTCGAGCCTGTCGTCGAAGACGAGCAGTCGACCTTCCGCCTTCTTCAACAGACTGACGGCCAGCATCGCCGCGGTCCGAACGTTCGAGCCCGATCGGTCGAGGAGCACCGCGGTCGAGCCCTGGATCGCCGGAACGTTGGCGCAGGACAGCTCCAGGGCAGCGCGCAGCGCTTCCTTCAACCAGGGCGCGCGAGCCTGACGCTCCGCCTCGAGGAAACGGAAGGGCAGGATCTTCGAGTGGGCGACGAGCTTTTCGTTCTGCAACCGGCTCTCGACGGCGGAGCGCGCGCGCTCGGTCGCACCCTGGCGCTCCAGCGTGGCGAGGTGACGCAACAGCGCGACCATCGGCAGCTGCGGAACCAGCGCCGACCAGACCGCCTTGCCACGCGCGAACGGCGTGACCACCTCGTGCGGCAGCCGCGCTTCACGGATGGCGGCGGCGCGCTCCTCGTCGCTGTGGGCGCGCTTGAGACGCTCCAGCGCGGCGATCTGCGGCAGCCTCGACAAATCCGCCGCCTTACCGAGCAGGTAGTCGATGAGCGGCAGCCGGGCCCCCGCCTTCGGGTGATAGATGCGGAACAGATCGCGCAGCGAGTAACCGTCGCGCCCGGATCCGTACTTCATCACCCAGGGCTCGTCGAGCTTCTCGAGCAGCCATTCAGCTCCCAGCCGCTTCAGGCGCCGTCCGCCCTCGGAGGCGCGGAGGAGCTTCACGACGCTGGTGAAGTCGCTGAGGTCGTGGGGCGTCAGAACGACGCTGCCGAACGCGGCCTCGAGGTGCGGCGGCTTTACGGAGGCGAGCTTGGCGAGCCCGAACACCGGCTGCGCGCGCACGAGGCCGCGCAGGCGGGTATAGGCGAGCGCGGAGGCCGCGAACCGCGGATCGCGCGCGACCATCTGATCGTGGAGCAATGCCGCTTCGGCCAGGAGCTCCCGCTGCGACAAATAGAAGGTATTGCCGAGCGTATTGGTCAGGAGGGCCTGCAGGTACTGCTCTTCGAGCGGGGCTCCGCCGCGGACCGACAGCGCCGGCGCGCTCTGGCGAGTAAGCGATCCAAACAACCTACCAATGCGCGACATGACACCCTCCAGCGCCTCGATCTCTCGAGGAGTAATGACCCGAAGATGAAGATTCCGCCGAGGGTTGCGTAGGGTCGGTTTCAGTTACCCCAGACGTGCGCCTCGGGTCGATGGCGCGATCGCAGCGGAAAGCGGAGGTATCGATCCCCAAGCCGCTCGTCGCAGCCCGCATCCGTTAGCACCGGAGCCCAGGTCCCACCTGGTTCACTTTCCGTGAAGATGAAATTGGAAATCGACCACCAGAATTCCCCGCCTGGTGGTCCCGCGGTCATTGACTCACTCGAGATCGTTCTCGAGCTCGCCGTTCCAGTAGCTGAAGTCACGCAGCCAGTTCCGCCACTCCTTCGGCATGCCGGGCTGCCATCCGATGGTGACGCGCAGCCGCTCGGGCAGCGAAGTCGGCTTGACGGGCTTGGACAACAGATGCATGCGCGCCTGGACCGGGGTGCGGCCACCCTTCTTCTGGTTGCAGGGCACGCAGCAGATCACGACGTTCTCCCAGACGGTCTTGCCGCCCTGCGAACGTGGCAACACGTGGTCGTAGGTCGCCTCGGGCCGCGGCACGACGCGGCCGCAGTACTGGCACGAACGACGGTCACGGATGTACACGTTCTCGCGGCTGAACTTCAGCGCGCGCTTGCGGCCGCGAACGGCGCGCAAGAAGCGGATCACCGACGGGATCTTGATCTCGATGGTGACGGAGCGGATCACTCGATCCTGGTACTCCTCGACCACCTCGACCTTACCCTCCCAGAGGAGGGTCACCGCGCGCTGCCACGAAACGCGCGCGACCGGCTCGAAGCCGGCGCTGAGCACGAGAGTCTCCACGATGCGCCTCCTTTCAAAGAGGATGGTGTTGCTCGGTGGCGTGGGCGGGATTCGAACCCGCACTGGACGGTCTCTCAAACCGCTGCCTCTACCGATTGGGTCTACCACGCCATGACTATCCATAAATTGGGCACTATCCAGAGTGGCCGTCCCGGGACTCGAACCCGGACTTGTGTCGCTTTTAAGGCGACTGCCTCTACCGTTGGGTCTAGACGGCCGAAGCAAGAGACAGCCCACGCGAAGGCGAATCAGGGCGAGCCGAGAATCGCCCGCGCGTGGACCGTTTATTCGGGACCCGCCCACGCCAAGCGCCCGGCGAGCCGGAACACTCGAACGTGAGTCGGGTCTGTGGCCGTCGCGGGATTCGAACCCGCACTTGATCGTTTTTGAAACGATTGCCTCTACCAGTTGGGTCTAGACGGCCAACGGTCTCGACTTCCGTCGAGACCACAGCTAATCAATCCAAGTACCGCCAAACAGTGAACGCACCTCGTCGACTTCCCGGTTGCGCACCACCTGACGCCAATCGTAAAGACGGATGGTCTTGTGATCGTCGTGGCGAACCGCGCCGCGCACATAGACCTTCTTGTCGCGAACCACCAGCTCGTCGGCCACGTGCGGCTTGCCCGCCCGCGGGATGATCGAGCCGATGCTGACCTTGAGCCGCGGCCAGACCCGACTCTTCGCCAGGTCGTGCTTCAGCTCGTCGAGCTCGCTCTGCGAGGGCGAAAGGAAGAACCACTCGCCCTGCCGGATCGCGTCGTCCTTCACCTCCGGCGGACGCAGCGCCTCGTGGGCGTCGCGCACCGTGGTGCAGGCCTTCGGCAAACGGCACATGAACAGCTGCCGCTCGTCGCGACCCACGAGAAGGTGACGCTTCATACCGGTCGTCTTGCGGCGGACGAACCCCTGTCCGCGCGTGACCACGATGTCATCGATCGAAACTCCGGCGTTGGCCGCCACCGTCTCCGCCCAGCCGTGACGTCTCATCATCACCGGCGGGACGGGATCCAGGAACTCGCGCTCCTGTTCGTGAACCACCATCACCAATTGGTGCTGGCGGGAGTCGACGCCGGGGACGTCGACGAGGTTGCTCTCGTGGCCGCGCCACATGACGAAGAACTCGCTGTGGGCATTGCGCCGGTCATGACGGCGAATGTCCATCTGGAAGATGTCCGCGTTGGGCGCGAACGGCTCCGGCACCGCCTCGAGCTCGAGGTCGGCACGCGCAAACTGCTGAATCAACTTTCTGGTGTGCATGTGCTTCCTCGTTCAGAAAAAGTGGCCACCGCCGGATTCGAACCGGCACTTGCTGGCTTCTGAGACCAGTGCCTCTACCAATTGGGTCTAGGTGGCCAGGAGTGGTTGCGGAGGCGAGAGTCGAACTCGCATGGTCAGCTTATGAGACTGACTTGTGCCCGGCACTCCCCGCAAAACGCGTTGGTCGGAACCGAGGGAATTGAACCCTCCACCGCGGCTGTGTGAGAACCGCATCACCACCAGGTGGCCTGGTTCCGAAACAATCTCTGCTCAATCAAGTGCTCGCGGCAGGATTCGAACCTGCACACGTCGGCTTAGAAGTCCGCTGCTCTTGTCCGTTGAGCTACGCGAGCGAGTGCTCTCGGCAGGAGTCGAACCTGCATCACACGCTTCGGAGACGTGGGCGCTATCCGTTGCGCCACGAGAGCTTGGTACCCTCGACAGGATTCGAACCTGTAATGCTGGTTCCGTAGACCAGTGTGATGATCCGTTTCACCACGAGGGCGTGGCGTTCTCGGCAGGAATCGAACCTGCAATCCTGGCTTCGCTCACCAGGGTGATCTCCGTTTCACTACGAGAACAATGGCGCAGACGGGAATCGAACCCGTGTTACCGGATTTAAGATCCGGTGTCTTAATCCACTCGACCACTGCGCCTTACGACTATTCCGTTCCAACTCCGCAATGCGCGAAGCGCGAGCTCCCCATCCATTCCGTTCCGTTCCATTCCGTTCCGTCCCCGCGATGCGCGAAGCGCGAGCTCCCCATCCATTCCGTTCCGTTCCATTCCGTTCCGTCCCCGCGATGCGCGAAGCGCGAGCTCCCGCGTGTTCTGCCTTTCCTGGTCGTCCGTCTGGGCTTTCAAGGCCGCACGGCGGCCGTCGGCGCGGAGTCGCGCCGCAGCAGGGGGGAGGACTCCGCAGGCTCTGCCTGCGGAGGGGGGCGGCACGCCCCCTGGGATCGATGACCGAATCAACCGCGAGCGAAGCGAGCGAGTTGATGAGGTGCCGCCGACAGGAATCGAACCTGTTCATTCCCGCCTACCATGCGGGTGCCTTTGCCAATCGGCCACAGCGGCGTTGCCCTGACGGGATTCGAACCCGTACCGTCCCATGCAAAGCTGGCGTTTTGGGAAACGCGCTTCCCAGTGGAAACCTCTCGGCCGCCACACGGTGCATCCGCAACCCTTCCAGCAACCCACACCCTTTCGGTAGCAGGTCATGGGCGCCCTTCCCCAGGGGCCCGGTCTCACGTTTTTCCGGTGAGCTTCCAATTTGCTCTACAGGGCAGTGGAGCCGGCGGGAATCGAACCCGCATCCCTCACGTGCGAGACGAGGAATCTTTCCTTTAGACGACGACCCCGGCAAAGAGAGTGCGCGCGGATGGAATCGAACCAGCATCTCCGGTTAGTCGGACCGGCGGCCTACCATTGGACGACGCGCGCAAGGTGGAGCTGGGCGGGATCGAACCGCCATCGACTGAATGCCATTCAGTCAGTCTCCCATTGAAATACAGCCCCGAAATTCTTCAGCGGAAGGGGGGAGAGTCGAACTCCCAGTGCAGCTTTCGCCGCACCCACCGTTTCGAGCGGTGTTGACTTGCCAATGTGCAAACCCTTCCAGCGGAGAGGACAGGAGTCGAACCTGCAGTGCGGCGTTTTGTCGCACCTCCGGATTCCAACCGGATGGACCTTCCAATGTGCCAACCTCTCCAGCTCCATCTCCATTCGTAGGCGGAGAGGGAGGGAATCGAACCCCCAAGGCCCCGTAGAGCTCGTCTGGGTTCAGGCCAGGTGCCGTCGCCAATCGGCTTGCCTCTCCATGTTGTGCAGTGGACCAGGGTGGACTCGAACCACCGTCTCCGAGTTTTCAGCCCGGCGCTTCGCCGTGAAAGCTTCCGGTCCAGAAGTAGCGGGACGTACGGGGATCGAACCCGTCTGAATCCGATCGACAGTCGGATAGAGACACCAGCCTCATCACGTCCCATAGGGCGATCGGGGGGAGTCGAACCCACCACCACCTGATCCACAATCAGGCGTGCTTCCGCTACACCACGAACGCCATGTAGTCCGCCCTGAGGGATTCGAACCCCCATCGTCCGGTAATCGGCCGGATGCACTGCCGTTGTGCTAAAGGCGGAGGAGGAGTCGTCGTTGATCACGGCAACGCCGAGCTCCTTGCGAATCTCGGGACGCAGGCTCATCCAGAAGCGCGCCTCCTCATCGTCGAGGCGCCGATCCTGGCGGTGGTGGATGACTACCTTGTCCACTTTCGTGGTGTTCGGCGTCAGCTGCCGCACGGTGCGCTCGACCGGGACGGCCCAGAACAGCGCCGTGCCGTAGTCGATCACCTTGCGACCCGCCATCCACGTAGTCGCCCGTCGCGTCTCGTCGTACCCGCGCCATCCGTCGTTGTGCTGCCGCTTGGTGAGCGGTGACTCCTGAAGAATCCCGTCGTTGTCGACGGTGCACTCGGTTCTCCACCAGCGGCGATCGATGCCGTCTCGGTGGACCCAGGTCAGCATGTGGTCGTAGACCAGATGCCGCCCGGCGGTGGTGCGGGGATCGAACGCACGCTTGAGGTCGCTGTAGACCTCATCCCAGGGGCGACCCACCTGCTTCCGCAGCCAACGCTTGGGAGGACCGAGCTTGTCGGCGAAGTGTTTGTAGACCTTCTGCCGCTTTTCGATGCCCCACTCGTCAGCGAGATCCGCGTCGATGAGAACCTTTCGGATCTCATCGCGCGCACGCGCGCGCTCGTCCTTATAGGACTGGCGACGCTCGTACTTGCTGCCTCGCGTCCGGCCACCTTCGATGGCCGTGCGAGCCAATCTCTTCGTTGCCATTCGTCCTCCTTGTCGGCGGTTGAAGAGAATCTTTTTAGTCGGGGAGGCGGGGGTCGAACCCGCGACCTTCTGGTCCCGAACCAGACGCGCTTCCACTGCGCTACACCCCGTACAGGTTGTGGTCCGAGAGGCGGGAATCGAACCCGCTTGGCTCTGGTCCCAGGCCAGATGCGTCGCCAGTACGCTACTCCCGGAAAAATTTGGACTGCCCGAGTGAACAAGCCGCGAAGGATTCGATGACGGGATTCGAACCCGTCACATCGATTCACCAGGAATCGCGCTCTACCAATGAGCTACATCGAAGAACTTTTGCGTGTAGGGCCTGTGCGGGCGGGCAGCCCGAAAAACAAAACTTGGAATGCGCTCGAGTGAGAAAGCCACGATCTTTTTTTGTCAGATGGACAATCTGGTGCCCGGCCTTTGGGCTTCCGCATCCATAAGCGGATGCGGTGGGAATCGAACCCACTTTTTTGCGTGTAGGGCCTTATCGGCCGAGCGCGATTCACAAAATCTGGAACATGCCCGAGTGAGGAAGCCACGAGGTTTTGACAGATCCATAGTCTGTTGCCTTTACCAGTTAGGCTAGATGGCCATAGGTGGCCATCGTTGGATTCGAACCAACATGTTTGCGTGTAGGGCCTTTTCGGCCGGGCATGTTCACAAAATCTTTTAGTCGGGGAGGCGGGAGTTGAACCCGCGCCCTTCCGGCCCCCAGCCGGACGCGCTTCCGTTGCGCTACACCCCGAATCAATTTCCGATAGCGGCGTCACCGAGTGCTGCCCTCGGTTATCCCGATTGAAAGCCGGGTGGATTAGCTGATATCCGATGACGCCCCATGTTGGAGGCCCGGCGCAGAATCGAACTGCGCTCGGCAGTTTTGCGGACTGCGTCCCTCCCAGAGAGACCGGGCCAGAGGTTTCGTTAGCGTCCCCGGGGGGAATTGAACCCACCATTGACCGATTGAGAGCCGGCCGGATTGGCCATTATCCGACGGGGACAAAGAGCTTCTTCAGCTCCGCGGGCAGGGATCGAACCTGCAATCTTGCGGTTAACAGCCGCCTGCTCAGCCATTGAGCTACCGCGGAATGGTTCCGGGGGAAGGGCTCGAACCTTCATTGCCGGGTTCAGAGGCCGGCGTCTTCCCTTTAGACGACCCCGGAAAGTGTGTTTCGTAGATGGGGCGGTGGGAATCGAACCCACTCAGCTGATTTCAAAGACCAACCTCCTGGACCACAGACGCCCCAACTTCCTTGTCGGGATGTGAGACTGGGATGCGGGAATCGAACCCGCGTAGCTGGTTTGGAAGACCAGCGCCTTAGCCACTCGGCCAATCCCAGATGAAATGCCCTCGCCGAGACTCGAACTCGGAACCAACCGGTTAAAAGCCGGCTGCTCTGATCCATTGAGCTACGAAGGCGAAGGTGTAGTGCTGATGGAGGGACTTGAACCCCCAACCAACCGGTTAAGAGCCGGCTGCTCTAATCCATTGAGCTACATCAGCGATATGCCGGCCCGGCGTTATTGAACCGGGCCGGCGTTGCTTACTCGCCATACCCACTATTCGATTTTCAAATAACCAGTTTCTCTGGTCCGGGCGCCAGGAATCGAACCTGGCCGGCTCTAAAAGCGACTGATTTACAGTCAGTTACGCCACCATAGCGTGCTACGCCCGGTCATATTCAGTGTGGCCTACGGGAATCGAACCCGTATATTCGACATGGCGAGCCGATGCCTAGCCATTCGGCCAAGGCCACATATTTCCGCCATTCAAAACCAATACTCGAGCCCCTCGTGAGAATCGAACTCACTCCGCCGGTTTACGATACCGGTGCTCCTCCTTGGAGCTAGAGGGGCAGATCTCGCCCGTTCACGCGTGTGTGTTTTCCGTCGAGAAACACACGTGTCGCGTGCAGCGGACCGTCGAGGTGTCGATCCCCGCTACCCGGTTTTGGAGACCAGGCCGCTCGCCGGAGCACAGTCCAATATCCGGATAATAAAAAAGCCGGATTCTTTTCAGAACCCGGCCCGTTTCACCGCTCGTAATATTGAATTACGAGTGATTCACGGACCAGGTCCTCTGGACGGAGCGCTGCTGCCGTTCGACGGCTCTTCGCCGCCAAAACGCAGGGCACACGTATCGTTTCCCGTCCCGGTTTTCATCTGTGCCCATAGCGAACGCATCATCGTGTTCTTTCGATCTCTCCTCAGTGCCCCAAAAACGCGAAAGGCCGGAACCCTTTTGAGTTCCGGCCCTTTATTGCGCATCTGGAAGACGCTTAGGGGTCGGAGCTCCGCGAGGGATCGCTCGGGCGGCCGAGGGCTGCGACGCCCTGCAGGCACACGAAGGTCGTCCCTTCATGTCCTAGCCAGCCGAGATATGTTTTCCTGGAGCTCACGGTTTGATTCCCTCGATACTCAAGTTCTAATCCTCAATACGAACACTGTCAACGCATTTGTTATTAATTTTTTCGATTCGATATCGATTTAATTTTCAGCCTGACGCATTAATTCCATATAACAACGCACCGCAGAAATCAGGTTTTCGATATTCACCCGCTCGTCGATTCCATGCAGCCGCGCCAGATCACTCTGAGTAATCACGAACGGCGCGAAGCGATAGACCCCTTTGGCCAACGGTTGATAGTGACGTCCGTCCGTCGCGCCGACCACCAGGGCCGGTGAGATCACCGCGCGCGGAAAAGCCCGCTCGATGGCGCGCTCGATGCGCCGATAGTTTTCGTCCAGGGGCGCGAGCGGCGGCGGATCATGCGCGCCGCGCTCGAGCTTCTCGATGTGAATGCGCGGATCGTCGACCACGCTTTTCACATGCGCCAGCACGCTCTCCACGGTCTCGCCGGGGAAGATGCGGGAATTCACCACCGCGCGTGCCCGCGACGGCAGCACGTTGTCCTTGTCGCCGCCGGCGACGATGGTGGGCGCCAGCGTGGTGTGCAGCATGGCGGCGGTGGCGGGACGCTTGGCCATCATGCTCTTCACCAGCGACGAGAACAGCCACAGGTTGCCGACCACCAGGCGCTGCGCGAACGGCATGTAGGGCGCGAGCGTCGTCATCTGCAGCCGCGGCGGCCCCTCTAGGCGATTGGGAAACGGCGAGCGCGCGATCTTGTCGAGCGCCGCCGAGAGCACGCCGATGGTGGTCTCGCGCGGCGGCATCGAGGCATGCCCGCCCTCCATCTCCACCGAGAGCGCCAGGCTCACATAGCCCTTCTCGCCGAGACCGATGAGCGCGACCTGCGCGGGAATCTCTTTGACGATCCCGTCGGTGACCGCCATGCCTTCGTCGAGCGCCCACTCCAGCTTCACGCCGCGCGACTGCAACAGGGCTGCGATCGATCGCGCGTCCTCGCCGCCCACCTCCTCGTCGGCGCCGAACGCGAAGAGGAGCGTCCGCTTGGGATGAAAGCCCGAGGCGATCAGCCGCTCCGCCGCCTCGAGGAGACAGATCAACGATCCCTTGTCGTCGAGCGCGCCGCGTCCCCACACGAAACCATCGGCCGCATCGCCCGAGAACGGCGGGCGGGTCCAGACGCCGGCGGCGGGAACCACGTCCATGTGCGCGGCGAACAGCACCGGCGGCAGCGAAGCATTTTCACCCTTCCAGGTGAGGAGCAGCCCTCCGCGGACCACCTCTCCGGTCATCGTTTGATGAACGCGCGGATAGGTGACGCGGAGATATTCCACCAGCTGCGAGCGCAGGCCGGCGTCGTCCTCCGAGGGATTTTCGTGCGACACGGTGGCCAGGGCGATGGCTCCGCCCAGATGTCGGGCCACCTCGTCGGCGTTGACCTGGTCGTCGAGAGCCGGGGTGCGCGCAGGCAGTGACCTGCCGATTCGGAGCGTGTTGCCGACGACGGCGGACACCAGCACGACCAACGAGATCGTCAGCGTCCAGCCGATGCGCTTTCCCATTTGCCCAGCATAGTGCAAGAATCCCGGCCATGCGGTGCAAGAGCCTGTCGCTTCTTCTGTTGGTCGCCGGCTGCAGCGCGGAGGATGGCAACGCCACCTTCAAGGTGCGTGAGAGCGTCGAGCAGCTCCACGTCACCCACGCGAAAGCCGGCAGCACGCTCGAGGTCGTCGACAAGAACGGCATGGTGACGCAGAGCGGAGTTGCCGACGAGCTCGGCAGCTACGTGTTCCGCCATGTCGCTCCCGACAGCGGCTACGTCGTGCGCAGCGGCGTCGAGCGTTCGCGCCATCTCACGGTGAAGACGGTGACCGCGAGCCAGCCTTCCCAGGACTTCTACAGCGGGCAGAAGCTGCAGCCCGGCTATCAATATATGAAGACGCGCGACGGCACCACGCTCTCGGTGTTCGTCACCCTGCCCGGCCCCGTCGAGATGGGCCCCTATCCGACAGTGGTCGACTACTCCGGCTACTCGCCGTCGAAGCCGGGCGAAAAGATCGAGAAGGCCGCCTTCCTCTGCGACTCGTTGCCGATCTTGTGCGACGCGCCTTCGGATGCGGCCGCGCTCCTAGCGGGCCTGTTCGGCTACGCGACGGTGAACGTCAACATCCGCGGCACCGGCTGCTCCGGCGGCGCCTACGACTTCTTCGAAACCCTACAACTTCTCGATGGCTACGATGTCATCGAGACGGTCGCCGCGCAGCCGTGGGTGCTGCATCACAAGGTCGGCATGGTCGGCCTCAGCTATCCCGGCATCACCCAGCTGTTCGTCGCCTCGGTGCGGCCGCCGAGCCTGGCGGCGATCACGCCGCTGTCGGTGATCGGCAACGCCGAGACCACGCTCCTCCCCGGCGGAATCCTGAACGACGGGTTCGCCATCAGCTGGGTCAACTACGTCATCAAGGGCGCGCATCCGTACGGTCAGGGTTGGGAGCAGGTGCGCGTCGACGGCGGCGACGGCGAGTGCAAAGAGAATCAGCTCCTCCACGGGCAGCTCATCGACAACGTCGAGCAGGCGCGCATGACCGCGTACTACGACCCGGCGCTGCACGACATGTACAACCCGACGGTGTTCGTCAATCAGATCGAGGTGCCGGTGTTCCTCGCCGGACAGTGGCAGGACGAGCAGACCGGGCCGTTCTTCTTCACCCTGCTCGATCGGTTCGCCAACTCACCGGCGGCGCGCTTCATCGTCCACAACGGCGTCCACCCCGACGGCTTCGCCCCCGACGTCCTCACCGAGTGGCACGCCTTCCTCGAGCTGTTCGTGGCGCAGCGCGTGCCCGAGGACAATCCGCTGGTTCGCGATCTGTCGCCGCTCCTCTACGACACCATCTTCCACTCGGGCATGCACCTCGACGCCAGCCCGCTGTCGACGCTCGGCAGCTACGACGAGGCGCTCGCGGCCTGGAAGGCGCAGCCGAAATATCGCGCGCTCTTCGAGAGCGGCGCCGGCATGACCGGCGACGATCTGGGCGCGCCCAAGCCCACCTTCGACAAGCTGCTCGACAGCTGGCCGCCATCGTCGACGCGGGCCGCGCGCTGGTACTTCCACAAGGAGGGCACGCTCGCCGCCGACGCTCCGAGCGAAGCCAGCTCGGGCTCGACCTTCTCGCTCGACTCGGGCGCGGGCGAGCGCGGCATCCTCGCCGCCGGCGGAAATGTCTGGGACAAGCTGCCCGCCTACGAGTGGCGTCAGCCGGAGGCCGGCAAGGCGGTGGTGTTCGAGAGCGCGCCGCTGGCCGAGGATGTGGTCATGCTCGGCACCGGCAGCGTCGATCTATGGATCAACTCCAACGTCGACGACGCCGATCTCGAGGTCAACCTGAGCGAGGTCCGCCCCGACGGTCAGGAGATGTACATCCAGTCGGGCTGGCTGCGCGCCAGCTATCGCGGCCTCGGCCCCGACTCGACCGAGCTGTTCCCCAATCCCACCTATCAACTGAAGGATTGGAAGCTGCTCACGCCGGGCGAATGGACCCAGGTGCGCGTGGCCATCGCCGGATTCCAGCATGTATTCCGCGCCGGCTCGAAGATCCGCGTCATGGTCGATACGCCGGGCGACAGCCGCGCCGAGTGGCGCTTCGATCTCAAGAAGTTCTCGACCGATCCCTTGTACACCGTCGGTCACGACAGCGCGCACCCGTCGAGCCTGGTGCTGCCGGTGCTCGCCGGAGAGACCGCGCCGCCGACCATGCCGCCCTGCCCGTCGCTGCGCGGAATGCAGTGCCGCAGCTGGCAGGCCTACTCCAACACCCTCGCGCAGTAATCTACGGGATCGGCGGGGCGCCGCTCCAGGACTGCTCGGAGCACCAGGCGGCGGCGCGCTGGGGAACGTTGCCCGGGTGCGCCTCGACGGTGAGCGGGGCCGGCTTGGCCGGCATGGTGCCGCAGTAGGCGCGCGACGCGCCCGAGTACCACTTGCGTAGATCGATGCACAATCCGCCGAGCGCGGTGCGGATGTTGGGATCGGTGCGCACCTCGTCGATGAAGGTGGGATCTTCGCAGACGAACAGCGGATCGAGGTCGCGCGCCGTCAGGCCGAGCGGAAAGGTCTTCTTGATCTTCGCGTCGAGCGCCGCGCCCGAGAGGCCGCGCGCCGGATCGAAGTGCGAGGCCAACCACGCCTTGTCGAGCTGCAGCGCGTCGGTGAGCAGATCGCGCAACTCGCCGAGCGTGAGCGTACCCGCGGGCACGCCCTTCTTGGTGGTGGTCACGTCGATCGACTTCTGAAACCCGCAGGTCGACGAGAGCAGCTCCTGATCGTTCGGCTTCAGGGTGGTCATCGCCGCGGTGTCGCCATAGAGCGGATCGCCGCCGATGAGGACCAGCTTCACGTCCTTCTCGGTCGCGTCGATCACCGAGCGATACGCGCTGCCGGGCTTCTTGGTGTAGACGGCCAGGTCGGCCTGCAGCCCCGGGCGAATGCGTCCGGCGTACTGCGTCCAGGCGATGGCGTCGGCCGGGTTGCTGGTCACCATCTTGACCATGTCACGATCGCTCAGCGCCTTCGACCAGGCCTGCTTGTTGAGACTGTCGAGGATCTTCAGCTCCGCGAGCAGGTTCTTCGATCCGGCCGAGCTCCAGTCGGTGCCGATGGAGACGTTGACACCCGCCTTCCAGGCGGCGCGAATGTCGGGCGTCTGTCCGTAATAGAGGAGGTTGTCGAGCGGCGAAGCCACCAGCTTGGCGCCCACACGCGCCATCTCGCCGAGCTGCGCGGCCGAGAGCGCGGTGCCGTGAATGATCACCAGCTCCTTGCGGACCAGGCCCATGGCGCGCAGGCACTCGAACTCGTCGCGGCTCTCCTGATCGGTCCCCTCGAGGAGGTGGACCAGCCAGGCGTCGATCTCGTGCTTGTCCATGCGCGCGATCACGCTGCGCGGATCGAAGCTCTCGACGAGAACGCCCAGTGAGGCCTGGCTCACGCGGCGCCCGCCGAAGTTGGTCCAGTCGACGTTGCGCAGAAGATGCTGTCCGTACCCCGCCGGCACGGTGGGGCCGAAGTACGAGCCCTGCGTCGAGGTGGTTCCGCTCACCAGCTCCTTGATCTCGCTGTAGCGGCCGACCAGGCCGTCGTACTGGATGCGCGTGGTTCCCGAGAGGCCGAGCTCCGCCGGATCGGCCGAAGCGTCGGCGAACACCTTCTTGGGATACTGGATCCAGGTGTCGTAATATTTTTCGTCGCGCCACTGATAGGTGTTCTCGTAGAGCGGCAGATCGCGATAGATGCGCGCCGTGTTGTAGGCGTGGTGGTTGTGCAGGTTGATGAGGCCCGGCGTGATCACCCAGTCGTCGCCGCCGAGCACGGTCACCTTGCTCCCCGTGGGCAGCGCGTCGGTCGGTCCGAGCACCGCCTTCACCTTGCCCGACTCGACCACCACTGCGCCGCCCGCGATCACGTCATTGGCGCCGCGCTGCTCGTCCATGGTGATGATGGTGCCGCGCACGACCAGCGTCGATCCCGATTGCGTGCCCGGGCCATCGAACTTTCCGTCCTCTTGATCCATTGGATCGGGGGAGTCGGGCAGGTTCGTACAGGCGATGGCGAACAGACTGAACAGGGCCAGGCGACGCATTTGATTCCTCCGGCCGCGCCCTGTGAGCAAAGGTCGTACCACATGTTAATTAGCGACTTTATTGGTTAATTTCGCGGTGTCCGGTAACCGGATACACGGCGGGGGTTGGCGACTGGCCCCACCACTGTCGTCGAAAGCGACAATTTCACTGCGCGTTCAGTGAGACAGAAACGCGACGCAGGCGGCGAGGACTTCCTCGGGATGATCTTTGTGCGGCGCATGGCCGCACTGCGGAAGGATCAATCGATGCGAGAAGGGCGCGACCTGCGCCAGCGATCCGTATTCGTCGTCTTCGCCCTGGATCGCCAGCGTCGGCACGTTCGGCGGCTCGATTCTCCAATGGCGGAACTCGGGGCTGAGCCAGACGCCGGTCCAGCCGCGGAACAAATCGTCGGGCCGATCGTGATGGCGCGCCAGCTTGCCGCGCACCTCGTCCCCGAGCCGCGCGATCTCCTCGACGGTCTTGTCCTCGACGAACAGATGCGGCGCCAGAAGGATCAAGGGAACCGGATGATCGATCGCGTAGTAGAGCGCGATGGTGGCGCCGTCGGAGTGGCCGAACAGGATCGGATCGTCGATGCCCTCTTGCGAGAGCAGCGCGGGCAGCAGCGCCGCCTCCTCCTGCATGAAGTCGATCGGCCAATGGTCGCGCGGATGAGATCGGCCATACCCCGCCCGGCTGTAGGCGATCACATAGAGGCCCGTCGCTTCCGCCAGGCGCCGCGGAAAATTCCGCCACGACGAGACGGAGCCCAATCCTTCGTGCAGCATCACCAGCGCGCGGCTGGCGGGCCGGCCGATCCGTGCTACCTCCAGCATCGTAATTTCAAGGTGAGGGGCACCTTGACAATTGGTCCGGCCAGTCGCATAGAAAGTCGGTCTTTTGGGGGGAATTTCATGAAGCGGCAGTCTCTCTTCGTCGGCTATTGCGTGGTGGCCATGTTGGTCGCCGCCTGCGCCTACGTGCTCGCCATCACGGGATAGAGCTAGAGCACTCTCAGCGATCCTCGCACCACTCCGTAACCTGCCTCCACCTTCAAGCTCCGCCACAGCTCGGCCGGACGGGTGCGTCCTTCGATCAGATCGCGGTACGCCGCGACCAGGCGCGTGACGTCGGCGGCGCGCTCGCGCACCAGCTCGATGCGAAAGCGCCGGACGTTCTTCAATTTCGGAACCAGATCGGCGGCGCTCTGCGCGGCGGCGTGGAACACGGTGTTGCGGCAGCCGACGTCGGCCTCGACGGGATGATCCATCCCGGCGCGATCGCGCAACGACACCTGGTGGCGATCGCAGGGGCGGCCGCAGCTCTTGTAGTCGCTGCCCGTCGAGAGCAGCGCCGCGATTACACAGTGCTCCATGTGAAACAGCGGCATGGGATGGTGCAGCACCACCTCGGCGAACGGCGCCAGCTCTCCGTCGAGGAGCGCGCACAGCTGCGCCGAATCGAGATCGAACGACGGCGTGAACACCGAGACGCCGCGCGAGAGAATTTCGGCGGCGGCCAATCGGTTGGTCACGTTGAGCGAGAAGTCGCCGACGCGCAGCCCGGGACCCTGTTCGCGCAGCGCGCCCAATCCGCGGACGAGAAACGTGTCGGGCTCGAGCGAAGCGAGGAACTGATCGATCTTCTCCTCGCCCGGTTTGCGAATGCGCGGCGGCGCAACTCCTACCACGGTGCGGCCCTTGAGCGCGCGGACGGCGTTGCCAGTTCCCGTCAGCTCGAGAAAATCGATGTACACGCCGTCGGCGCCGGCGGCGATCGCGGCCTCGGCCTGCTCGAGATTGCGGCAGAGCACGAACAGCCCCGGCGGAGGCGGCGCGCGATCGGGAACGCGGAACGCGGCCAACAGATCGCGATGCGTGATCGCGGTCGTCGCGTGCTGCTTCTGACTCTTCGCCAGGAGCGCTGCGACCAGCGCACGGCGCGCGTGATTGAGCGACGAGAGCGGCACCATGGCGTTCTCGGGCCAGTCGAGCTCGAGCTTCTCCAGCCGGAACGGCGTGTCGCCCAGCCGGCCCAGCTTGTCGCGCAGCACGCTCTCGCCGACGGGGGTCGAGCGCGCGACTTCGACGGCGGTCTCGCCTTCGACGCGGACCTCGAGGCCATCGCAAATCGCGACAAACTCCGCGTGCTTACCGATTTCCCCGCGAACCCGAATCGTGAGCGCGCGCTTCTCCAGCTCGGGCAGCGGCGCCTGGACGGGATCGTTGTTCTTGAACACGCGACGGCCCGCGAGATCGTCCGGCAGCTTCACGTCCGGGCCGAGCCACACCGCGTCCTCGCGCACATCCCACACGCGGCCGCCGAGCTCGCCCTCGCCGGCCCAGCCGCCCTCGACGACGATGCCGTCGCCGCGCTTGAGCCCGGTGATCTTCAACCAGCCCCGTTCGACGCCGCCGCAGACACCGACGAAAACGCCGCGGTGATCACAAGAGCGTCCTTCCACCAATCTCTGATGATCGATGCCGCCGAGCCAACCCGGCCCCGACCCGCGCGAGTAGGCCTGCAGCGCCGAAAGTTTCATCTGCTCGTCGATGACGCCGTCGATCGCCCGACGATACAGCTGCGTCGCTGCCGCCACATAGGCCGGTCCCTTGAGGCGTCCTTCGATCTTGAGCGACGAGACGCCCAGCTCGACCAAACGGGGAACCAGCGCGCTGGCTTCGAGATCCTCGGGCGACAACAGATAGGCGCGATCCTCGGTCGAGCGCAATTCGCCGTCGACCACCAGCTCGTACGGCAAACGACACGCCTGGGCGCACGCGCCGCGATTGGCGCTGCGGCCGCCGATCGCCTCGCTGGTCAAACACTGCCCCGAATACGAGATGCACAGCGCGCCGTGCACGAACACTTCCACTTCGACATCGGTGGAAGCGCGAATCTCCGCGATTTGATCGATCGTCAATTCGCGCGCCAGGATCACGCGCGTGGCTCCCAATTCGCGCGCCAGCTCGACCGCGCCCGCGTCGGTGCAGGTCATCTGCGTCGAGGCGTGCATCGGCAGCGTCGGCGCCACCGCGCGCACCAAGCGCGCGACTCCGAGATCCTGAACGATGACGGCATCGACGCCGGCATTCGCACAGGCGCGCACCGCGTTCTCGAGCGCCGCCAATTCCTCGTCGAAGACCAGAGTATTGAGCGTCACATAGCCGCGCCGTCCATGCGCGTGCAGGTAGCGCATGGTCTCGGCCACATCGTCGAAGTTGGTGGCGCGGGCCCGCGCGTTGAAACCCTGGAGCCCGAAATAGACCGCGTCCGCCCCCGCTTGAACGGCGGCCTCGAGCGATTCACGATCGCCGGCGGGCGCGAGGACTTCGGGACGCATGGAGAGTGCTTAGCACATCATTGATCTTCGAGGCAGTACACGGTCGGAATCGCGGTCGTGCAAGAAGCGAGGTTGTTTCCGAACCAATCGGTGGTGGTCTCGGAGCTCATTCCTCTTCGAAAGGTGTCGGTCGATTGAGTCGACGTCCATCCATTGCACGTGTCGGCGGCTGATCCGACTACCGTTACCGAGGTCGCGCCCGCTCCCACATTCGCGCCGAGACTGTAGCCGCGGTCGGCCGAGACGACGAATGGCGCGACCGGGCCCTTGCCGGCCATCAAATCCGCCATCGAGAACAGCTTGGCCTCGTCGAGCCGATACCATGTCCCGTCGGTGAATCTGGAGATGGGCGTGTCCACGAGCGTCGCGATCAGCGCCTTGTACTTATTGGCATTGGGTAGATTGGCAGAGGCCGCTTCCCCCTGGCAGAGGCCGTCGAAGACGGCGAGCCCCGTCGGGCTCGACGGCCACACGCCCGCAGGCTTGCTAACGAAGGCATGCCGCGCCCCGACCGGCGCCGGCGGTAGAACGATCGGAGCCTCGTAGGCGTCCTCCATACACACCAGATGCTCGGCAGCACCGCAGGGGAAGGTGGAAAATCGCGGCCAGGTCGAGCCGACGGGAGATCCGATCGCGCCGACAACAGAGTCGCTGGCGGAGGTCCAGTTGCTGCAGTGATCCACGTCGCGTAGCCCGGTCGACTTGGTCCCACTCCAAACGAAGCGCGAGTTGTCCACGACAAAGGGCAGCGGTGTGCCGTTCTCGGTCACGGAGATGGGATAGAAGAGCTGGCGCGTCGTCCCATGAATGTCGAGGCGGTCGATGACCGGAAGCCCATCGAGGCGGGCCCAACCGCGCGTCGTGGAGGCGAAGCGGGCATTGGCGTCCGTGCTGCCGTCACTCAAATAGGCTTTCCAGCTTCCTCCCAGGTTCGCTGCGGCGGCCGCCGACGCACACTTGGCATCGGCACCCGCGAGCCCGCCCAGATTGCCGTTGAATACTCCTGACGTCACGAACATGCGGTTGATGGGCGTGAAGGTCGCGGTGACCGAGCGGTTCTGATCGACGATGAACTGGCACAGACCATACTGGCTGCAGTCGCCTCCCCACTTCTGCAGGACATTCAGTGCGCTGGGTGCGCTTCTCAGCTCGACGAGCGTGCCGGCCTGGTAATCGGCGGAGTCATTCGTGCAGCTCGCGTCGCAGTCGATCTTGCCGTCGGCAAAACCGTTCACGAACGACTGCACACGCCCGTTGCCGGTCTTGTTCACGGTCAAGGTGACGGGCTTGATGTTGAAATTCGCCGTGACCGTCTTGTTGGCGTCCATGACCGCGATGCAGGTCGGCGAGGGCGAGGGCGAGCAGTTGATCCAGCTGTCGAAGACCGACGTGGGCTCCGGCGACGCGGTGAGCGTCACCTGCGTCTGATCGACGGTGTAGAGCTCCGCGCAGTCGGCGCCGCAGGCGATCTTGATGTCATTGGAATTGACGCTGCCGCTGCCAGTGCCGGCCTTGGCCACGCTGAGTCGCCACGCACCGTTGCCGTTGAGCACCGCCGAGCTGTTGACGTTGCTGTCGTCGGCCTTCATCGTCAGCGTGCGCGCACCCACGGCGTTCGGCGAAAAACGCTGTTGCACGTTGCAGCTGGCGCCGCCCGCGAGGGTGAAGCCGTCGCCGCCGCACGGCGAGGGGCTCGGATTGCGATCGAGATCGAACGCGGCGAGATTGCCGGTCTCGCTGATCGTGATCGGCGCAGTGGCGACATCGCCGGTGTTGACGAGCGTGAACGTCTTGTACGGTCCGTTGGCGCCCACGCGCACCTTGCCGTAGCTCCGCGTGTTGGGCTTCCAGTCGAGCGCCGCCGGCGCGTTGGCGATCCCCTTGACGTTCTTGGTCTCGGTGGACTCCTGGGCGCCGTTGAGATCGAAGCTGACCGACAGCGTGGTGGTCAACGTTCCGTTGGTGGTGGGCGTGAAGCCGATGGTCACGGTGCAACTGTCGGTGCCCGGGGTGGCGGTCAGCGTGGTGCCCTCGCAGGTCGTGACGGTGATCGAAAAATTCGTGGTATCCGAGAGCTCCACATGCAGGGCGGTCGGCGTCGAGACACCGCCGGTGTTGGTCACGGTGAGGAGGATCGGCGTCGCGGGCGTGCCGCCGAGAACCACCGCGCCGAAATCCGCGGGCCCCGTGGGAGTGATGCTGAGCGATGCCTGATTGACGGCGCGGCCGCTCAGGGTCGCATCGGCGGCGAGCGCCACGGCCGGCGCGGTCACATGCAGCGTGGTCGACTTGTCACCGACGGTGGCGTTGCCCGGTGGGTTGAAGGTCACCTTGACGCGGCATTTGCCGCCTGCCGCGAGCGCAGTGTTGCAGGTGTTGCTGGTGATGGTGAACATCGCCAGATCGCCGCCCTGCAGCGCCGCAACCACCGGGGCGCCCGTCGAGACGCCGCCCGTGTTGGTGATGGTCAGCGTCTGCTCGGCCGAGGTCGCAGCTTTGGCCACCCGACCGAACGAGAGGTCGCCGGTGATGCCGAGCGCCGCCGGCGCCGCGCCGGTGCCGATGAGGTTGATGCTGATCGTGCCGCCCGGCGCGCCGCTGATGTCGAGATCGGCGGTGAAGTTGGCCTGTGAGTTGGGATTGAAGGCGATCATGATGGTGCAGCTCGCGCCGGGCGCGATCGCGCCGCACGCCTGGGTGACCGCGAAGCGCGCCGCATCGGGGCCGCTGAGCGCGGTGGTGATGGAGCCGCTCGCGACGCCGCCCGAGTTGGTAATGGTGACCGAGAGCGTCGACGTCGTTCCGGTCGCGATGGTGTCGTAGTCGAGTGAGGGCTGGGCGGGCGCCGTCAGCGTGAGCGCGGCGTCGGCGGCGCCGCTGCCCGTCAGCGGCACGACCACACGGCCGCCGGGCGACGCGGTGATTTCCAATCCGGCGACCTTGTTGCCAGTGGAGATCGGGTGGAACTTCATCTTGATGTCGCAGCTTCCGCCTGCGGGAATGCTGGCGCCGTCGCAGGGCTTGTCGGTGATGAGGAACTGCACCGCGTCGGTTCCGGTGAGCATCACCGTGAGGAGGCCGCTGTCCTCGTCGCCGCCGTTGTTGATGGTGATGGTGACCTCACTGCTGAAGTGATTGACGATCACCGGTCCAAACGGTTGCGCCGCGGGAGTGGCGGCGAGCTGAGCGGGATCGATGCCCGCGCCCTTCAGCGTCGCGGTCGCGGAGAGCGTGCCGTCGCCGACGGTGAGCGTGGCCGCGCGCGCGCCCAGCTCGGCGGGAGAGAAGGACAGGGACACGGTGCAGGTCTCGCCCGCGCCGAGCGCCATGCCGCAGGTGGTGTCGGCGACCGTGAACTCGGCCGCCTGCGCGCCTCCGACCGTGACGGTCAGCGCGCCGCTCGCTCCCAGGTTGGTGATGGTGAAGATGTGGGTGTTGCTACCACCCCCCACCGGCACCATGCCGAAATCCTCGTCGGTGGGCGAGATGGTCAGCCCGCCCAAAAGATCAGGCAACACCAGTAGATCAGGATTGTTCTCCACCGCCATCGACAGATCGGGATTGCTGTTGCTGGGTGAATCGCAACCGACGACGAGGATGAGGCAAAGCAGTCTTCTCAAGCAGTCCCCCTAGCATGTCTGCACTACGCGTCTGACGAGCATGCCTCAGGGCGGACACTCCTGGTTGTTGGGGCGAATACATTCACGTCGGATTTGTGTTCCGCGAAGCTACAATGCGGAGATGAAGTACCTCCTGCCCATCCTTTTCCTGTGTGGCTGCAGCGACGGACCCGCTCCCGTGACCGGCGATCCCTCCTTCTCCATGAAGATGACGATCGCGGCGGGGCAGGAGACCACGCAGTGCAAGTTCGTCAAGATGCCGCCGGGCAAGGGCTACGTCATCTCCGCGCAGCACGAGTACACGCCCGGCAGCCATCACATGCTGCTCTATCGAACTGATCTGACGAAAATCGACTCAGGGATGGATCAGATCCAGGACTGCTACGAGGGCGGCGGCGGCACCATCATGAGCCACGTGCGCGGCGTGCTCTATGGATCGCAGGAGCCCAAGGCTTCGATGACGCTGCCCGACGGCGTGGGCTACGAGGTCCAATCCGAAGAGGTGCTGCTCCTGCAGGTGCACTACCTCAACGCCTCGGCCGCGCCGCTCGAGTCGAGCGTGACGGTCTCGCTGCACGCGGTGCCCGACAAGGTGCAGAACCTCGCCGGCGTCCTCTTCTATTACAACCCGTTCATCGACGTGCCGGCGGGCGCGATGGCGACGGCGGCGGCGCGCTGCACGCTCTCGAAAGACATCACGCTCATGGGCGCGTTCCCGCATTTTCACGCGCGCGGAATCGGCTATCGCGCCTATCTCGACCTGCCGGGCCAGGCGCCGGCGACCGAGCCGTTCTACACCTCGACCGACTGGAGCCATCCCAAGGGTTGGGACGGCGGGCCGCTGCTCCTGCCGGCGGGAACGGCGATTCGTTGGTACTGCGACTATGACAACACCAGCGGCAGCGCCGACTTCTTTCAAGGCGGCAGCGCCGCCACCAACGAGATGTGCATGTTCACCGGCGGCTACTACCCCGCCGCCGGCGCCGACTTCGAACAGTGCGTCACCAGCATGAACGGCTTCGGCGTCGGCGATCAGACGTGCTCGCAGGCGCTCGACTGCATCCGCGCCTGTCCTCCCGGCAACGCGCCCGACTTCGGCGACTCCATGGCCAACGTGCCCGACTGCTGGCAGAAGTGCTTCACCAGCACCTGCTCCAGCGCCTCCGACGCGCTGGTCGCCCAGCTCTCCTGCATCGGCGAGAGCTGCAACGCGGAATGCACCGGCGGCAATGACACCGCGTGCACCGACTGCGCCAAGGCGCACTGCCTCACGCAATCGCTCGCCTGCCTCGGCAGCACCTGTCCTTGATCGCTTTAGTCACCGGCGCCAGCGACGGAATCGGCAAGGCCACCGCGGACGAGCTCGAACGACGCGGCTGGGAAGTGCTGCGTCACACGCGCAAGCAGGCCGACTTCACGCGGCTCGACGAAGTGCGGAAGATGGCGGGCGAGCTCCCCGAGATCGACGTCCTCATCAACAACGCCGGAGTCCTGACGCGCGAGCATCGCCTCACGCGCGACGGGTTCGAAGAGACGCTCCAGGTGAATCACCTGGCGCACTTTCTTTTGACCCATCTGCTGCTGTCGAAGATTCGCGGGCGCATCATCAATGTCTCGTCCGGCGTTTACGGCGGCGGCGAGGTCGAGCCGTTCGAGCGTCTCAACGAGCTCAGCGGCTATGACGCCTACGCGGCGTCGAAGCTGGGAAATGTTCTCTTCACCTACGCGCTGGCGCGTCGCGTGAAGCTGCCGGTGGTCGCGCTACATCCCGGAGTCATCGGCACCAAATTATTGCGCGCGGGATTTGGATCGATGGGCGGGAACGACGTGGCCGAAGGCGCCAGGACCTCGGTGATGCTGGCGACCCAGCCGGAGCTGGCGACCGCCGGCTACTACTCCAACCAACGTCAGGTGCCCTCGTCCGCGCGCTCCCAGGACGAAGCCCTCCAGGAGCGCTTCTATTTGTGGAGCGCCAAACAGCTAGGAGTTACGCCTCCTTAACGCAGCACGTCATTTTCCCGTTGCCGACCTGCCTACCGAATGGTAGATAACGACTTACCATCTGGTAGGGAATGGACGTCAGAGCAAAAATCCTCACCGAAGCGACCCGCCTGTTCGCCAAGAAGGGCGTCGACGCGACCTCGCTTCAGGAAATTTCCGAAGCGGTCGGCGTGCGCAAGCCGTCGCTGCTCTATCACTTTCCCTCCAAGGACGCGCTGCACGAGAACGTGGTCCGCAATGTGTTGGTGCACCTCTCCGAGGCATTGCCTCGCCTGCTCAAGGCCGCGGCGCGCGAAGATCGCTTCGACGCGATCCTCGACGAGACCATCCATTTCTTCGCCGCCGATCCGGATCGCGCACGACTGCTCCTGCGCGAAGCGCTCGATCGTCCGGCCGAGATGAAGAAGCTCCTCGAGACCGGCGCGCTCTCCTGGATGGGCCTGCTGGCGGATTCGATCCGCAAGGCGCAGGCCGAGGGATTGATGCACGCCGACGCCGATCCGGAAGCCTGGCTCCTGCAGGTGATCCACCTGGTGGTCGGCACCTTCTCGTCGGGGCCGATCCTGCAGACGCTGGTGGGAAACAAATCCAAGAACGTCGATGAACGACTGGTCAAAGAGCTGAAGCGCGTCGCTCGCGCATCATTGATGAGGTGATTTCATGGCGAATTTCTTCCACGACAACCAGGATCTGAAGTTCTACGTCGAGAAGGGAATCGACTGGGAGCCGCTGGTGCGGGCCACCGAGATGGACTTCCGCCTGCCCGGCGCCTTTCCCTCGTCCAAGGAGGCGCTCGAGTTCTACCGCGAGATCCTCGACATGGTGGGCGGCTTCGTCGCCGACGAGATCGCGCCGCACGCCGCCCAGCTCGATCGCGAAGCGGTGGCGCACGTCGACGGAGAGGCGGTGTTTCCGCCGCGCCTGCAGGGAATCTTCGATCAGATCAAGCAGCTCGGCCTGCACGGCCTGACGGTGCCGCGCGAGCTCGGCGGCATGAACGCGCCGCTGCTCCTCTACTATCTGGCCTCCGAGCTGTTCGCCCGCGGCGACGTGTCGGTGATGGCGCACCACGGCTTTCATGGCGGCATGGCCATGGCGATGCTGATGTTCTCGCTGCGCGAGGGCACCACCAAGATCGATCCCGAGACCGGCGTGATTCACGAGACGCGCTTTCGTGAAGCCATCGAGGAGATCGTCAAGGGCGAGGCCTGGGGCTGCATGGACATCACCGAGCCCGACGCCGGCAGCGACATGGCGCGGCTGCGCGCCAAGGGCGAGCAGGACGAACAGGGAAATTGGTTCGTCACCGGCCAGAAGATCTTCATCACCTCGGGCCACGGCAAGTATCACTTCGTGATCGCCCGCACCGAGGAGTCCAAGAATCCCGATGATCCATTTGCGGGATTGGCCGGATTGTCGATGTTCCTGGTTCCGACTATCGGTAAGGACGGAAAGCGCATCGTCGAGATGGGCCGCATCGAGGAGAAGCTGGGCCATCACGCCTCGGTGACGGCGCAGCTCAACTTCGAGAAGGCTCCGGCCATGCTGGTGGGCAAACGCGGTGAAGGCTTTCAGTACATGCTCACCTTGATGAACGGCGCGCGCGTGGGCGTCGGCTTCGAGTGCGTGGGCCTGATCGAGAACGCGATTCGCGTCGCCGAGGCCTACGCCGCCGAGCGCCGCTCGATGGGCAAGTCGATCGACAAGCACGAGATGATCGCCGACTACTTCGACGAGATGCGGACCGATCTCGCCGGCATCCGCGCCCTGGCCGTGCACAGCGCCTACCAAGAGGAGCTGGCCCAGAAGTGCTGGCTGATCGCCCAGTACGCGACCTCGCTGCCCGATTCGCAGCGCAAGGAAATGCAGCGCGAGGCCGACCGGCGCAAGCGCACCGCCCGCCGCGCGACGCCGCTCCTGAAATATCTCGCCGCCGAGAAGGCCGTCGAGATCGCGCGCCGGGCGCTGCAGATCCACGGCGGCGTCGGCTACACCAAAGACTACGGCGCCGAGAAGCTGCTCCGCGATGCGCTGGTGATGCCGATCTACGAGGGCACGAGCCAGATTCAGGCGCTGATGGCGATGAAGGACACGCTCGGCGGAATCCTCAAGAATCCGCAGCGCTTCCTGACCCGCGGCGCGCAGGCCCGCTGGCGCGCGCTGTCTTCGCGCGACTCGATCGAGCGCGGCGTGGCCCGGATTCAGGTGCTCTCGTTCCAGGCCCAGCAGCACCTGATGATGCGCACCGCCGGCGACAAGCTCAAGTCGCTGACCGGCCATCCCGTCGGTGAGTGGCCCAATCGCTTCCTCAAGGATTGGAACCCCAAGCGCGACTTCGCCTACGCGATGTTGCACGCCGAGCGGTTGATTCGCCTGCTCGTCGACGAGCAGATCGCGGAGATCCTGCTCGAGCAGGCCAGGAAATTTCCCGAGCGGCGCGAGCTCGCCGAAAAATGGATCGAGCGCGCCGAGCCGCGCTGCCGTTTCCTCGTCGAGGAGATCACGACCACGGGCGCGCGCCTCTTGAAGTCCCTCACGGAAGAAGACGTCGAAGAGAAGGCGGTGGGATGATGTCGGTACCGATCAAATACATTCGCCATCAGGGTCCGGTGTTGCGCGGTCTCGGCGAGGCGATCTTCGGCGCGCTCAAGCAACGCGCCGGTCTGGCGGGCGGCTCCTCGACGGTGCCGGGCCCGGTTCACAATCTCACCGTGTCGCCGCGGCCGCGCGATCTGGTGAACGCCTATGTGCGTCACGTGGGCGGCGATCCTTCGGCCTACAAGCACAGCGTGCCCGCGCACCTGTTTCCGCAGTGGGGATTTCCGCTCACCGGAAAGATGGTCGAGGGTCTGAAATACCCGATGCTGGCGGCGATGAACGGCGGCTGCAAGCTGACCATCCACGCGCCCCTGCCGGCCGACGAGCCGCTGGAAGTGAGCGGACAGCTGGTCGGCGTCGACGACGACGGCAAGCGCGCCATCCTCGATCAGAAGATCGTCACCGGGACGCGCACCATCCCCGAAGCGGTGGTCGCGCATCTGTATGTGTTCATTCCGCTTTCGAAAGAGAAATCCAACGGCAAGGCGAAAGACAAGGCGCGCGTGCCGGCCGACGCCCGGGAATTGGCGTTCTGGAAATTGAAGGCCGACGCCGGTCTCGACTTCGCCAAGCTCACCGGCGATTTCAATCCGGTTCACTGGGTGCCGCGCTGGGCGAAGGCGTTCGGCTTCAAGAACACCATCCTTCACGGCTTCGGCACCATGGCCCGCGCCATCGAAGGTCTGGTTCGCGCGCGCTTCGCCGGCGACGTGAGCGCGCTGCAGGAGATCGATGTGCGCTTCACGCGTCCGCTGGTGCTGCCGGCGCGCGTCGGTCTGTATTTGAAGGGAAATCAACTCTGGGTCGGCGACGCTCCGGGCGGACCGGCCTATCTGGAAGCGAAATTTACTGCCAAGACGATCGGAGAGGCGTGATGAGCGATTTTCTTCTCGAGCTGGGAAAGAACCCGAACGCGCGCAAGCTGATTCAGTCGCTGGGATTGCCGATTCCCATGCCGCAGGCGCTCGAGCGCGCACGCGGTCCGTGGGAGGAGCGTCCGCTCGCCGATCGCAACATCCTCGTCGGTGGCAAGGGTTCGCTCACCACCGTGATCGCCAAGACGCTGGCCTCGGCCGGCGCGCAGCCGATCCTGTTCGGCGACCTCGACAAGCAGCCGTTCGAAGACGCGGGCGAAGCCTGGGGCCGTCCTCCGAAATTCGGAGAGGAAGTCGACGCGTGGGGAATCGTCTTCGACGCCACGGGAATCGACTCTCCGGAATCGCTTCGACAGCTCTACGATTTCTTTCATCCGCTCGCCTCGAAGGTGAAGCGGTCGGGCAGGGTTCTCGTTCTCGCCCGCGCTCTCGAAGGCAAGGCCGCCTTCGTCGCCGCGCAGACGGCGATCGACGGTTTCGTTCGCAGCCTCGCCAAGGAGATCGGACGTCGCGGCGCGACCGCCAATCTCCTCCGCGTCGATGCCGGCGCCGAAGCGCGCGCGGCCGGTCCGATTCGCTACCTCCTCTCCACGCGCAGCGCCTTCGTCTCGGCGCAGCCGATCCGCGTCTCGAATGAAGCCAAGACCACGATGGAAGCCGAGATCCCGTGGGTGCGCTCGCTCGAAGGCAAGACCGCGCTGGTCACCGGCGCCGCTCGCGGCATCGGCGAAGCCACGGTTCGTCTGCTCGCGCAGGAAGGCGCGCACGTGGTGTGCCTCGATCGTCCGGCCGATGATGCGCCGACCTCCCAGGTGGCGCGAGAGATCGGCGGCTCCGTGATCCTCGTCGACGTGACCGATCCCGAAGCGCCGAAGAAGATCGCCGACGCCTTGAAGTCGGTGGACATCGTGGTGCACAACGCCGGCATCACCCGCGACAAGACGCTCGCCAACATGAAGCCGGAGCTGTGGGACCAGGCGATCGGCGTGAACCTGCTCTCGGTGGTGAAGATCACCGAGGAATTGATCAAGCAGGGAAAGCTTCGCGACGGCGGTCGTTTGATCTGCCTCTCGTCGGTGGCCGGGCTCGCCGGCAACCTCGGACAGACCAACTACGCGGCCTCGAAAGCGGGCGTCGCCGGATTCGTGCGCGGCCTCGCGCCGGAGCTGGCCAAGCGCGGCATCACCGTGAACGCGATCGCGCCGGGCTTCATCGAGACCCGGCTCACCGCCGCCATCCCCGTCATGATCCGCGAGGTCGGGCGCCGCCTGGCCGCGCTCGGTCAGGGCGGACTGCCGCGCGACATCGGCGATCTCGTGACCTTCCTCGCCAGCCCCGGCGCACAGGGGTTGACCGGCCAAGTCGTCCGCGCCTGCGGCGGCGCATTCATTGGAGCGTAACCATGCCAGCTAAAAAGAATGGGCGTCGCGCAGTGGTCGTCGGCGGAATTCGTACGCCGTTCGTCAAAGCCTTCGGTCAGCTGATCAAGGTCGACACCATCGGCCTCGGTGTGGCCGCGGTCGGCGCGCTCCTGGAAAAGAGCGGCGTCTCGCGCAAGGAATTGGAAGGCATCGTGTGGGGCGGCGTGATCCTCCCCGGCACCGCGCCCAACGTGGGCCGCGAGATCGCGCTCGATCTGCGGCTTCCGCCGTCGGTCGAGGCGATGACGGTGACGCGCGCCTGCGCGTCGGGATTGCAGGCCATCACCACCGCCGCCGCGGCCATCGAGCGCGGCGACGCCGATGTGATGATCGCCGGCGGATCGGATTCGACCTCCAACGCGGAGATCAAGCTGCCGCAGAAGGTCGTGCACGCGATGGCGCCGCTGGCCTTCGGCAAGGCCACGCCCCAGGACTATCTGGGCGTGCTCTCGCAGATGTGGCCGATCACCGACATCCTGCCGCAGCGCCCCAAGATCGCCGAGCGCACCACCGGCGAGGTGATGGGCGAGTCGGCCGACAAGATGGCGCGTCGCAACGAGATCACTCGCGAGGCGCAGGATGAGTTCGCCGCGCGCTCGCACCATCGCGCCGCCGCCGCCATCGCCAGCGGCCGCTTCGACGACGAGATCGCGCCGGTGGTCCTGCCGAACGGCGAGAAGGTGCACGCCGACAACCTGGTGCGCGCCGATACCAGCGTGGAGAAGCTCGCCAAATTGAGGCCGGTCTTCGCCAAGGACGGCTCGGTCACCGCCGGAAATGCTTCGGCATTGACCGACGGCGCCTCGGCGGTGCTGCTCATGAGCGAAGAGAAGGCGAAGTCACTCGGGCTGAAGCCGCTCGCCGCCTTCCGCAGCTGGGCCTATGTCGGCGTCGATCCCGCCGATCAGCTGCTCATGGGACCGGCGATCGCGATGCCCAGGGCGCTCGATCGCGCCGGCCTGAAATTGTCGGAGATCGATCTCGTCGACATTCACGAAGCCTTCGCCGCGCAGGTCCTGTCGGTCCTGAAGATGATGTCGTCGAAGGCGTTCGCCCAGAGCCGTCTCGGCAAGAGCGAAGCAGTCGGCGACGTCGACGTCGCGAAATTGAACGTGCACGGCGGATCGATCGCGCTCGGCCATCCCTTCGGCGCCACCGGCGCGCGCATGGTCACCACCATGGCCAACGAGCTCGCCCGCACCGGAAAATCCACCGCCCTCCTCGGCATCTGCGCCGCCGGCGGCCTCGGCGCCGCCGCCATCCTCGAACGCATCGACGCAGCCTAGTACTTTCGGACTATTGGCTCAGCAATTCCTCCGCGGTACTCGTGATCGCGGAGGTGTTCGATGCGAAGCATTCTACTCGCGGTGACGCTGATGGCGGCCTGCGGTGTGACCCAGAATCAGGACACAGGGTCGACCGGAGGTGGAGGCACGACTGGAGGCCCGCAGGACCTCTCACCGACCCCAATCTGCGACACCTACTACAGCATCGGCTACACCGGCGCATGCTATTCGCGGAACAATCTCGACGCCACGGCCACGAAGGACTGTTCCTACGTCTCGATGTTTTGGAGCCCGTCATACAGCTCCTACGGAGCCGACTGTCTGGGCTGCACCTCGCCGCCTTGCTCCACCGGCCTCTTCGCGGTCTGCTGTCACTACTAGGGGTCACGCTCCACCCCTAATTCATCCATCATTTCAGGTATCTGCAGACCAAACTGACCAAACGCGCGGGCCGAATGTGTTTGGTCAGTTTGGTCTCGGAATTGCGAAGAAAAAAAGGGCGGAGCGTGACCCCCTACTTCAGGCACTGCTTGGTTTTGATTGTCCCGCCCGTCGCGACGGAACGGCACGAATAGCCGGTGGGGCAGCCGGTCGAGTCGATGCAGCCGATGGAGCAGACCTTCCTGGTGCAGCGGTTTCCGTCGGCGCCGCAGTCGCTGTTGGCGGAGCAGCTCTTGCCGAGGAACGAGGCATCCGAGGTCGGATCGTACTTGGGATTCGCGTCGACGCCGTGCACGCCGTACATCGAGGTGAATCCCCAACCCTGATCCGAGTCGAGCCCGGCCGTCAGCTCCGACACCTTGACCGGCACGAGCTTGCCGGACGTCTGATTGTAGAGCGCCTTGAGGAGCCGCTCCGCCGAGGCCTCGGTGCCGGCGTTGGAGAAGTTGGTCGTCGTGATCACGTTCAGGCTCTGCTTGTCGGCCTTGGCCGGGTTCTTCCAGAACGCCTGACCGAGGTCGTAGGTGTCGCAGCCGTTGGCGAGGAGAATCTGATAGGTCAGCGGCATCTCCGCCGCCGGAATCTTGGAGTCGTCCATGTCGCCCTCTTCGGTCTTGCGCCAGTTGGCGAGCGCGAATCCGTAGAGCGGCCCCGAGTGGCCCTCGAACACGATCACCTCGCGGTTCTTCATGGTGTCGCGCATGTCGGCCTCGAGGAGCTTGCCGCCCTCGTCGGTGTCGGGATCCGGCCCCGGCACCATCTGCGCCGGATCGCCCGGGTGGAAGATCCAGATCTTCACCACGATCGGCTTTTTGTTCGACTGGATGGTCTTGGTCAGCGGCGCCTTGGAATCGTATTTCTCGTACGACTCCGCCGGCGAAGTGAATCCCTGACCCACGAGGAAGTTGTAGAGATTGCGCGAGCCCTTGATGTCGTAACGATCCCAGTAGTCCCAGCCGAAGTGCACGCCGACCGTAATTTCTCCGTCGGCGAGCAGACGATCGTAGGCCAGCCAGGCATCGCTCGAGCGGGTCTGCGCCACGATCTTCATGGCGATCTTCTCCAGCGCGTCGTCGGATTGCTTGGTGGGATCCCAGCTCGACCACGGCGAATTGCGATACCACTCGTGATTGAACTCGAGCTGCGCCAGCTCGCGGTTCGACGGCTTGCCGATGGCGAGCGTGAAATTGGCGCCGCCCACTTTGCTGATCAGCGACGGCCCGCCCGCCACCTGCACGCGGTAGTCGAACTCATAGCTCAGGTTCTCGAGCGCGCGCGGCGCCGACTCATCTTCGCTGGCGAAGCGCACCAGCGAGCCGAACCCGCCGTAGCTCTTGTTGGACTCTTCGTCTTCCTTGTCGATCAGATAGCTGTCGAGGAACCACGAGATGGCGAGGTTCTTGAGCTGCACCAGCTCCTTGGCGCGCCCCAGCTTCTCCTCGTCGGTCTTGCCGGCCCACTCCGCCTCGAGCGTGACCGTGGACTTGCCGGACACGAAATATTCGCGCGCCGAGGTCGAGTAGAAGTTGTCCTCCTTGCCCTCGGGGACGATCACCTCCTCGTCGACGGAGGTGGGAACGCTCGAGCAACCAACCAGGAACACCAGCAGCATTCGCATGGCCGCCCTGCCCGAGCAACATGTAGGCCAATGTGACCATGACTGATTTCAGTAGGTTACCGCGCAGAACTGGCGACTTTCTCCCCAGGCGTGCGGCTATTGGACCCCGGCGAGGAGGACGCAGTTCTCGTCCCAGCTGGTGACCACCAGGCCGCGCGGCGTCATGGCCACGCCCCAGGGTCCATGGACGAAGCCCGGCAAGGGGCCTGGTTTGGTGATGGGAAAATTGCTCTTTCCGACGACGGTGCTGACGGTGCTGCCGGCGAAGCTGAGCTTGCGCACGATCTGGGCGCTGTTGTCGGCGACCCACAGGGCGTTGTTGGCCAGGGTCATCTGTCCGAGCTGGCCGAAGGTCGCGCTGGCGAACGATCCGTCGTTGCTGGTTCCGGCAAACGGCGTCCCCGAGAGCGTGGTCACGTTGGGCAGGGCCGGGTTGGTGAAGTCGATCTTGCGCACGAGGCCAGTGCCGCGATCGGCAACGTAGAGCGTGTGGTTGTCCCAGGCCAGACCGTTGGGATAGCTGAATTGGGCGGCGCGGCCGATGCCGGCCAGGCTGCCGTCGCTGCCGTCGCCCGCCACCCACGCGGTGACAAAATTCGCCGTCGACAGATCGATGGCGCGGATGGCGTGGTTGCCCGAGTCGGCGACATAGAGCGTGTGGTCGCCGTCGAAGGCCAGCCCCGCCGGATCGTAATAGCGGGCATTCGCGCCCGGCACCGGCGACGGCGACGGGATCCCCTGGGTTTCGGCGAGACCGGAGATGGTGGTCACGTCGGCGGCCGGGGTGACCTTGCGGATGCAATTTCCGTAGAAGTCGGCGACGTAGAGATTGCCGGACGCGTCGAACGCCATCGACACCGGGCTGTGGAACGAGGCGCCGGTTCCCTGGCCGTCCGCCGAGGCGTAGACGTGGTTGCCCGCCCAGGTGACGGTGTTTCCCGTCGAGAGCGTGACCTTGCGGATGTCGTTGTTGGCGAACTCGGCGACATAGAGCGTGTCGACTCCGTCGAAGACCACGCTCGACGGTTGATCGAAGCGCGCCCGCGGCGAGTCGGTGGAATCGCTCTGCCCCGACATGCCCGCCAGCGTGGTGACGTTGAAGTTGCTGAGCGTCACCGCGCGCACCGACGAGCCCTCGACCACATAGGTGGTGCCGGCGCCGTCGAGGACCAGCCAGCGTGGATCGGCGAAGCGCGCCGCCGCGCCGAGGCCGTCGGCGAAGTCGTGCGTGTAGGCCGGCGCGCCCGCCACCAGGTCGCGGGTGTTGGGCAGCGTCACCCGATACAGGCTGTTGTAGGCCTGATCGATCACATAGAGGACGCCGCCGCCCGCCGAGGCCAGGCCGGTGGTGCCGACGAAGCTGCCGGGCGCGAGGACCGTGGACACCGGCGCCGGCGTCGGGCTGGGCGTGGGATGCAGCTTGCGCAGCGCGCTCTCGTCGGCGACGTAGAGATCGTCGTTGTAGAGCGCCAGGCCGCGCGGCCGGGTGAAGTGGGCGCCCGTGCCGCTGCCGTCGAGGATGTTGCAGGTGGCCGAGCTGCCCGCCACCGTGGTCAGCGTCGGGCCGGCCAGATCGATCTTGCGAATCGTGCAGTCCGCCTCGTCGCTGACCCACAGGCTGCCGTTGTCGTAGGCCAGGCCGACCGGATTCTGGAAGCCGCCCATCACCAGGCTCACCTGAAGATTGCCGAGGTCGATCTTGCGGATCGCCTTCTCGAAGCTGTTGGCCACGTAGAGGTGGCCCTGCCCGTCCGAGACCATGCCGAGCGGGCCGTCGAGCGCGAACGAGTTGCCGGAGACCGAATCGACCAGGTCGGCCGTGCCCACCATGCCGTTGGTGACGTCGACGGTGCGCAATTTTCCGGTGAAGTACTCGGGCACGTACAAGGTGCTGCCCACCAGCACCGCCTGCTGCGGCACATTCAGCCGCGCGTCGCGCCCGATGCCGTCGAACGTGCCGTTGCCGCCCGGCACGCCGGCGAGCACGCTCAGCGTCGGCACCACCGTCAGATCGACGCCGGCCAGATCCGCGTTTTGGGTCGCCAGATCGGTGGCGGCCAGATCTTCGCCGTAGAAATCGGCGCCGTTCAGATCCTGCGGCATGGCCAGATCGTCGCCCGGGCCCACCAGCGTCATGCTCAGGCGGGTCTGGTCGTGCGGCATGGAGGCGAAGCTGGTGTGCGCCGTGACCTCGCGCCCGCCGGCCTCGGTTCCGGTGAGCGAAACCTCGACGGTGGCGGCCACGTCGGGGAGCAGCAGCAGCACGCTCACCGGCAGCTCGAGCGAGCCGTCCTTCACCAGGGTTTTCGTTACGTGATGGCCGGGCAGGCTGGCATCGAAGTCGAGGAGGCGCATCGGCATCGGCCCATCGATCTCGATGAGGGCCGAGGTTTTCTGGTCACAGGCCGCGAGCAGACAACAAAAAAACAGCGGTCTCAAGCGGGAGCATTCTCTCACATCGCGCAGGTGATGGGCTTGTCGTCGATGATGAGCTCGTCGATCCAGGCGTCCTGAGCGGCGAGGGTGCCGGCCGGCATCAGGAACCAGTCGAGCCCGAGGTAGACATGGGTCATCGGCGCCGGGCTGGCGGCGGGGAAGGCCAGATCGTTGACCTCGTTGTCGCCGAGGTAGAAGTGAATTCCGGTTCCGCCCTGCGCGATCTGCATCTTCACGCAGAACCATTGATCCGGGGGATAGGCGGTCGCCGATTCGTTGTAGTTGCCTCCGTGGTAGTCGTTGTCGACTAGGATGCCGTTCTTGAGCGTGAAGGCGTCGCCGGTTCCGGCGGCGTCGGCGAAGTTGATGATCTGGTTGAAGTGCGTCGAGGCGGTCGACGGCATGTAGACCCAGGCGCGCACCCAGAGCGTGCCGCTCACCGGCAGCTGATCATAGGTGTAGAGGTTGGCCTGCACCTCGCTGACCGCGCTCCCCTTGGCGTTGGTGTGGAGGTGCAGGGACGAGCTGCCGCGGTAGGCGCGGCTGGTGTCGATGCTGGCGGTGCCGTCGGGCGAGTTGAAGCTCCAGCGCGCGTTGAGCGCGCCCTCGAAGGAATCGCAGATCTTGGCCGTCGAGGCGCCGCACAGCGTGGCCGTCGGTCCGTCGCCGCCGGCGAGATCGAAAACGCGCGCCAGATCCGGCGTCTGCAAATCCAGCCCCGACAGATCCAATCCCGAGAAGTCGACGCCGGACAGATCCTCCGCGAGCGTCGCCAGATCTTCGCCGAGATCGGGCGCGCCCAGCTCCGGCCCGCTGCCGTTCTGCCAGCACAGCCCCTCGGCGCCGCAGTAGAAGCCCTCGGGGCAGGCCCGTCCCGTCGCTGCGCAGTGAAGGTGCCCGCTCACGTAGTGCGGCTCGGTGCAGGCGACTGCAAACAAAACCAGCCACCTCATCGCGAGCCCACCGCGAGAAGGACGATCCCGGTCACGGTCAGAGCGGCGCCGACTCCGAACAGCGCGCCCTCGACGGCGCGGTTGAGGTGATAGCGATCGTCCTTGGCGGCGTCGAAGGTGCCGCGGCGCAGGTCGAGGTCGTTCAGCTCCTTGGCCAGCTCCTCGGCGTTGGCGGCGGCGCCTCCGCCTCCAGCCACCAGGCCCACGCCCACGAGGCCGAGGACGATGCCGCCGATCTGCATCCCCCGATTGTGTTTTTTGACCGGGGCCGCCACCACGACCACCGCGGGCTCGGGCGGAGGCGGCGGCCGGAAGCTCGGCGCGGGCGAAGGAATCGGCTCCGGCAGCGACGGCGGCTGCGCCTTGATCTCGGCCTCGAGGTCGGCGAGCAGCTGCTGCACCTGGGCGCGCGCCGGATCGTTGGCCGGCGTCGAGGCCAGATATTTCTGATACATGTCCCGCGCGCTCGGTAGATCGTTCAGCTTGCGATAGGTCTGGCCCAGGTTGATGAGGAAGCCCGGCTTGTGGGTGAGCTCGTAGCCGGCGGCGAACTCGCGCAGCGCGCCTCGATAGTCGCCGAGGCGGTACATGCCGTTGCCGATCTCGAAGTGGGCGCGGGCGCGGCTCTGGCTGTCATCGCCGCCGCGTGAAGCTCCGGCGAAGACAGCGACCAGCAAGATGGCCCGGGCCAGACACATCCCGTGTCCAGCGTAACACTTCTCGGAGGGTTTTACGGACGGGCTTCGAGGACCAGATTGAAGGGGGTCTCGGTGGCGCGGCGGAAACGGGTGAAGCCGCCGCCGGCGACCACCACGTCGCGCAGGCGCGCTTCGCCGGCCTGAGCGCCCAGCGCCGGGCCCTTCAGCGACAGCGAGTGCGGCACGCACAGCATGGTCGAGGCGCTGTAGAGCACGCGGCCGACCGGGTTGTGGTTCTCCTCCGGACGATCGTTGGCGAACGGCTCGACGATCATCCAGGTGCCGTCGGCAGCCAGGGTGCGGCGCGCATGACGGGCGGCGCCGATCGGATCTTCCATGTCGTGCAGGCAGTCGAAGTGGGCGACCAGATCGTATTGGTTGCCCGGATAGTCGGTCGATCGGGCGACCTCGAAGCTCACCCGGTCGGCGACGCCCGCGGCCTTGGCGCGCTCGCGCGCGGTCTCGATCGATCCCGGGTGCGAGTCGAAGCCGATGAAGGTCGATTTGGGATAGGCCTGCGCCATCAGAATCGTCGACGCGCCGAGGCCGCAGCCCACGTCGGCGACCTTGGCGCCCGCTTCTAGCTTGGCGGTCACGCCGTCGAGGGCCGGCAGCCAGGCCGAGACCAGGTTGCCGATGTAGCCCGAGCGGAAGAAGCGCTCGGTGCCGCGGAAGAGGCAGCTATGGTGCTCGCCCCAAGGCAGGCCGGCGCCGCTCTTGAACCGCTCCTCCATGCGCGGTTGGGCCGCCCACAGCGCCTGGCAGATCTCGAACATGCCGGGCACGAAGGCCGGGCTGTCGGAGTTGGCGAGGGCGAAGGCCTGCTCTTCGGGCAGGGTGTAACGGCCGGTCGACGGGTCATAGGTGAGGTATCCGCCGGCGGCCTGCGAATCGAGCCACTCGCGCAAATAGCGCTCGGCGCAGCCGGTGCGCTTGGCCAGCTCCGCGGGGGTGGCGGGGTTGCCGTCGAGCGCCTTCCACAGGCCCAGGCGATCGCCCATCAGGGCCAGCACCGTCCCCATCGCCGCCCCGACGTCGCCGACCACCTTTCCCATGAACGCGTTGAGCTTGTCGTTGTCCATCTCGTCCTCCGTGTATGAAAGCAGTCTGTCGACCCATCGTTGGAGCCAGCGTTGTAACCGCCGTGGTAATGTAGAAGTGGTGGAAATTCGCATCCTTGGAGAGCTGGAAGTGCTTCGAGACGGGCGCCCGGTGGCGCTCCCGGCCTCCAAGCGCACCCGCGCGCTCCTGGGATTTCTGGTGGCCACCGGCCAGCCGCACCTGCGGGAAAAGCTGTGCGAGCTGTTCTGGGACGGCCCCGACGATCCGCGGGCGGCGCTGCGCTGGAGCCTGGCCAAGCTGCGGCCCCTCGTCGACGGGTTGACTGCCGACCGCGAGCGCGTCTCCTGCGTCGTCCCCGCCGACCTGCAGTCGGTGAAAAACCTCGATCTGGGCGGCGCCACCGTGGAGGGTCTACGCGCCGCCGCCCAGAAGTTTCGCGGGGAATTGCTCGACGGGCTGGATCTGCCCGACTGCTTCCGCTATCAGGCCTGGTGCGCCGCCGAGCGCGAGTCGGCGCGATCGCTCCGTCTGGCGCTCCTGGACGCGCTCGTCGAGCGCGACAGCCCCGAGGAGGCGCTGGGCTGGGCGCGCGCGCGGTTGTCGGTGGATCCGCTGGCCGAACGGGCGCACGCGCAGCTCATGGGCTGTCTGCATCGGCTGGGTCGCACCCGCGAGGCGCTCAAGCATTACGACGAGGCCCGCCAGCTCCTCACGAGCGAGCTGGGCGCGCGCGGGTTGAGCGAGCTCGAGCGTGCGCGGCAGGAGTGCCTGCAGTCGCCGGGCGCGGTCGAGCCGGCCGCGCCGAAGGCCGCTCCGATCGCCGCACCACCGACGAGGAGCACGCTGGTGGGCCGTACCGCCGAGCGGGCCGCGCTGCAACGTTGGGTGGCGGCGACCTCGGCCGGCGACCCCCACCCGGTGGGCCTGTTGGTGGGCGAGCCGGGGATCGGAAAGAGCCGCCTCCTCGACGAGCTGTCGGCGGCGATGCGGGCGGCCGGCGGGCGGGTGCTGCATGGCCGCGCCTTCGAGGCCGAGAGCCTGCGGCCCTATGGCGCCTGGCTGGACGCGTTTTCCGCCCTCGAGCCGGCGCAGGTGCCGTTCAACCAGCCCTCGGCGGATCGCAATCGCCTCTTCGACGACGTGACCGCGCTCGTGACCTCGCTGGCGCCGCCCGGCCGGCCGCTGCTCCTCTGGTTCGACGACGTGCAGTGGCTGGACGAGTCCTCGGCGGGGC
>JADMIO011609039.1_pt1 | contig 59676 bp, 52 predicted proteins | sample 8958161 | NCBI WGS metagenome assembly JADMIO01 (sample SAMN16585339, study PRJNA669376) | soil metagenome | isolation source: Crop rotation soil | place: USA: Cullars Rotation, Alabama | collected 2011 | reverse complement strand
CGCGACAACTTGTCCACGTGGAATTCTAAGCTTAGGATCCCAATGTGCTGGAAAGAGAACGCGCCGGGCAAGTATTGGGCGGATCTTTACGCGTTGGCGCGCTTACGGCTGGCCCGGCTCGGTCTGGCGCAAGTGGGCGGTGGCGGGGCATGCACGGTCACGGAGCGCGAACGGTTCTACTCGTTTCGCCGCGACGGCAGGACCGGGCGCATGGCCGCGCTGATCTGGCTTGCCGATTGAGCGGAACGGCTGCAGCAATGCGCTGCACAAAGATGTAGCGCACAAACGCCGCTGGCGGTCCGTGCGCTGGCGGACGCCCGGCGACGGCCGGGAGCGGCCGACGCATGCAACGCCAAGCCGGGCCGGAGGCTCGGCCCGATCAATCGATATCGGGAAAACGATAATAAAAAACTTATCGCGGTGCGGCAAAATCGGCCCAAGCATTGACATATTTTGCGCCTGGGAGACAGAATGGCCGCTCGCAAGGGTGAGCGCATGAAGGTCATGAGGGTTCGCCCCGACCGCGCTTCACACCCGCCTTTCAACCAGTCTTTCGAGACTCACCGGTCATAAGCGGGTATGTCTGCATCAAAACGTCCATCAGCTTCCTCTCATCCCGATACCTCCTCGACGAGCGAGCAGCAGGCCGGAACCGGCCCCGCCGAGGCCCAGCGAATGTTCGATGCATGGATGAACGCGTGGCGCGCGTTCGCCGAGAAGATGCCGCGGCCGGGCGCGGGCCCAGCGGGCGCGGCCATGAACGGCACCGCGATGCCGTTCCCGTTCATGATGCCGCCGATGCCTGGGGCGGCGCCCGGAATGGGCAGTGCGGCCGCGCCGGCATTCGATACGCTGAAGCTGCCTGTCGCTTCGGTGCCGCCGGAGCGATTGCAGCAACTGCAGGCCGACTATTCGCGCGAGTGCCTCGAACTCATGAAGCAATTCGGCGCGCCCGGTCTGGCCGCGCCCGAATTGCCCGATCGGCGCTTTTCGTCCGACGCATGGAAATCGTCGCCAGCGTTCGCGTACATGGCTGCCTGGTATTTGCTCAACGCACGCTATCTGCAGGAGCTTGCCGAGGCGCTCGATACCGATCCGAAGACCCGCGAGCGCATTCGCTTCGCAGTCCAGCAGTGGACCGCGGCCACCTCGCCGAGCAACTTTCTCGCGCTCAATCCCGAAGCACAAAAGACGCTGCTCGAGAGCCACGGTGAGAGCCTTCGCCAGGGCGTGATGAACCTGTTGTCCGATCTGCGGCGCGGGAAGATCTCGCAAAGCGACGAATCGCGCTTCGTGGTCGGCAAGAATCTCGCCTCGACGGAAGGTGCCGTCATCTTCGAAAACGAGCTGATGCAGCTCATCCAGTACAAGCCGCGTACCGAAAGCGTTTTCGAGCGGCCGCTCCTGATGGTGCCGCCGTGCATCAACAAGTACTACATCCTCGATCTGCAGCCCGAGAGCTCGCTCGTGGCCCATGCGCTCGAGTGCGGACACCAGGTCTATATGATCTCGTGGCGCAATCCGGATACGACGCTCGCGGCAAAGACCTGGGACGACTACATGACGGACGGCGTGCTCGCCGCGATCGAGGTGGTGAAGGCCGTCAGCGGGCGCGAGCAGATCAATACGTTCGGTTTTTGCATCGGCGGGACGATGATTGCGTCCGCGCTCGCCGTGCTCGCGGCACGCGGCGAGCACCCCGCGGCGTCGATGACGCTGCTCACGGCGATGCTCGATTTCTGCGACACGGGCGTGCTCGACGTCTTCGTCGACGAAGCGCATGTGCGCATGCGCGAGCAGACGATCGGCGGGGCGAACGGCACGCCGCCGGGCCTCATGCGCGGCATCGAGTTTGCCAACGCATTCTCGTTTCTGCGGCCGAACGACCTGGTCTGGAACTATGTCGTCGATAACTATCTGAAGGGCCGCACGCCGACCTCGTTCGATCTGCTTTATTGGAACAGCGACTCGACGAATTTGCCGGGGCCGATGTATGTCTGGTACCTGCGTAACACGTATCTGGAAAACAAGATGCGCGAGCCCGGGGCGCTGACCGTATGCGGCGAGGCGCTCGATCTGTCGCGCATCGACGTACCCACGTTCATCTACGGTTCGCGAGACGACCATATCGTGCCGTGGCGGACCGCTTATGCGTCCGCGCCGCTGCTCACCGGTCCGAAGCGGTTCGTGCTCGGTGCGTCGGGCCACATCGCCGGTGTCATCAATCCGCCCGCGAAGGGCAAGCGCAGCTACTGGGCGCATGAGACGAAGGAGCGCGAGCTCGATGCCGATCCCGACGCGTGGCTCGGTGCCGCCGTCGAAAAGCCCGGTAGTTGGTGGCCGGAATGGGTCTCCTGGCTCGATCAATACGGCGGCAAGAAAGTGAAGCCCCGTGCGCAGCTCGGCTCGGCCGGTTATCCGGTCATCGAGCCGGCCCCGGGGCGCTATGTGCAACAGCGCGACTGACGCGCACTCGACGACGGGTATCGCGTCATGTTCGGCGCGATCGTTTTCAACTGGACGAGGTGCGGTTCTTTGAGCCGCCTCGCTCGAAGGAGCTTCAAATGACAGACGTAGTGATCGTATCGGCTGCCCGCACGGCGGTCGGCAAATTCGGCGGCTCGTTGGCGCGCATCGCGGCGCCGGAGCTCGGCGCAACGGTGATCCGCGCGGTGCTGGAGCGCGCGGGTGTGAAGCCGGAGCAGATCAGCGAAGTGATCATGGGGCAGGTGCTGACGGCTGGCTCGGGTCAAAACCCGGCGCGCCAGTCGCTCATCAAGGCGGGACTACCCTCCGCGGTGCCCGGCATGACGATCAACAAGGTCTGCGGCTCGGGACTCAAGGCGGTGATGCTCGCCGCCAACGCGGTCATCGCGGGCGACGCGGACATCGTCGTGGCCGGCGGCCAGGAAAACATGAGTGCCGCGCCGCATGTGCTGCCGGGCTCGCGCGACGGTTTTCGCATGGGCGATGCGAAGCTCGTGGATTCCATGATCGTCGATGGCCTCTGGGACGTGTATAACCAGTACCACATGGGTGTCACCGCGGAGAATGTCGCCAAGGAGCACGGGATCACGCGTGAGGAGCAGGACAAGTTCGCGGCGCTCTCGCAGAACAAGGCCGAGGCGGCCCAGAAGGGGGGTCGGTTCGACGACGAGATCGTGCCGGTCGACATCCCTCAGCGTAAGGGCGAGCCCGTGCGTTTCGCGACCGACGAGTTCGTGCGTCACGGCGTCACGGCGGAGTCGCTCGCGGGCCTGAAGCCGGCGTTTTCGAAGGAAGGCACGGTGACGGCCGCGAATGCATCGGGCCTGAACGACGGCGCGGCCGCGGTGCTCGTCATGTCGGCCAAAAAAGCCGAGGCGCTCGGGCTCACGCCGCTTGCGCGCATCAAGGCCTATGCCAACGCGGGCGTGGATCCGAAGGTAATGGGCATGGGTCCGGTGCCGGCATCGCGCCGGTGCCTCGAGCGCGCCGGCTGGTCGGTCGGCGATCTCGACCTCATGGAGATCAACGAGGCATTCGCGGCTCAGGCGCTTGCGGTTCACAAGCAAATGGGCTGGGATACGTCGAAGATCAATGTGAACGGCGGGGCGATCGCGATCGGCCACCCGATCGGAGCGTCCGGCTGCCGGATTCTCGTCACGCTGCTGCACGAGATGAAAAAGCGTGACGCGAAGCGGGGCCTCGCGTCGCTGTGTATCGGCGGTGGAATGGGCGTCGCGCTGGCCGTCGAGCGAGTCTGACGCCGGGCGGCATGAGGGCCGCCGGCGCGCCGCGCCTGGGCGGGCGGCGAAGACGAGGGGCTCGCATGGGCCCCGCAGAAAACGAAAATGGAGCGTGATTCATGAGTCAGCGAATTGCATACGTAACCGGCGGAATGGGTGGCATCGGCACCGGTATTTGTCAGCGCCTTCACAAACAGGGCTTCAAGGTGGTCGCCGGCTGCGGGCCGAACTCGCCGCGCCGCGTGACATGGCTCGAGCAGCAAAAGGCGCTCGGCTTCGAGTTCGTCGCCTCGGAGGGCAATGTCGGCGATTGGGAATCGACCAAGGATGCGTTCGACAAGGTCAAGGCCGAAGTCGGCGAAGTCGACATCCTCGTCAACAATGCGGGCATTACGCGCGATGTCGTGTTTCGCAAGATGACGCATGAAGACTGGACCGCGGTCATCGACACGAACCTCACGAGCCTTTTCAACGTGACGAAGCAGGTCATCGACGGAATGGTCGAGCGCGGATTCGGGCGTGTCATCAACATTTCGTCGGTCAACGGCCAGAAAGGGCAGTTCGGCCAGACCAACTATTCGACGGCGAAGGCCGGCATCCACGGCTTTACGATGGCGCTCGCGCAGGAAGTGGCGACCAAGGGCGTGACTGTCAATACGGTTTCGCCGGGCTATATCGGAACGGATATGGTCAAGTCGATTCGCTCGGACGTGCTCGAGAAGATCATTGCGACGATTCCCGTGCGCCGGCTCGGCACGCCGGACGAGATCGCGTCGATCGTCGCGTGGCTCGCATCGGACGAGTCCGGCTTTGCCACGGGTGCCGACTTCTCGTTGAATGGCGGTTTGCACATGGGCTGACGCGGGGGCGGCTGGCAGGCTTTCATGCCCCGGCCGCTTTTCGCATCAGAGCGTTTCGGTTTCGGGGGTCCGGCCTGCCCGCGTTGCGCGGGCAGGCGCGCGGGCGCCATTACAGCGCTGCGTTTGCGTTTGCGTTCATAAAGAAGGCGTACATGTCGACTACAAAGAAAACAGCCGAGCGATTCATCAAAAAATATCCGAACCGCCGGCTCTATGACACGGAGACGAGCACCTACATCACGTTGAGTGACGTGAAGCAACTCGTGCTCGAGCAGGAGGAGTTCAAGGTCATCGACGCCAAGACCAACGAAGATCTGACGCGCAGCATTTTGCTGCAGATCATCCTCGAGGAGGAAAGCGGCGGCGTACCGATGTTCTCGTCATCGATGCTCTCGCAGATCATCCGTTTTTACGGGCACGCGATGCAGGGCATGATGGGGACCTACCTGGAAAAGAACATCCAGGCCTTCATCGATATTCAGAACAAGCTCACCGAGCAATCGAAAAACCTTTACGAAGGCAACGCGCTCAACCCCGAAGTCTGGTCCCAGTTCATGAACATGCAGGCGCCGATGATGCAGGGCATGATGACGAGCTATATCGAACAGTCGAAGAACATGTTCGTCCAGCTGCAAGAGCAGATGCAGAACCAGGCGAAGACCATGTTCAGCACCTTTCCGTTCAACAAGCCGGGCAGCGCCGGGCCCGAGCCCGAGAAAAAGTAACCCGCGCTCGACGCCCGAACGTCCGGCCAGCCTCAGCCCAGATGTCCCAGGAGTGCATCGGCGACGGCTTCGGGCGCTTCGCGCGGCGGAAAATGCCCGACTCCGTCGAGCACGATGCGTCGGTAGCCCCCTGTGAAATGGCGCTCCTGGCCGGCGGAAAGTTCCGGTTCGTCGCACCCGTCCGCGCCGCCCTGGATCATCAGCGTAGGTATCGACAGCGTTTCGATTGCATGCAGCCGCAACCGTAGCGGCTCGTAATCGGGGTCGGTCAGGTCGCCCGTGCACCAGCGCGTGCGGTAGCCGTTGAGCGTGATTTCCGCCCAGTCGGGATTATCGAAGGCGCGTGCGGTCGCCTCGAATTCCGCGTCGTCGAACCAGCCCGGCGGGGACCACGTTTCCCACTGGATCCGGGCGAAGCCTTTCGGGTCCCGTCGCACCGCGGCCGGGCCATCGTCGAGCGTCATGAACCATTGATACCAGAAGCGGCGCGCCTGAGCGAACGTGTCCGGCAGCTCGAAAGCGCCTTTCGGCTGAAAGGCCAGGGCGATTGCCGCGATACGCTTCACGCGTTCCGGAAGGAGCGCTGCGAGCGTGTAGGCCACGCGAGCGCCCCAATCGTGTCCGATCACATCGAAACGTGCGATACCGAGCGCGTCGGCCAGATCGATGGCGTCCTGTGCCAATGCGACGCCAGTGCCGTCGCGCATCGTGTCGTTGCGCAGGAAACGCGTCGCGCCGAACCCGCGTAATTCGGGCACGATGGTGCGCCATCCCGCGGCGTTGAGCCGCGGGGCGATGCCGAGCCAGGCGCGCGCGGAATCGGGCCAGCCGTGCAGCAGCAGAACCGGCGGACCGTCGGTCGGGCCCGTGTCCGTGTAGGCGATATCGAGCTTGGCGGTTCGAACGTGACGTGGATGATCGAGCATCGCTTTTCTCCGCGGAAAATCGTGCAGGATGGGGCGGGCCGGGGCCGCGCAGTTCAGAAAGGTTACCGCAGAGCGCGCATGAGTGCCTTGCGTCGGGCCGAGCCGGCGCCGGTGCGACGCGGTACAATACGCGGTTTTCCGTCATATCGGACAACGGGCCGGAACGCGCGTCGTTCGCAGCCTTTCCCCGCTACGCGCCATTCGTTCCTGTTATCGCTGGATCCATCACATGCCCCAGAGTACTTCTCCCGCCGCGGCTATGCCTACGCCTGCGGCCCCCAAGGTCGGTTTCGTCTCGCTCGGCTGCCCGAAGGCCCTCGTCGACTCCGAGCAGATCATTACGCAGCTGCGGGCGGAGGGCTACGAGATTTCCGGCACCTACGACGGAGCCGATCTCGTAGTAGTCAACACCTGCGGTTTCATCGACGAGGCAGTGCAGGAAAGCCTCGACGCCATTGGCGAAGCGCTGACGGAAAACGGTAAGGTCATCGTGACCGGTTGCCTCGGCGCGAAAAAGAGCGCGAGCGGCTCGGGCCTCATCGAAGAGGTTCATCCGAAGGTCCTGGCCGTGACGGGGCCGCACGCGGTGGGCGAGGTCATGCAGGCGGTGCACAGCCATTTGCCGAAACCGCACGATCCGTTCGTCGACCTCGTTCCGCCGGCCGGTATCAAGCTGACACCGCGGCACTATGCCTATCTGAAGATTTCCGAAGGCTGCAATCATCGCTGCAGCTTTTGCATCATCCCGTCGATGCGCGGCGACCTGGTATCGCGTCCGGTCGCCGAAGTCATGCTCGAGGCCGAAAATCTCTTCAAGTCGGGAGTGAAGGAGCTGCTCGTCATCTCGCAGGACACGAGCGCCTACGGGGTCGACGTCAAATTCCGCACGGGCTTCTGGAACGGCCGCCCCCTCAAGACGCGCATGACCGAGCTCGTCGGCGCCCTCGGCGAACTGGCCGCACAGTACGGCGCCTGGGTGCGGCTGCACTACGTCTACCCGTACCCGCATGTCGACGAGATCATTCCGATGATGGCCGAGGGGCCCTACCAGGGCCATTTGCTGCCCTACCTCGATGTGCCGTTCCAGCATGCCGATCCGCAGGTGCTCAAGCGCATGAAGCGCCCCGCCAACGCCGAGCGCACATTGGAGCGTGTGGCGGCCTGGCGACGCATGTGCCCCGATCTCACGATCCGCAGTACGTTCATCGCAGGATTCCCCGGCGAGACGGAAGCGCAATTCGAGACGCTCCTCGAATTCATTCGGGCCGCGGAGCTCGATCGCGTCGGCTGCTTCGCGTACTCTCCTGTCGAGGGTGCAAGTGCGAACGAACTCGATGGCGCGCTGCCCGACGAAGTCCGCGAGGCGCGCCGCGCGCGTTTCATGGAAGTGGCCGAGGAAGTGTCGGCCAAGCGCATGACGCGCAAGGTCGGCAAGACGGTCAAGGTGCTCATCGACGAAGTTCATGCCGAAGGCGGGATCGGCCGTACGACTGCCGACGCGCCGGAGATCGACGGCGTCGTCTACGTCGCGCCGGCTACGAAGGCGTCGAAGCGCTACAAGGTCGGCGAGTTCGTGTCGGTCCGGATCACGGGCGCCGACGGCCACGATCTATGGGGAGAGGTCTGAGCGGCGGCTCCCCGCCGATCCCCGACATTCGCCGCACTTCGCTGCCTTGATGTATCGGCATCGTACCGACAACCTCGACTACGGAGACAGCAATGCAACGTGAAGTGGTGATAGTGAGCGGTGTACGCACGGCGATCGGCGATTTCGGCGGCAGCCTCAAGGACTTTGCGCCGACCGAGCTCGGCGCGCGCGTCGTCAAGGAAGCGCTTCGCCGTGCGGGAGTATCGGGCGAGGACGTTGGACACGTCGTTTTCGGCAACGTGATTCAAACCGAGCCGAAGGACATGTATCTCGCGCGCGTGGCGGCGCTCAACGCCGGTGTGGCGCAGCATGCACCGGCCATGACGGTCAACCGGCTATGCGGTTCGGGCCTGCAGGCGATCGTATCCGCCGCGCAAAGCATCTTGCTCGGCGACGCCGAGATTGCCGTTGCAGGCGGCGCCGAAAGCATGAGCCGGGCGCCCTATATCGCGCCGGCCGCCCGCTTCGGACAGCGCATGGGCGACGCGCGCTTCGTCGACATGATGCTCGGCGCGCTGCACGATCCGTTCGAGTCGTTTCATATGGGTGTGACCGCCGAAAACGTGGCCCGCCGGTACGGCATCACGCGTGAAATGCAGGACGCGCTCGCGGTCGAATCGCACCGGCGCGCTTCGCGCGCCATCCGCGAAGGCTACTTCCGCGAGCAAATCCTGCCCATCGCATCGCAGGGCAAGAAAGGCGAAACGATCTTCGATACGGACGAGCACGTTCGTCATGACACGTCGGCCGCCGATCTCGCGCGCCTGAGGCCCGTCTATCAGAAAGAGGGCGGAACGGTGACGGCCGGCAACGCATCGGGTATCAATGATGGTGCCGGCGCGCTCGTGCTGATGGAGCATGGTACGGCCAAGGCGCGCGGGATCGCGCCGCTCGCGCGCCTCGTCGCGTACGGGCACGCGGGTGTCGACCCCGCCTACATGGGCATCGGGCCTGTGCCGGCCACACGCCAGGCGCTCGAGCGCGCCGGGCTGCAAGTGAGCGATCTGGATGTGATCGAAGCAAACGAGGCGTTCGCTGCACAGGCCTGCGCGGTATCGGCCGAGCTCGACTTCGATCCGACCAAGGTCAACCCGAACGGCTCGGGCATTTCGCTCGGGCATCCGATCGGCGCAACCGGTGCCATCATCGCGGTCAAGACGATCTACGAACTGGCTCGCAGCGGCGGGCGCTACGGCCTCGCGACGATGTGCATCGGCGGCGGCCAGGGTATCGCCGCGCTCTTCGAGCGGATTTGAAGGGCGAGGGGCCGCTTCTTTACTCTTCCAACATCAACCGAACATGACCGATTCGAAATCTAAGCGCGCGCCGCAAACGCGCGTCGTCCATCCCGACATCGAGCTCGCACCCGGCTTTGCGTCGTTCGCCGCGCCGGTCATGCGGGCGTCGACCGTCGTTTTTCCCGATCTGGCGGCCGTGCGCGCGGCCGATTGGCGCGACGAATCGCAATGGCGTTACGGGCTGCATGCCACGCCGACCTCGGCGGCGCTTGCCCAGCGCATTGCCGCGATCGAGGGCGGGCAGTATGCACTGCTGCAACCGTCGGGTCTGGCCGCCATTTCGAACGTCTACTTCGGGATCGTCAAGGCTGGAGACGACGTGCTCATTCCCGATAACGTCTATTCGCCCAATCGCGACCATGGAGAATGGCTCGCGCGCGATTTCGGCGTGACGGTCCGCTACTACGATCCGCTCGTAGGCGCAGGGATTGCCGATCTGATCCAGCCCAATACACGGCTCATCTGGATCGAGGCGCCGGGTTCGGTGACGATGGAAGTACCGGACGTGCGGGCGATCGTGTCGGCCGCGCGCGAGCGTAACGTCGTGACCGCCATCGACAACACCTACTCGGCGGGCCTCGCCTTCCGTCCGTTGGAACTGGGCGTCGACATCTCGCTTCAAGCATTGACCAAGTATCAGTCGGGCGGCAGCGATGTGCTCATGGGGGCGACGATCACGATCGATCGCGACTTGCATTTGAAGCTCAAGCAAGCGCGCATGCGTCTCGGCGTCGGTGTCTCGGCCGACGACTGCTCGCTCGTTTTGCGCAGTCTGCCGAGCATGAAGGCGCGCTTCGAAACGCATGACCGCACGGCGCTTGCGCTGGCGCGCTGGCTCCAGACGCGAGGCGAGATCGCGGCAGTGCTGCACCCGGCCTTCGAGGATTGCCCTGGGCACGAGGTGTTCATGCGCGAGTTCACTGGCGCGGGCGGGCTGTTCTCGGTCGTCTTCGATGCGCGCTACAGCCCGGCGCAAATCGACGCGTTCGTCGAGGCACTCGAACTCTTTGCAATCGGCTGGAGTTGGGGCGGGGCGCACAGCCTCGCCATGCCCTACGACGTGGCGAAGATGCGGACTGCATCGCAATGGCCGCATCGCGGCACGCTGGTACGCTTTTATGCAGGCCTGGAAGACGAGTCGGACCTTCGAGCCGACATCGAGCGGGCAATGGCGTCGGCTCTCGGCTGATAGTGGTATCGATTGCGGGCGTGCGCCGTCATCGTCGCATCAGGGCGTGGATTCGAGCAGGCGCAAGAGCCCGTCGAGTCCGACGTGATTGAACGCCACGTCCGCCGCGGCACGCACGACAGGCTTGGCGCGAAACGCGACGGACAACCCTGCCTCCGACATCATCTCCAGGTCGTTCGAGCCGTCGCCGAGGACGATCGCCCGCGAGGTGGGAATGCCGAGTTTTTCGCAGGTTTCCCGAACGGTCCGTGCCTTGACGCTCGCGTTCACGATTTCCCCGATCACCTTGCCCGTCAGTTTGCCGTCCACGATTTCGAGCGAATTGGCTCGTGTGAAATCGAGGCTCAGGCGTGATTTCAATCGATCGGTAAAAAAGGTGAACCCGCCCGAGACCAGCAACGTACGCATGCCCGCGGCCTGCGCCGCTGCAAGCATCGTTTGCGCGCCAGGAGAAAGCTGTAACCGTTGCGCATAGACCTGATCGAGCGCGCTGGCATCGAGCCCCTCGAGCAGCGCTACGCGGGCGATCAGGCTTTCGTTGAAGTTCTTGATCTCGCCGCGCATCGCTGCCTCCGTGATGGCGGACACCTCGGCCTTCAGGCCGCAGAAATCGGCGATTTCGTCGATGCATTCGATCGTGATCAGCGTCGAATCCATATCCATGGCGACGAGCCCGAAATCGCGCCAGCCCAGTCCCGGCCGAACGAACGCATAATCGAGAGCGTGCGTTTCGCAGTAAGCCTCGATATCGCCGCGTTGAGCTTCATCGGCCTCGACGATGCGCACGGCGCGGGCATCGATCGGCTCGGCGTGCTTGCCGTGGGCGAGAGCAACGAGCGGTTTGAGATGGGCGGCCGGGAGCGGCTCGGTGCTCTGGATGACGAGGTTCATGGCGATGCAAAGAGGGGAGTTGCCGGGCTGCGCGATGCGAGCCTTTCGAAAATCCGCCTATTGTAGCGGTAGCCGCGCGGCCGAGCATCACATTGCCGTCCAAGCTTAGCTGGGCGAGGAATACAAGCGGGACAAGCCCCGATCGCTTTCGTCCAACGATGTGCCGCGGTTGGCGTTAGACTGGCATCGCATCGTCCAGCGGTCACTGAAATCGCATCGTTGCATGACACGCCGTCGTGCGCAGCTCGAAAAGGAGGTGCCAGCATGAGTGTTCACCGCAGCTCGTTTATTGAATCGTCTGTCGCTTGGGCTCGCGTCGCCGTATGCGCCGCGGCTCTCTCGAGTGTCGCCGCATACGCCGCGCCGCCCATCACGGTGACGTCGAAGGCACCCGCCGACGGGCCGACTAAATACACGGTCAAGGTTGCGTCGAAGGTCTTCGGCAACGTTCAGGAAACGCGCACGATCAGCTCGGGGCAGACCGACGACTACAACTGGAAGACGGCACCGCCCGGCGGCGCCGTCGCAGTCCCGGAGAATTGTCCGAATCGCTCCGAGATGACGCTCGATCCCAACGGCGCGGCGATGCGCTCGCTCAGCATCCGGCTCGCGCCAGTCGTGGCGGCTGACGGTACAGCCACCGTGCAGATGAGCGTGCAGGGCACGGCACCCAAAGGCAAGGCGGCGATGAAGGCGGGCGGTAAGACGTTGCAGTGTCCGCAACTCGCGACCCTCAGTCAGATCGTGCGCTTCACGATGCCGACCAACGGCAGCGCGAAGATGGTTGCTCTGAGCGACGGCTCGAAGGTGACCGTCTCGGCGCAACGCTGACGGCCCGCATAGGCCGCATCAGGCCGCCTCACGCTCGCTCAGATGTGCGGCAAGAAAGCGGTGCTCGGGGGAGAAAAGACGCCTGTACGTCAGCAGGACCGCGCCCAGGGTGCCGAGCGCGGATGAGGCTGCAATCAGAAACATGATGACGATCTGATACCGGACTGCCTGCAGCGGAGGTTGCCCCGCGAGCACTTGTCCGGTCATCATGCCGGGCAGGCTCACGACGCCGACCACGCTCATCTGGTTCAGCGTTGGGATCATGCCTGCGCGCACGGCCTCGCGGGCCGGCGCCCGTGCAGCCTCCCAGCGCGTCGCGCCGAGCGCCAGCGCCATTTCCACGCGATCGCGCCGCGCGGTCAATGCCTCCGTCATGCGCTCGATCGCGAGCGATACACCAGTCAGCGTATTGCCGAGAATCATGCCGAGGATCGGAATCGCATACTGCGGTGCATACCAGGGATGAATGCGGATCACGGCGAAAAGACCGATTGCCGCGACGAGCCAGGCGCTGAGCCAGATCGATACGACGCTGTCCACTCGCTGGCCGCGATAGCTGTGCGTGCCGCGGGATGCCCCCGCGAACCCGGCGACGAGCGTCATCAATGCCATGAGCGGCAAGACCACGTACCAGCGGTCGAATCGGAAGACCCAGCCGAGCACGTAACCGATCGCGAGCAACTGCACGACGGTCCGTATGGCCGCGATCGCGAGCTTGCGGCCCAAGCCGAGCGAGAGCGCGGCGGACACGGCGCCGTTGACGACGATGAGCAACGTCGCGATGGCCACATCGGCGAGGCTCAGCGCTTGAAGCGGGGCGTTCATCGATGGATCTCCTCACAGGCGTTCAAGCGCCCGACGTGCATCGTGAGCCGGCGCGTGCCGACGCGGCCTGCCTGCGCCGGGTCGTGCGAGACCCACATCGACGCACGCGCGTGTTCGCCGGCCCAAAACCAGTCGTCGACGAGCGCCTCGACGGCCTGTGTCGTTTGTGGATCGAGCGAGGCGGTCGGTTCGTCGAGGAGCAGGACCTCGGGATCGAGCTGCAGGACACGGATCAATGCCGTGAGCTGGGCTTCGCCGCCGGAGAGTTCGCTCGCGCGTTTATCGAGAAAACCGACCGTGCGACCCGCGCGTTTGGCGAGGTATGCGGCTCGCGCGCGATCGAATCTCCGATCGCGGTACACGCCGAGCAGATACGGGTAGCGCAGGTTGTCTTCGACGGTGCCGTCGACAAGGGCGGGCCGTTGCTTCACATAGGCGATGCTCGAGCGATAGCGCGGGATGGTTTGTCTGTCGACATCGCGGCCATGCCAGCAGATGCGCCCGGCCTCGAGCGGATCGAGCAGCGCCAGTGCGCGCAGCAAGACGCTTTTCCCGGCTCCAGATGGACCGGTTACGGCGATGCGCTCGCCGGCCGCCAATGCGAAGTCGGTCGAAAAGAGCAATGTCTCCGCGGTGCGCGCATCGCGGCGAACGATGCCGAACGCCTGCACGAGGGGAAGGGCGGACATCGGAGAAAATTCGTCAAGTGGGGATGAAATGCGATGCGGACCGGCGCCGGTGCCGCCTGACCGCCATGCTGCTGCGACATGATAGACGATCGGATCGGCCTGCGCGGCCGCCATTTTCGCGCGGCACACTCCTTGCTGAATTTCGGGTCATGATGGTCGCGCATCGGGCGGCTGCCGAGTTCGTCGCCGTTCGCGTACGCCGGAGTCCTTATGCCGATTCGATCCGTTCCGCGTACTGCCGGCAAAGTGCTTGCCTGGACACTTGCCGTTATCGTCGTGCTTATCGCCGTGCTTGCGGTGGCGCTCGTCACATTCGACTGGAACCGCGCGCGGCCGTGGGTGGACGATAAGGTTTCGCAAGCCATCGGCCGCCCGTTCGCGATCAACGGCGATCTGCGCGTCTCCTGGCATCGGCCTGCCAGCGAGCACGGATGGCGGGCGTGGGTGCCGTGGCCGCGATTTTCGGCCCATCGCGTGAGCATCGGCAATCCCGACTGGACACACGCGCGGCAGTTCGCAACGGCCGAGGAGATTTCATTCACGGTCGAAATGCTGCCGCTTCTCGCTCATACGATCTCGGTGCCGACGATCGATCTCGTGAGCCCGTCGATCGACCTCGAGCGCCTGGCCGACGGGCGCGAGAACTGGACCTTCACGCTGCCCAAATCGAAGAATCCGACGCGCTGGACGGTACGCCTTGCCAATCTCGGCTTCTCGAAGGGCGAGATCGCGCTGAATGACGCGCTGAAGAAAATCGATCTCGCAATCGGTGTGGATACGCTGGGCAAACCGCTCGCGATAGGCGATGTGCTCAAGCAGCAAGAGGCGGCCTCGCGCGAAAGCGCAGCGCATACCGTCGGGCAGGGAGGCGCTCGCAAGCTGGCGGCGCAAAAGAAGGGTCCTGCGGTTGCGTCCGAAGCGTCGGCCGCGGCGGCATCGGCAGCCTCCGCGGTGCCGACGAGCGAGGCGCAGGAAGTGTCGAAGCCCGCTCCCAATCCGCGCGATCTTTACGCGCTGGGATTTACGGCAAAGGGGCACTATCGGACGACCGCGGTCGAGGGCAGCGGCAAGCTGGGCAGCGTGCTGTCGCTGCGCGACGCGCATCGACCTTTCCCGTTGCAAGTCGATGTCAAGGTGGGCGACACGCGGCTCGCGCTCGTCGGAACGCTGACCGATCCGCTGCATCTGGCCGCGCTCGATGTGCGGCTGTGGTTGCAAGGCGCGAGTTTGTCGCACCTTTACCCGATCCTCGGCGTGACGCTACCGGACACGCCGCCTTACGCGACGGATGGGCGGCTCGCGGGGCACATCAGGACCGGCGACACGGTGCTGACCTATAGCGGCTTCACCGGACGCGTCGGCGAGAGCGATCTGGAGGGAACGCTGAGCTATAGCGGGCGCGACTCGCGGCCGCTGTTGACGGGCAACGTGGAGTCGCGTCTGCTGCGTTTCGCGGACCTCGCGCCAGTCGTGGGCGCCGATACGAACGCCAGCAAGGCGCGCCGTGGGGCGGCCGTGAAACAGCCGGCCGATCGGGCTTTGCCGGTCGAGTCGTTCAAGACCGACCGGTGGCATGCGATCGATGCCAACGTGACGTTCACGGGCAAACGCATCATCAAGAATCCCGATCTTCCCGTGACCGATCTCTATACGCACGTGCTGCTGAAGGGCGGCGCGCTGACATTCGCTCCGCTGCGTTTCGGCGTGGCCGGCGGCACACTGGCGTCGGAGCTGCATCTGGATGGCAGCGCGGTCCCGCTGAAGGCCCGCATGTCGCTGTCGGCGCGCCATTTGAAGCTCAAGCAGTTGTTCCCGAAGCAAAAGAGCATGGAGTCGGCCTTGGGCGAGGTGAATGGCGATGCGGCGCTGTCGGCCACCGGCAATTCCCCGGCGGCGCTGGCTGCGACGATCGACGGGGAAACGAAAGTGCTCGTCACAGAGGGGACCGTGAGCCAGTTGCTGATGGAAGAGGCGGGACTCAACGTCGCCAATATCGTCTATGAAAAGCTTTTCGGACACCGTAACGTCAATATCCGCTGCGGCGCGGCGGATTTCACGGCAACCAACGGCGTGCTCGAATCGAAGACCTTCGCCATCGACACGGACGACGCGTTGATCTCCATGAACGGTCATATCGATTTGCGCAACGAAACGATGGATCTCACGATTCATCCGCGCACGAAGGGGTTGCGGGTGGTCTCGCTGCGTTCGCCGCTGTACGTGAAGGGTACGTTCAAACATCCCGACGTCGGGGTGAGCAAGGGGGCGCTGATCTTGCGCGCAGGCGCCGCAGTGGGGCTGGGGCTCATCAATCCGTTCGCCGCGCTGATCCCGCTCATCGCACCGAGCCACAACAAGGACGTGCCGTGTGCCGCGCTGATGGCGAACATGCGGGAGGCCCCGAGCGCGCCGCCGCCCGGCGCGAAAACGGCCAGCCCGGCGCCGCATGCGGCCAGCGCGCCCGGCGGCGCGGCGGTTCAACCGGAAGCGCAAGCGCAGCACGGTGGGTGATGTCGCCGAAACTTGTTAAAATTACGAGTTTTTCGTCGAACACCACTCTGAGGGCCTCGCCGTGCTGTCTACCGCCAATATCACCATGCAATTCGGGCCGAAGCCGCTCTTCGAGAACATCTCCGTCAAGTTCGGCGAAGGCAACCGGTATGGCCTCATTGGCGCGAACGGCTGCGGGAAATCAACGTTCATGAAGATATTGGGCAGCGATCTCGAGCCGAGCTCGGGCACCGTCATGCTCGAGCCGAACGTGCGGCTGGGCAAGCTGCGCCAGGATCAGTTCGCGTATGAGGAAATGCGCGTTCTCGATGTCGTCATGATGGGCCATACCGAAATGTGGGCCGCGATGACCGAACGCGATGCGATCTACGCCAACCCGGAGGCGACGGACGACGACTACATGCACGCGGCGGAGCTCGAGGCGAAGTTCGCCGAATATGGCGGCTACACCGCAGAAGCCCGGGCCGGCGAGCTGCTGCTCGGCATCGGCATTCATATCGACGATCACAACGGACCGATGAGCAATATCGCGCCGGGCTGGAAACTGCGCGTGCTCCTGGCGCAGGCGTTGTTTTCGAATCCGGACGTACTGCTGCTCGACGAGCCGACCAACAACCTCGACATCAATTCGATCCGCTGGCTCGAGAATGTGCTCAACGAGTACAACTCGACGATGATCATCATCTCGCACGATCGCCACTTCCTGAACCAGGTCTGCACCCATATGGCGGACATGGATTACGGCACGCTGAAGGTTTATCCCGGCAATTACGACGACTACATGCTGGCGTCGGCGCAAGCCCGCGAGCGGCAAGCGGCCGCGAATGCCAAGGCGAAGGAGCGCATTGCCGATCTGCAGGACTTCGTGCGGCGCTTTTCGGCCAACAAGTCGAAAGCTAGACAAGCCACGAGCCGCCTCAAGCAGATCGACAAGATCAAGATCGAGGAATTCAAACCGTCGTCACGGCAGAACCCGTTCATCCGCTTCGAGTACGAAAAGAAGCTGCACAACATCGCGGTGGTCGCCGAAGGCATCACAAAGCGCTACGACCGGACGATTTTCGAGAACTTCAGCATCAGCGTGCAGCCTGCTGAACGAATCGCGATCATCGGCGAGAACGGTGCCGGCAAAACGACGTTGCTGCGCGCCCTACATGGCAATCTGGCGCTCGACGGCGGCCGCGTCAAATGGGCGGAAAACGCCAATATCGGCTATATGCCTCAGGATACGTACGAGGAATTTCCGGACGACGTGACGCTGACCGAGTGGATCGATGCCTACCGCAAGGAGGGCGACGACGATCAAATGGTGCGGGGCACGCTCGGGCGGTTGCTTTTCAATGCGGATGACATCAGGAAGTCGGTGAAGGTGCTGTCCGGCGGTGAAAAGGGGCGCATGATCTGGGGCAAGCTGATGCTGGGCCGGCACAACGTGCTGCTGATGGACGAGCCGACGAACCATATGGATATGGAATCGATCGAATCGTTGCAGGTCGCACTCGATAAATTCGACGGCACGCTGATCTTCGTTTCACACGATCGGGAGTTCGTGAGCGGCCTTGCGAACCGCATCATCGAGGTGCGAACCGATGGCACGCTGTATGACTTCGGCGGCAATTACGAGGACTTCCTGGCCAGTCAGGGAGTCGAGTAACGGTTCGCGTATGCCTTTCGTGAGTGCCTCGCGCTCGGATGGCGTACTGACGTCGTCGCGCCGCCGCCGCGCGTAAAATGCTCTGATCGCCTCGCGAGACGGAATTCGACATGAAAACGTACGAGCACCTGTATATCGGCGGCAAGTGGCTGAAGCCGTCCTCAAGCGGCACGATCGACGTAATCGATTCAGGCACCGAAGCGGTCATGGGCCGCATTCCCGAAGGCGCGGCGGCGGATGCCGAGGCGGCCGTCGAGGCTGCGAAGCTCGCGTTCGAATCATGGGCCGCCACGCCTGCCGTCACGCGGGCCGCGTATCTGCAAAAGATTGCCGATGGGCTGAAAGCCCGCACCGAGGAACTCACGCAGCTGATCTGCGGCGAGGTCGGCATGCCCATCAAGCTCGTACGCGCGATCCAGGTTGGCTCGCCCGTCTATCACTGGAACGCGTACGCGAAACTGGCTCGAGAATTCGCATTCGAAGAACGCGTGGGCAACTCGCTCGTGGTGCGCGAGCCGGTCGGCGTGGTCGCTGCCATCACGCCCTGGAACTATCCGCTCAACCAGATCACGCTCAAAGTGGCCGCGGCGCTTGCCGCAGGCTGCACTGTTGTCCTGAAACCCTCCGAAATCGCGCCCCTCAACGCATTCGTGCTGGCCGAAGTCATTCACGATGCAGGATTGCCGGCGGGCGTGTTCAATCTCGTGAGCGGCTACGGGGCGGTCGTCGGCGAGATCATCGCAAGCCATCCCTTCGTGGACATGGTCTCGTTTACCGGGTCCACGCGCGCGGGTAAGCGCGTAGCCGAACTCGCCGCGGCAACCGTGAAACGCGTCGCGCTCGAACTCGGCGGGAAATCGGCTTCGCTGATTCTCGACGACGCGGACTTTCCCACAGCCGTCAAGGCTACCGTTTCAGACAGCTTCCTGAATGCCGGCCAGACCTGCTCCGCGCATACGCGCATGCTCGTGCCCGAGTCGCGCTACGAGGAGGTACGTGAACTCGCGAAGCGGGCGGCCGAAGCCTATGTGCCGGGCGACCCCCGTAGCGAAACGACGCGCCTGGGCGCGCTGGCTTCGGCTGCGCAACAGGCGCGCGTGCGCGCCTATATCGAGCGTGGCATGGAAGAGGGCGCGGAACTGGTGACGGGCGGTCCCGGCATGCCCGAAGGGTTGTCGAAAGGCTTTTTCGTCAAGCCGACGGTCTTCGGCCGCGTCCATCCGAAGGCGACCATCGCGCAGGAGGAAATCTTCGGCCCCGTGCTCTCGATCCTGACTTACAAGGACGAGGAAGAGGCCGTTCGGATCGCCAACGATTCGCCCTACGGCCTTGCCGGCGCGGTCTGGGGGGGCGACGACGAGCGGGCGCATCGTGTTGCGCGGCGCATTCGGACGGGGCAGATCGACATCAATGGCGGCGACTGGAACATGCAAGCGCCTTTCGGTGGCTTCAAACAGTCGGGCTACGGTCGGGAAAACGGTACGTTCGGCCTCGAAGAGTACCTCGAGTACAAGTCGCTGCAATTCAAGCAGCCGAAGCCGGCCGGCTGACCAGGCGGACCAATCAGACTGTCCAATCGGCATCGGCTCGGCGCGCAGTTCGTGCACGGCTCGCTCGGGCCGAGCCGGGCGCACCTATAGCTTGTCGTACTGAAAGCGCATGGCGGTGCCTTCCTTCTCGATGCGCACCCAGACGGCACGCTTTTCCTCGTTGCTCATGAAAACCCAGTTCGAGACCTCGGTTGCCGTGCGTCCGCAGCCCTTGCAGATGTCGTCGAAAAGCGTCGAACACACGCCGATGCACGGGCTGTCCGGGACATCATGGAGATTGGAGGCCATTTGAAACCTTGGTAATAGACGGATCAGGCGCTATGGTAGCCCATACGCGCGGGCACGCTTTTCCGTTCGCGCTGTCTCCCGAATGGGTATCGGAGGTCGCGGACAAGACCGGCCGAATGGCCGATCCGGTATTTTTTCCGCTGGACACCGCCGTGCAACGGGATAAAATTGCGCCCGTTTTCATCAGTCGCCGACGCCCGTCCATTCATGCGCAGCGGCGCGTCCAGCCGCTGTACCCTTTGCGCGACAGCCGGGCCGAATGCCGCGGTTTTTTTTTGGTCTTGCCTGGCGATTGATGATAGGTTTCGGGTTTTTCAGCGCGCGGCGCGTATCGCGCCGCGATATCGGAACGGGTTGGCACCGGCGCTGGCCGGATGGACCGGAGAGTGGAATGAAAAAACGGGTTCTGGGTGGACTGGCCGTGCTCGCGCTGTGCGCGGCACCGTGGACTGCGTCGATCGCAAAAGACACGCAACTGAATGTCTATAACTGGTCCGACTACATCGCCAAGGACACGATCCCGAACTTCGAGAAACAAACCGGCATCAAGGTCAAATACGACAACTACGATAGCGACGACACGCTGCAAGCCAAGCTGCTCACGGGCAACTCGGGCTACGACATCGTCGTGCCGACGAGCAACTACGCCGGCAAACAGATCGCGGCCGGCATCTTCGCCCCGCTCGACAAATCGAAACTGCCGAACCTCAAGTATCTCGACCCGCAACTGATGGCGCTCGTGGCCGGTGCCGATCCGGGCAACAAGTATGTGGTGCCCTGGGCCTATGGCACGACGGGCCTTGGCTACAACGTCGACAAGGCAACCAAGATTCTCGGCAAGGTACCGCTCGATAACTGGGACGTTCTCTTCAAGCCCGAGAACATTTCCAAACTCAAGGCCTGCGGCGTGTCGGTGCTCGATGCGCCGGATCAGGTCTTCGCGGCTGCGCTCCACTATATCGGCAAGGATCCGATGAGCACGAACCCGGCTGACTACCAGGCGGCGATGACCATGCTCAAGAAGATCCGCCCGTACATCACGCAGTTCAACTCGTCGGGCTATATCAACGATATGGTCGGCGGCGATATCTGCTTCGCCTACGGCTGGTCCGGTGACGTCGTGATCGCCAAGCATCGCGCGCAGGAGGCGAAGAAGCCTTACAAGATCGAGTACTACGTTCCGAAGGGCGGGGCACCGATCTGGTTCGACGTGATGGCGATTCCGAAAGACGCGAAACACAAGGAAGCGGCGCTCGAGTGGATCAATTACATCGAAGATCCGAAGGTGCATGCGGCGATTACGAACGCGGTGTATTACCCGAGCGCCAATGCCGAAGCGCGCAAGTACGTGGACAAGAACATCGCCGACGATCCGGCGGTTTATCCGCCCGCCGATGTGGTCAAGACACTGTTCCTCTTGAAACCGTTGCCCGCCGATATCCAGCGTCTGCAAACGCGGCTCTGGACGGAGTTCAAGTCGGGCCGGTAAGAGAATATTTAGCCGGCATGTAATCTCGAAAGCCCCCGGACCGGAGCCGGGGGCTTTGTACGTCAAACGATTCGAATCAAGCGGAAGACCATGAGCGATCAGCCGAGCTCGCAGGCCCCAAGCGGCGCGCGGGCCCCATCGTCAGTAACGGCCTCGGCCGAGGACTTCGTCCAGATCGTGGATGTCGTCAAGAACTTCGGCGAGACCGTTGCGGTGCGCAACGTCAGCTTGTCGGTCGCGAAGGGCGAACTCTTTGCGCTACTCGGCAGTTCGGGGTGTGGCAAGTCGACGCTGCTGAGAATGCTGGCCGGGCTCGAGACCGTCACGTCGGGAAAGATTTTGATCGACGGCGAAGATCTGGCGCTGATGCCGCCGTACCGGCGCCCAGTCAACATGATGTTCCAGTCGTATGCGCTTTTTCCGCATATGACGGTCGAATCGAACGTCGCATTCGGTCTCAAGCAGGAGGGCGTGCCGAAGGCTGAATTGAAGGAGCGGGTGCAAGCGGCGCTCGATCTCGTTCAAATGGGCCGTTTCGCCAAGCGCAAGCCGCATCAGCTGTCGGGCGGCCAGCAACAGCGCGTGGCGCTCGCGCGCTCGCTCGTGAAACGGCCGAAGCTGCTGTTGCTCGATGAGCCGATGTCGGCGCTCGACAAGCAGATTCGCCAGCGCACGCAAATCGAGCTCGTCAATATCCTCGAGCGCGTTGGGGTGACCTGCATCATGGTCACGCACGATCAGGAGGAAGCGATGACGATGGCTGGCCGGCTCGCCGTCATGAGCGAAGGTAGGATCGTGCAACTGGGTACGCCCAACGAGGTCTACGAGTACCCCAATACGCGCTTTTCCGCGGAATTCATCGGGTCGACGAATCTTTTCGACGGGCACGTCGTCGAGGACGAGCCCGATCACATATTCGTCGAGACCTCCGAACTGCCGTGCCGGATGTACGTCAACCACGGCATTACAGGCCCGCTCGGCATGCCGGTCACCATTTCGGTGCGTCCCGAACGTGTCGCGCTCACGCGCAAACCGCCCGAGGGTGCCTACAACTGGGGGCGCGGCGTGGTGTCGAATATTGCTTATCTCGGCGGCTACTCGCTCTATCACGTGAAGCTCGATTCGGGCAAGACGGTCATCGCGAACGTCACGAGCCTCGCGCTTTCGGAGATCGATACGCCCACCTGGGGCGACGAGATCTACGTGCGCTGGAGCGCTTCGGCCGGGGTGGTGCTGACAGCATGAAAAACGCTCTGACTTCGTTGGCCACATGGCCGGCGCGGCGCTTGCGGCTCACAGGCAGTACGGCGGTCGTCGCCGGGCCGTTCATCTGGCTGCTGCTTTTTTTCTTCGTGCCGTTTCTGCTCGTCGTCAAGATCAGCTTCGCGGAGCTGCAGCTCGGTATTCCGCCTTACTCCGAGCTCGTGGCGTTCAAGGAAGGTGTCATCCAGATATCGTTGAACATCGCGCATTACGCGTTTCTGTTCAGCGACAGCCTTTATTTTGCGACCTACGTCAACTCGGTGGTCGTAGCCGCGGTCACAACGCTGTTGTGCCTGCTGCTCGGCTACCCGATGGCGTATTACATCGCCCGCTCCGCCCCCGGGGCGCGCAATCTGCTGATGATGGCCGTCATGCTGCCGTTCTGGACGTCGTTCCTGATTCGCGTCTACGCGTGGGTCGGCATTCTCAAGAACAACGGGCTGCTCAACAACTTTTTGATGACGATCGGTCTCATCCACACGCCGATCGAGCTTTATCGGACGAACGTCGCCGTCTATATCGGCATGGTCTATTCGTATCTGCCGTTTCTCGTGATGCCGCTCTATGCGCATCTCGTGAAGATGGACCTGACGCTGCTGGAGGCGGCATACGATCTTGGCGCGAAGCCATGGAGAGCGTTCGTCCAGATCACGTTGCCGCTATCGAAGAACGGCATCATCGCCGGATGCCTGCTCGTGTTCATCCCCGCGGTGGGCGAGTACGTGATCCCCGAGCTCCTCGGCGGCGCGAATACGTTGATGATTGGCCGCGTCATGTGGAACGAATTCTTCAATAACGCCGACTGGCCCATGGCATCGGCGGTGACCTGCGCGATGGTGCTGCTGCTTCTCGTTCCGATGGCGATGTTCCAGCACTATCAGGCCAAACAACTCGAAGCGCGCCGATGATCAAACCGAATCGCACGTTGCAGCTGATTGCACTCGGCATCGGCTTCGCGTTTCTTTACATTCCGATCCTGAGCCTCGTTGTCTATTCGTTCAACGAGTCTCAGCTCGTCACCGTCTGGACGCGTTTTTCGACGCGCTGGTACGCCGCGCTCGTACAGGATGACGAACTGATCGCATCGTTCTGGCTTTCGCTGCGCATTGCGTTGCTGACGGCATTCGCTTCGGTTTTCATCGGTACCTGGGCGGGCTTCGTGCTGGCGCGCATGGGCCGCTTTCGCGGCTTCACGCTCTTTACCGGGATGATCAATGCGCCGCTCGTCATCCCCGAGGTCATTCAGGGCATTTCGCTGCTGCTGCTGTTCATCGAAATGGGCAAGTGGCTCGGTTGGCCCGAAGGGCGCGGTCTCGTTACGATCTGGATCGGCCATGTCATGCTCTGCATGTCCTATGTCGCCATCATCGTGCAGTCGCGCGTGCGCGATCTGAACCCCTCGCTCGAAGAGGCGGCGCTCGACCTCGGCGCGACGCCGTTGAAGGTGTTTTTCACGATCACGCTGCCGCTCATCTCGCAGGCGCTCATGGCCGGCTGGCTGCTGTCTTTCACGCTCTCGATCGACGATCTCGTGCTGTCGGCATTTCTTTCGGGGCCCGGATCGACGACGCTGCCCCTCGTCGTTTTCTCGCGGGTCCGGCTCGGGCTCAATCCCGAAATGAACGCGCTCGCAACGCTTTTCATCGCCGTCGTCACGATCGGCGTGATCGTCATCAACTACTTCATGTCGAGGGCCGAGAGGCGGCGCCTCGAAGGCGTCGCCTGATCGGCGTGGGCCGGACTGCCCGGTTCGCGTGTCAGGAGCGCTCGTCCGCCGGCACTTCGCCCATTGCCTGAAAGAGGCTTGCGGTATCGGTCAGGCGCCGGCTGGTCGCGCGAATCGCATCGAGCTCCGCGTTCAGATATTGCTGTTCGCTCGCACGTTCGGCCGAGGGCGGTAACGCCCCCAGTCGGTGCCGCGCGGCGGTCTCCTCGAAGCCGGTGCGCGAGGCCCCGGCAGCCGTATCGGCCGATGCGAGCGTTTCAGCATCATGCTCGAGTGCCGCGAGCGTGTCGGCTACGTTCTGGAAAGCCGAGAGCACGGTCGCTTTGTACTGCAGCACGGCTGCGTCGTAGTTGTCGATCGCGGCTCGGCGCTGCGCGCGCAGCGCTCCGCCGTGAAAAATCGGCTGAGAAAGCCCGGCGCCGATGCTCCACACGGCGCCGGCGCCCGACAGCGCTTTGGCCCACGAGAAGCCGCTTTGCCCCATGCTTGCCGAGAGCGAAACGCTGGGGAACAGTTGCGCCGTTGCCACTCCGACATCCGCCGCGGCCGCCTTGAGTGTGGCGTCGGCGGCGCGGATGTCGGGACGCGAGCGCAACAGCTCGGACGGCAGCACGACGGGTACGCGCTCGGGCAACGCGAAGCTCTCCAGCGCCGGCACGGGGGGCGCGGCGTCGGGCGTGCGGCCCAACAGTACGGCGAGGGCATGCGCGGCCGCGGCGCGCTGTTGACGCAACCCGGGCAAATTGGCCGCGAGCGACGCGGCGCTTTGCTTCGATGTCAGCGCCTGTGCATGCGAGACGGCGCCCAGCGCATAGCGGCGTTCATCCTCGCGCGCCGTGTCGTTGGCGAGTGCCACGAGCCGCTCCGTCACGGCGATTTGACGGTCGAGCGCGGCGACGTTGATGACGGAGCCGACGATATTGGCCGCAAGCGCACGCCGTGCCGCATCGAGCTGAAACGCCTGCTGGTTCACCCGCGCACGCAATTCCGCATTTGCGTAGCGCACGGCGCCGAAAAGATCGAACGTATAGCTCGCTTCCACCTGCCCGACGAACACGTTGTAGAGGACGGTATTCGGTCCGGCGGTGGGAATGCCGAGCGCCCGTTCGCGTGTTGCCTGTGCGCCGGCGTCAACGTGCGGCAGCAATGACGAACCGATCTGTGCGCGCAGTTGCTCGTGCGCGGCGGCGAGCGATTTTTCGGCTGCGGCAAGCGTCTGACTGTTGCTCAGACCCTCATCGACGAGCGCGTCGAGCGCATCCGAGCGATAAAGCCGCCACCATTGGGGCACCGGTTCAGCGCCCATCTCGAACTGCTGGGCAACACCGCCGGCCGTCGCTGTGCGCGGCGGTTGCGGTGCCGCGCCGTATTGGGCGGGCGATGGCATCGCGGGCGGTGCGCCGTTCGGACCGAAGGAACAGCCGGCCAGTGCGGATGCGATGGCCGCGGTGAGAACAACGCGACTCGAAGCGGAATTCATCGTCAGTTCCCCGTATGCTCAGTACCGGACGGCAGAGGATCGCGCTCGTCGCGCCGCACCCTGAACCACGCCGCGTAAAGCGCCGGCAAATAGAAAAGTGTCAGGATCGTTGCGCTCGTGATGCCGCCCATCAAGGCGGTGGCCATTGGCCCGAAAAAATTCGAGCGCAGCAGCGGAATCAGCGCGAGCACCGCGGCCGCCGCGGTCAGCGTGATCGGACGGAAGCGGCGGACGGTGGCGCCGATAATGGCATCGACGCGCCGATGCCCGGCCGCGATATCCTGCTCGATCTGGTCGACGAGGATGACCGAGTTGCGCATGATGATGCCGAACATCGCGATGACCCCGAGCGTGGCCACGAAACCGAACGGCTTGCCGAACAGCAGCAGCGTCGCGACGACACCGATCAGCCCCAACGGCGCGGTCAGCACGACCATCAGGACGCGCGCGAAGCTCTGCAGCTGAATCATCAGCAGCGTCAATACGGCGATCGCCATCAGCGGCATTTGCGCGTTGATCGACGACTGGCCCTTCGCGCTTTCCTCCACCGATCCGCCGACCTCGATCCGGTAGCCGAGCGGCAACTGGGCGCGCTCGGCACTCAGCGCGCGATAGATGGCGTTCGTGACGTCGATGCCTTGCGCGTTGCCGCGCACGTCGGCCTGGACGGTGATGGTCGGCTGACGGTCGCGCTCCCAGATGACGCCGTATTCGAGCGTCGCGCGCATATGGCCGAGCGACGCGAGCGGCACCGGTCCGTTCGGAGTCGGCATCGCGAGGCTCGTCAGCCTTGCGGGATCGATGCGTTCGCTCTTCGGTGCGCGCAGCTCGACACCGATCAGCTTGTCGCGCTCGCGATACTGCGTGACGGTATAGCCCGAGAGCGTCATCGCAAGAAAATTCGATACGTCTTGCGACGTCACGCCGAGTTCATGCGCTTTCATCTGGTCGATCTCGAACGACAGAGACCGTTCCGCGGGCTCGTCCCAATCGAATTGCACATTGCGCGTGCGCGTGTCGGCACGGACCATGGAGGCGACCTTCTCGGCAATGGAGCGCACCGTCGCGATGTCATCGCCGCTCACGCGGAACTGGATCGGAAAGCCCACGGGCGGCCCGTTCTCGAGCCGCGACAAGCGCGTGCGCACACCGGGGAATTGGTTTTCGAGCTGCGTATCGAGCCAGCGGGCGAGCTTCTCGCGGTCCTCGACGGATTTGGCAGTCACCACGAATTGCGCGAAGTTCGGCTGCTGCAGTTGTTGATCGAGCGGGAGATAAAAGCGCGGGGCACCCGTGCCGACGAAGTCCACGAAGTGGTCGATTTCAGGGCGCCCATCGAGCGTCTTCTCGAGGCGCTTGGCCTCGCGCAACGTCGCCTCGAACGACGCGCCTTCCGGAAGCCGCATATCGACGAGCAGCTCGGGGCGATCCGAACTCGGAAAGAATTGCTGCGGCACGAGCGAGAACCCGGCCAGCGCGATGACGAAGAGCAAGACGGTGATGCTCAGCACGATCGCGCGTCGCTCGACGCACCACGCGACCCAGACGGACAACCGGCGATAAAAGCGCGTGTCGTAGATATCCACGTGATGCGCGTCGTCCGCCGCGGCGCCGTCGCCCGCGTCCGTGCTGTGCGGGTTGCGTTTGCGCTCGGTCAGCAGGTGATAGCCGAGCAGCGGAATCAGCACCACGGCGGCGAACCACGATGCGATCAGCGCGATCGCCGAGACTTCGAAGATCGAGCGCGTATATTCGCCGGTACTCGATTTGGCGAGCGCGATCGGCAAGAAGCCCGAAACGGTGACGAGGGTACCCGTCAACATCGGAAATGCGGTGCTCGTATAGGCGTACGCCGCGGAGCGCGTCCGATTCCAGCCCTGTTCGAGCTTCACGGCCATCATCTCGACGGCGATGATCGCATCGTCGACGAGCAGCCCGAGTGCCAGCACGAGCGTGCCGAGCGAAACCTTGTGCAGGCCGATATCGAAGAGGGACATGAACAGCGCCGTGACGGCCAGCACGATCGGAATCGAAATGGCGACCACCATCCCGGTTCGCAGGCCCAGCGAGATCAGGCTCACGATCAACACGATCGCGACGGCTTCACCGACCGCTTCCAGAAAGTCGTTCACCGAATGCGATACCGCATGCGGCATGCTCGATACCTCGGTGAGCTCGAGCCCGGCCGGCAGATGCATGCGCAACTCGTCGCGCTTGGCATCGAGCGCTTTTCCGAGGCGAATCACGTCGCCGCCCGGCTGCATCGTGATGCCGATGCCGAGTACCGCCTGATGGTTGCCGCGCATCTGCGTCACGGGCGGGTCGTCGTAACCGCGCGTGATCTTGGCGATATCGCCGAGACGAAACGTGCGCTGGTTGATCGTGATGAGCGTATTGGCGAGCGCCTCGACATCGCGGAATTGTCCGCTCGGTCGGACGAACACGCGGTCGACGCCCGTCGTGACGGTGCCGGCCGGCGACACGGCGTTTTGCGCGTTGATGGCCTCGGCCAGCTGTTGTGGCGAGATGTTCAAACGGGTGAGCTGTGCGTTCGATATCTCGATGAAGACGTGCTGATCCGGGTCCCCGAAATAGTCGACTTTCGCCACGCCGGGCACGCGCAGCAGGACCGTGCGCAATTGATCGGCATAGTCATGCAACTGGGCCGGCGTGAAGCCGTCGCCTTGGAGCGTATAGACGTTCGTGTAAACATCGCCGAACTCGTCATTGAAGAACGGGCCGACGGTCCCCGGAGGTAGCGTGGCGGCAATGTCACCCACCTTCTTGCGAATCTGATACCAGGTCTCCGGCACGTCCTTGACCGGAGCGGAGTCCTTCATCGTGAAAAAAATCATCGACTCGCCGGGGCGAGAGTAACTGCGCTGGAAGTCGATGTGCGGCTCTTCCTGAAGCTTGCGACCGATACGGTCTGTGATCTGCTCTTGCACCTGCCGAGCCGTCGCACCGGGCCAGAGCGTACGAATCACCATCACGCGGAACGTGAACGGCGGATCTTCGGATTGTGCGAGCCGGGTGTAGGCGAGGATGCCTGCCAGGGTCGCGAGCGTGATGAGGAAGATCACGAGCGCCTGATGGCGAAGCGCCCATGCGGACAGATTGAAACGGTCTTCCTGCGGGGACGGGGCCGGCATCGATTGCGGCAGGCCGTCGGAATCGTTGGGGCGATCGACGCTCATGACGCGAAATCCTCGGGATGCAACGGCGCGACGGCGCGGACGTGTTCGCCCGCGCTGACGGCGTGGACGCCTTGCAGCACCACGCGCTCGCCATCGCGAAGTCCCGAGGCGACGGAGATCGTGCGTTCGTCGTAACGCACGACTTGGATCGGACGAAGCTCGAGCGTATCGCTGCCCGCGCGCACGACCCATACGGCCGGCCGCTCGCCGATGTGAAAGAGCGCCGTGGCGGGCAGGGTGAACGGATGCGCGACCGACGTATCGCCGGACGTTTCGAACGCGACGTTCGCGGTCATGCCGAGCTTGAGCGCGGCCGTCGGCGCCTGCAGCGTGAGCTTGACGCGGTAAGTGCGGCTTTGCGGATCGGCGGCCGGCGAGACTTCGCGCACCTGTGCCGCAAACGTCTGACCCGGCAAAGCCGGCAGGCTCACCCGCGCCGTGTGGCCGACGGCAAGCGAGGGCAGCAAGCGTTCGGGCGCATCGCAGACGACATCGATTTCGCCGCTCCACGCCAGTTGGTAGACAGCCTGACCCACCGACACGTTTTGGCCGGTATCGGCGTTTTCAGCCGTGATGACGCCGGCATGATCGGCCGTGAGCGTCGCATATCGGAGCTGATCGGCAGCCAGCGCACGCTGGGCTTGCGCGGCATCGCGCTGCGCCGCGGCTGCCGCATAAGCGTCTTGCGTTTGTTCGAGCTGCGCGGGCGCGATGAGGTTTTCGTGCGCCTGGGCGCGATCGCGATCGAGCTGCTGTTTCGCATAGACGAGCCGGTGCTGCGCCGCGTCGAGCTGCGCTTGCGCGTTCGCGACGTTCTTTTGCACGTCCGCCGGATCCAGGCTCGCCAATACTTGCCCTGGCTTGACCGTATCGCCGAGACGCACGCGTCGCTCGACGATCTTGCCCGCGACGCGGAATGAAAGCGGCGTGCTGTAGCGTGCCTGCACCTGGCCGGGCAGCGAGGCGACCGGTGCGCGACCGTCCGGATGCACCGCAATTGCCACGACGGGCTTGATCGGGGGCACGGCGGCTTCCCGCGGATGGCAGCCGGCTAGCGCCAAGGCGCAGCATACCGATGCCAGAACGCTATATCGGCGCGGGGACGAAGCGGCGCGACGCAACGACGCGCGCACGCCATTCGGTGCGCCATGATCGGAACGATCCACGAAGCCCTCGAAAGCAGATGAAAGGTGAAGAAAAAGCGCCGCAGCGTGGACCGCGCAAGCGCGGCCGGTCAGCCGCACCGGGGGAGGTCATTTCGAATTTGCGAGTGCATTCTAATACAGGTGTGTATTGAAATGCAAAGGCGGATTTTCCGCTCTGGCAGTGCTACACTGTGGGACATGAAACGAAAACGCCTGACCCGCGAGCAGAGCAAGGACCAGACGCGCGAGCGCTTGATCGACTCGGCGCGCACGATGTTTATCAAAAAGGGGTATGTCGCAACGAGCGTCGAGGACATCGCGTCGGCGGCCGGCTATACGCGTGGCGCCTTCTATTCGAACTTCGACGGCAAGTCCGAGTTGCTGATCGAACTGCTGCGCCGCGACCACGACCGGATGGATGCCGATTTCCAAGCGATCATGCAAGACGGCGGCACGAAAGCGGAGATCGAAACGCGCGTCACGACCTACTACAGCCAGATGATTCGGGACGACCGTTGCTTCCCGCTCTGGGTCGAGGCGAAACTGCTGGCGGGCCGCGACGCCAAATTCCGCACCCGCTTCAACGCGTTTAGAAACGAGAAGCTCGAGCAGATCGCAGCGTATATCCGCGCTTTTTCGGAGCAGGTGGGCAGCGAGCTGCCGTTGCCGGCCGAAACGCTGGCGCTCGGGCTCGTGAGCCTTTGCGACGGCCTGCAGTTCTTTCGCATGTGCGATCCCCAGCAGTTCACCGATGAGATAACCGAATCGGTCCTCGCGGGCTTCTTCCAAAGGGTCCTGGTTGGCTGAAAGAGCCTCGAGTCTGCAATATCGAGATATTTCTCAGAGATTTGCGCGTCGGCGATGACTAAAACTAGGCGAGTGAAAACGAGCGAATGCGCTCGCTTCGCCAACGTTAAAGGAGTCGACGATGGGACAAGAAGACAGGTATGAGGACGCCAGGCGGCGACTGCGGCTGATGATGGACGCCCGGACGCCCTCGCCACAAACCGGGAATCTGCATCGGGATCTCGAGATTCTGCAGGCGATGTTGCTACTGCTCAAAGGCGCGCAAGACATTCGCGCGATGCAGTCCGGGTTGGGCACCAGCTACGAAGAATCCAAGCAGCTCGTCTATACCCTGATCGAGACGAAACCGAAGTTCACGCGAGCCAAAGTGGGCGCGCTCGCCGATACCGTTGGGCAGCTCGTGACCTCGGCCGTGCCGACGGCGATCAATGCAGCGGGACAGCTCGTCGCGAAAGCCACTGGCAGCGAGACGGTCGGCAAGGTCTTCGAAGGGGGCAAACAAGTCCACGATGTGACCGACGCCACCATCAGCGCGGTAGGAACGTTTGTCGCGGTTCAGCCGATGGTCAGCACCGTGATGAGCACGACCAACAGCTCGCTTGTGCAACAGTGCATGACGTGGTGGATGAGCGCCAACGCCGCTGCGAATGCGACAACGCTCGCAAACGGTTATCTCAGCGTTCTCAGCCATATCACGACCGTCATCTCGGTGCTCGTGACGGGCAGCAAGCTCGATCCCCTGCTGGCACTCCAGGACCGCTACCGCGGTACGTGCAGTTGCTGCGGCGAGGCGGCAAATATTGCGCAGGAATGGATGAAGGGGGCGTCGTCGTCGGCCGCCGGCCTGCATCCGCTCGTGGGGTTCTCGCTGGCGACTTACGGTGCGCTCGACAAAGGCGGCCACTATGTCGCAAAAAAGCTCACTGCGAGGAAAGGCAAGGAACGCCACCGGGACGGGTACTACAGTGCTTGCGCGCTCTGGGGCGCCGCGCAGTCGAACCCGACGGAGCACGAGGTGTTCAAATATCGCTTCCCCCATGTCCTGGGCCAGGGTGGCCGCTGCCCGATTGCCATGCTCATTCTCGCGACCTTGTTCGGACGAGGAAACCTTCAGGAAGGTGCGGCGAAGGCGGTTGCCGCGATCGTCTCGAACCGGGCGAGCGCAGTCGAGAAGATCAAAGGCCTGATAGGCTAGACGGCACCGGACGTCGCCGGCCGGGGCGGCTCTCGCCGTCAAACGCTGACGCCGGGCCCGTAGTTGCTGCCGATCAGCCGCGTGACCGCATCGACGTCGGCGTAGTCCTGCTCAGGCAGCCCGTCGAGAATCCCCAGCAGTTCATTGCTCGCGCCGGCGTCGCGAGCAATGTCGACGATCTCGTCCTTGTTCGCGGGAAAGGACACCGCATGCAGTACATCCGCGATCTGAAGATCGATGGGTTCGTCCGGGACCGCGGGTGTCGACATGATGAGCATGCTCCTTTGGCAGTATGGGGCGCCGCCCGGCGACATGCGGCGGCGGCTCTGTTGCGGCTCGATTGCGGTCCTCCGGGCTTCGGGGGCCGTCTTCAGGTTTGCGCCTGTCGCTCGTGCGGACCAAAGCGGGCCGCGAGGCCGTGCGGTTTCGGCAATTCGATGCGGCTCCAATGCTGGGGTCCCGGCCCGGTGCCGGCCAGCACGTGCGGCGCGGGCGGTGCCACGGGCGGCGCGTTGATACGCGCCGCGGCGAGCGCGGCGCGTGCCGTCAGGCTGTCGAGCGCCGCCGTATGGTTGGGTGCGGCGAAGCACGATGCCGAAAGCAATGCCATGGTCGTCAGTGTCGAGACTTTCATGACTCGACCTCCTTCTCGATGCGACATGCAGCCTTTGAGTCGTCTTCCGACCGGCAAATGCAGCATGCCGCGTGCCCGGGCAGGGCGTGCCCTAGCGCAGCACTTCGAAGCGCGTCCAGGGCCATGAGGGCCTGTCGCGCATGTAACCGTTGAGCCAATTCCACTGCGGGTGGCGTTTCATGAACGCCTGTGCGTCGAACGGGCGGCCGCAGGGATGCCCCCAGCGCGCCCAGAACGCGAGATCGCGCGCCATTTCGCTGTCGACGACTTTGCCATCGTTCGCCCCCCAAGGATTGAACGGCCCGTGGTCGTGACCGGCGAAGCGCGCGTCGTCGAGTTCGAGATGCCCGCAGATGGTGCGCGAGCAAGGATTGTCGTCGCGGTCGAGATAGACATCGTGGTGATCGGCGATCATTTCCTTTGCGAGCTCGGCGTCGATCTTGCCGTGATGGATGTCGGCCAACTGCATGAAACGCAGGCGGCGCGCTCCGTTTTTACGAACGTCGGTATAGTCTTCGCCCTCGCCAATGCACTCCTGATTGCGAATTTTCAAGTTCGTGGCGGTATTGCAACCACTATAGAAGCCGTCCTTGGTGCTTTCGAACCCGCGGGCGTGCAGCCCGAGTTCGAAGCGAGCGATTTCGCCTGTTTTCAAATCGCCCAGCAACCAGCTGTTCGCATAGCCACCGTTGTTCGACAGCGCGAACATGTCGCACCACTCGCCGATCGAATTGGCGTATTGCGTCGCACGCCGCGAACGGTAGAACTCCGGCGCGCCCGATGGGTTGTACCCGGCGAAGTTCGAGATCGTCGTTTCGGTCACCATGAGACCGGCCGATGTCAGCCAGAAGTCCGTCAGACTCGAAATGCAGCCGGGCAGGCCCTGCATCAGAATGCGGTGTCCCGCGTCGGGGACGATATCGAATACCACGTTGAATGCGTCGCCCGCCGCGTAGCGGTCCCACGAGTTGTGGGCCATGACGATGCGGCCATCGCGCGTTGCGCTGCCGGTCGCAATGAATGCGCTGCAGTGATGCCCCCGCCGGCCGCGCCAGGGCTTGATGCCGGCCGAAGGATCCCGCGCCGCCGCCTGGGTCGGCCACCAGCTTTGCAGCAGGTCCATATAGCCGTTCCATGCGAGCACGTCGGCGAACGGCAACTTTGCACCGTCGGCGATGCCCTGAATTTCGTCCAGGTATTCGGTATCGAGCTTGCGCGAAAACTGCTCGACGGCAGCACGCGTGAACGTTTCGAATTCTTCCCCGGTATCCCAGCGGGCGAGATATTTGGCGGTGCGGATCGCGTTGTGGATTTCCGCGGCCAACACTTTGCCGTGCTGCTCGCCACGGTCGTACGGCTCGCCTTCAATATGGACGAAAATCCATCCCGCGTGGTCGCGGCGCACGGCATCGAGGAACGGCTCGCTCATCTTCGCTCCGGATCGACGAATCGGCCGGGAGAACGCTCACCCGGTGCGTTGCGCACGGTACCGCGTCGTTGCCCAGCTTCCGTTTCATTGTAGAGAAATTGCCGAGCTTTGCCATCCGGGCCATCACGCGCGGCCCATGCTCCATCAGATTGCCGGATTCATCCGACGGTAGGCGTCGAGCAAGGCGGTTTTATAGACCGCCCCCATCAAGGTCGGCTCCTCCGCGCTCGCGACGACGGGCAGCCGTTCGCCCTGAAAGGCCAGAAAACGCTGCAATGCAACGCTGATCGGCATATCGGGCGTCAGCGTCGCAAATTCGGGCTGCAAATAATCGGCCGCGGTGCGCGACGCGGTGTCGCGCTTCTCGAGTAGATCGGAGGTGATGTGCTTCAGCGCGACCACGCCAAGGAAACGGCCCTCCGCATCGACGACGTAGAGATACTTGACGGGATATTCGAGGAAGATTCGCGTCATCTCGCGCACGCTGGCGGTAAGCGGCACGACGGTATCCGCGGGCTGGATGAGCTCGCGCATCTGCGTTGCCCGCAGGCGCATCCGTTCTTGTTCGTCCGCGTGGCGGCGCAGCGTGATGTCGTACATCGATGCGTTGCCGATGGCACGGGCGACGAAATACGCCACGACGCAAGACAGCATCAGCGGCAATACGACCTGATAGCTGAGCGTCATCTCGAAGATCATGAGGATCGCCATCAGCGGCGCCTGCGTCGCACCGGCCAGAAACGCGCCCATGCCGACCATCGCGTAGGCGAACGCGCCCGAGGTGCCGTGCGGCCAAAGCGCATGTACGCCAAGTCCGAACAGCGAGCCCAGTGTCGCGCCGACGAACAGCGTCGGCGTGAATACGCCGCCGATCGCGCCGGAGCCCACCGTCGCCGCCGTGGCTACGAGCTTGCAGGCGAGGACGACGACGAGCGCCGTCCAGGTCCAGGGCGAGTGCAGAATCGAATTGACGACGCTGTACCCATTGCCCCAGACCTCGGGGACCCAGACGGAGATGAGTCCGACGACGAGTCCGCCGAGGGCGAGCCGCAACGGCAGGGATACGGGCAGCCTGCGAAACTGTGTGCGTGCGAGATCGATGAGCCGCAGGAACTGCGGCGCCGCCGCACCGCACAGAAAGCCCAGCGCAACGAACAGCAGCACCTCGAGACCGGCGATGGGCGGGAATTCCGGCATTTCATAAGGCGGCCGATAGCCCGCGAACTCGCGCATCGTAATATTGGCGACGACGGAGGCCACCACCACGGGGCCGAAGTTCTCCATCGCGATCGACCCGAGTACGATTTCGGTGACGAAGAACGCGCCCGCGATCGGTGCGTTATACGCTGAAGTGATGCCGGCCGCCGCGCCGCAGGCGACGAGCAGACGCAAGCGCTGCGAATCGAAATGGACGAGGCGGCCGATGATCGAGCCGGCGAGGGCGGCCAACTGAACCATCGGGCCTTCCCGGCCGATCGAGCCGCCGAAGCCGATGGTGAAAAGCGCCGAAACGCTGCGCCACGCGCTCTGCCAGACCGGCACGACACCATCGCCGATCGCGATCGCTTCCATATAGTCCGAATTCGCCGGCCCGCTGGCCCGACGCTGCGAGAGCATCAGGATGCCGCCCGCGATCAGACCGCCGGCCGCGGGCAGCCAGAGCCGAACGGTCCACGGCAGCGCGCGCGCCATTTCGACTAAGCCGCTGGCCCGCCCGGAGATCGCCCATTGGAGCAGATCGATGCAGCGCCGAAAGGCGATCGTGGCGAAGGCGCCGAGCAAACCCGTGGCGACGGCCCACAACAACATCGTATGGGCTTCGGACAGGCGAAACACGGCTTGAGCGCGGGTACGCAGGCGGAGCAGGAATGAAAGCACGGCGGCGGTGGCGGATTGCGTCGAGCGCAAGGATAGCATCGCCTTTTCGGCGCGCGCGTCGCCATTTCGCACCGCAGCCTTGTCGGAAGACGACATCGTCAGCGCACGTCCTTGTCGAGTTCGGGGTAATGCCTGAAGATGCCGGTCTCGTTGAACGGCAGGCGTCGTTCGGAGGCGAGATAAGCGGCGATGTTCGGGCGCTCGGCAACGGCGTCATGCAACGCGGCGAGGCCGGGATAGCGGGCCGAGAACCGCTTCATCGCGCGTGGAAACGCGTAGCGGAGCCCCTCGATCAGCTGGAACATCGACAAATCGACGTAGGTCAGGCTGTCGCTCACCATATATCGGCCGCCGCCGTTGGTGTTTTGCGCCAGGACGCGCTGGAAGTACCCCATGAACTTCGGCAGGCGGTGCTCGATGAAATCGGCCGCGCGGGCACGGGCGGCATCCTTTTGCTCCTCGTAATAGCGCCCGGTGGCAATCGGATGATGAGTATCGTGGACCTCGGTGACCATATCGGCGATCGTCAGTTGCAGGCCGTGCACGACATAGCGAAGTTCGTCCTTCGGCGCGAGATGAAGCCTCGGTCCGAGATAGAGCAGGATGTTGGCGGTGTGCGGCACGATCAGATCGCCGTCTTTGAGAAAAGGCGGGGCGAACGGAACGTGCGGCTCGGTTTTGCTCGACATGACCTCCAGCATGGCGTTCTCGCCATACCCATCCTCGGCACGGCCGCGGGCGACATCGATGTAGGGCGCGCGCGACTCCTCGAGCGCCAGGCGGACGAACTCGCCGCGGCCTTGCAAGCCGTTCCAGTAATGCAGTTCATAAGCCATCGATTTCTCCTTGGAAACGAGCGGTGTGGCGCCAGGGCGCCGTCGCTTTGATCGCTCCGCGAGGCGGTTCGTTCAGCCCAGGTACCGTTGGACGCCCCAGGTGATGGCCAGTCCCGCGACGCTCAGCCATAGATAGAGGACGAGACCCGTTGCCAGCGCCCGCGGGCCCGCACGGCGGACGTGTGCGAGTCGCGTTTCGATTCCGAGCGCGGTCATGGCCATCGTCAGTGCGAAGGTATCGAGCGCGTTGGCTGCCTGAACGACGCCATGCGGCAACGCATGCAGGGAATTGGCGAGCACGCAGGCCAGAAAGCCCAACGCGAACCAGGGGACCGCCAGCCTGGCCGCGCGGGGTCGATCGGCATGGGTGCGCGCGTCCGAGCGCATGAGCCAGGCGCTGACCATGAGGAGAACGGGTACGAGCAGCATCACGCGCGTCATCTTGACGATCGTCGCCACATGCGTCGCCGCCGGGCTGACATCGCTCGCAGCGCCGACTACTTGCGCGACTTCATGGATCGTACCGCCGAAATACAGTCCCACCCCGGTCGTATCGAGATGCAGCCAGCCCGCGCGGTACACCAACGGATAAAGGAGCATGGAAAGCGTGCCGAACAGCACCACGCTCCCCACGGCGACGGCACTTTTCTCGGGCTTCGACTGCAGTGTCGATTCGAACGCGAGCACCGCGGCCGCCCCGCAAATCGCACTACCGGCGGCGGTCAGCATCGCGGTGTCGCGGTCGAGCTTGAATAGCCGCATACCGATCCAGGTTCCCACAGCGAGTGTGCTGAGCACCACCAGGACAGACACGGCGAGGCCGGGCAGGCCCACCTGAGCAATTTCCTGCAGGCTCACCCGTAGCCCGAAGAACGCAACCGCGATTCTCAGCAGGCGGCGCGCAGCGAAGTTGACTCCACTGGCCCAATGGGCAGGCATCCCGGCCCGCAGTGTGTTGCCGTAGATGGCGCCGGCCACGATGCCGACGATCAACGGACTCACGCCCAACGCGGCGAGCGACGGCAAAGCGGCAAGCCGTGTTACTGCGGCGGCGAACAGTGCAACGAAAAGGAGACCATTCAGATGGCCCTGTTTGTCGGACCCCCCAGGCGTTGCGGCAGGAAAAGAAAATTGGGAGGAGTGAGACATCGAGGTGCCTTCGGTGGGAAGAGGAACAGGGTTTATGGTATTTCCACCATATCGATATGAAAAATTGTCATTTGCAACTTAATATATCGGCTATACCGATACATGTCGCCAATGACCCCTGACCAACTGATAACCTTCGCCGCCGTCGCCGAGCATCTGAATATCAGCCATGCCGCGGGCGCACTTCATTTGTCGCAGCCCGCCGTCTCGGGCCAACTGAGGCAATTGCAGGACGAGTTCGGCGAACCGCTTTACCGGCGGCACGGCAGGGGCATACAGCTGACACCTGCCGGTCAGCAGCTTGCCGAGTACGCGCGGCACGTGAGCGACGCATACCGGCAGGCCCACGCCTATCGCGACGCATTGCGAGGTCTCGCGCGTGGGAGCCTGCGCGTGGGCGCGAGCACCACCCTTGCAAGCTATTTGTTGCCGTACCTGATCGCCGCGTTTCAGCGACGTTTTCCCGATGTGACCGTGATGACGTCGGGCGGCAACACCGCGGACATCGTCGCCGCGCTGCAGACGCTCGACGTCGCAATGGTCGAGGGCCCGCCGGGGGCGGGCCTGCCGCCGGGAACCGGGCTTCGAGGCTGGGGCGAGGACGAGATCGTGGCCATCGTGCCGGCGGATCACCCGCTTGCGTCCGGCGGGGCGGTTGGCACGGTCAGTTTCGGTGCGTTGAGCGCTTTTCCCATCGTGTTGCGTGAAGAGGGCTCCGGCGTGCGGCAGATCGTCGAGCAGGCATTCGCAGCGGCCGGCGTGCCGATGCATGTGGCGCTCAGGGTAGCGGGCGTCGAAGGTGTGAAAGAAGCGGTGCGGGCCGGCATGGGCGTCGGTTTCGTCTCGGCGCTGGCGATGCGCCACGAGGATGGGGCGCTACGAGCGCTTTCCCTGGCACCGCAGCCGCTGACACGTCGGTTTTCGATTCTCGTGCCGCATGAAGGCGCCCAATCCCGCGTCGCCACGGCGTTCATCGATATGTGCCTGTCCGAAGCGACGCCCCGAGCTAAGGGCTTTCCATAATGGCGGGAAACCCGGGTGTGCGAGCATCATTCGAAAGTCGGGCCGTCGGTGCCCGTTTTTTTGGATTGCTGATGGAACCGGTTCCAAACGATCGCGCAACGCGTCAAATAGGTGTCCGATGACTGAGATCGTGATCGTTGCGAATGCGTTCGGTGCGGATCCGGTCTGGCGCAGCGGACATTCCCCCTGGCTGGGCGTCGCGGCGGACGCAGGCGCTCACGGCTTCGAAGTGCGGCGGGAGCTTTTTGCGAGCGACGCCGATGCCAGCCACGAAGCGCTCGCCAGGCTGGGTGCCGAGGCGCGCAAACGTGGCCTGTGGTGTGTCTACTCGACGCCGGCGTGCCTGTATATCGAAGGGCGGCTCGATCACCACGCGTTGGCGACAGCGCAGGCCGAGGCGGACGCGCTGGGGGCCCGATACTTCAAACTGCAGCTGGGCACATTCACCGGGCGGGCGAATGCCGCCGCCATTGCGCGCATCTGCGCTCAGGGGCGCGCACGCCTTCTCGTCGAGAACGGTCAACGCGCAATCGACGACACACTCGCGCGCTTCGTGGCATTGTTCGATGCGCTCGCTGAAGAGGGGGCACCCGATGTACTCGGCATGACCTTCGACATCGGCAACTGGCAGTGGGCTGGGGAAGCGCCGCTCGCGGCGGCCCAGGCCCTCGCCGAACATGTCGAGTACATCCATTGCAAAGGGGTCACGGGAAGTGGAGCGCGCCGTTTTGCGTGCGCGCCCGCGGCCGACGATCCGTTTTTCCCCTCGATTTTCGCGATCCTGCCGCGGCGCGTGCCGCGAGCGATCGAATTTCCGCTCGCCGAGCAAGGCGTGGCCGACGACGCGCGCCGACGCGTTGCATGGTTGGCCGCGACCTGAACACAGTCATGACCTGGGAGTCTTCGATGTCCTTTTCTCTCGATGTCCTCACCTACGGCGAAGCGATGGCGCTTTTCGTCGCGGATGAGCCGGGGCCGCTCGCGCAGGTGAACCGGTTCACGAAGCGAATCGCCGGGGCGGATCTGAACGTGGCCATCGGCCTGGCTCGGCTCGGCTTCAAGGTAGGCTGGATGAGCCGCGTCGGCGACGATTCTTTCGGCCGCTATGTGCTCGATACCCTCGCCAAGGAGGGCATCGACGCGGGCCGCGTGAGCGTGGACGGACGGTACCCGACCGGATTCCAATTGAAATCGAAGCAGGATGACGGCCGCGATCCGGCTGTCGAATATTTCCGCAGAGGATCGGCCGCGAGCCACTTGTCGATCGACGACTATTCGCCCGAGTACGCGTTGGCGGCACGGCACTTGCACTTGACGGGCGTCGCGCCCGCCATTTCCGCCTCGTCGCACGAACTTGCGTTTCACCTCGCACGCGAAATGCGGGAGGCGGGCAAGTCGATCTCGTTCGATCCGAATCTGCGGCCGACGTTGTGGCCCTCGCGCGAAGCCATGGTGACATCGCTGAACCGGCTCGCCACGCTTGCCGACTGGGTGCTGCCGGGACTCGAGGAGGGCACGGTTCTGACGGGCTTCACGAAACCCGAAGACATCGCGGCCTGCTACCTCGATGCGGGCGCGCGCGGCGTAGTCGTCAAGCTGGGCGCGCGCGGCGCCTATTACCGCACTGCCGAATATTCGGGGTACGCCGCGGCCGCACCGGTGGCGAAGGTCGTGGATACCGTCGGCGCGGGCGACGGGTTCGCCGTGGGCGTCATCAGTGCGTTGCTCGAAGGCCGGGCGTTGCCGGAAGCGGTGGCGCGCGGCAATCGCATCGGTGCGTTGGCGGTCCAGGTGATCGGCGATTCGGAAGGATTTCCGACGCGCGGCGAGCTCGACCGGATCGAACGGATCGCTGCCCCGGCATGACGCAACGAAGGCTCGGCGCGCCCCGCGCCAAGCCTGTTCACATGGAGGAGACACCTATGCCCGCAAACCTGGCCCCCCGCCGCTGGTGGGCGATCATGCCGATCGTCTTCATCACCTACAGCCTCGCTTATCTCGATCGCGCGAACTACGGCTTCGCGTCGGCCGCCGGCATCAACAAGGATCTCGGCGTCAGCGCGGGATTGTCTTCGCTGATCGGCGCGCTCTTTTTTCTCGGCTATTTTTTCTTCCAGATTCCGGGCGCCATCTATGCCGAGCGGCGTAGCGTGCGCAAGCTCGTTTTCGTCAGCCTGATTCTGTGGGGCGCGTGCGCGGCGCTGACCGGTGTCGTCGCCAACGTTCCTTCGCTCATCGCCATTCGCTTCCTGCTCGGTGTCGTCGAAGCCGCGGTCATGCCGGCCATGCTGATCTTCATCAGCAACTGGTTCACGCGGGCCGAGCGATCGCGCGCCAACACGTTCCTCATCCTCGGCAATCCCGTCACGGTGCTCTGGATGTCGGTCGTATCGGGCTACCTCGTGCATGCGTTCGGGTGGCGCGAAATGTTCATCGCGGAGGGCTTTCCCGCCGTTATCTGGGCGTTTTGCTGGTGGGCGCTTGCGCGCGACACCCCGCGCGAGGTGAAGTGGCTGAGCGCCGAAGACAAGCGCGGCATCGACGCGGCGCTCGCGGCCGAGCAAGCGACGATCAAACCCGTGCGCAATTACGCCGAAGCGTTTCGCTCGCCCGCCGTCGTCAAGCTTTGCGCGCAGTATTTCTGCTGGAGCATCGGCGTCTACGGATTCGTCCTTTGGCTGCCGTCGATCCTGAAAAACGGCTCGGCACTCGGCATGGTGGCAACGGGCTGGCTGTCGGCGCTGCCGTATCTGATGGCGACAATCGCGATGCTCGTCGTTTCGTGGGCATCGGACAAGCTGCGCGTGCGCAAGGCGTTCGTGTGGCCGAGCCTGCTCATCGGCGCAGCGGCGTTCGCGGCATCCTATGCGCTCGGCAGCACGCATTTCTGGCTCTCGTATGCGATGCTCGTCATCGCGGGCGCGGCAATGTATGCGCCCTATGGGCCGTTTTTCGCCATCGTTCCCGAACTGCTGCCGAAGAACGTGGCGGGTGGCGCGATGGCTCTCATCAACAGCATGGGCGCGCTCGGCTCGTTCGTCGGCTCGTATTTCGTCGGCTATCTGAATGGCGCGACGGGCTCGCCGGCTGCGTCGTATGCCTTCATGAGCGCGGCGCTCGTCGCATCGGTCCTGCTGACACTTGCGGTCAAGGCTCAGCCTGAAGCCAGCGCAGCGCTTGGCGCACATGCACATGCGTCGGGAAAGTGAACCGATGAAACCTCGTGTCGTCGTTTATAAGCCGTTGCCTGCGGATGTGCTCGCCAGTTTGCGCGAGCGCGCCGAGGTCGAGCTCTTCGATCCAGCCGCGTTTGCTTCCCCCGAGGCGCGCGCCTCGGCGCTCGCGGACGCGCTGGCTGCCGCCGACGGCGCCGTGGGTGCAAGCGTGCCGATTACGCCTGCGATGCTCGAGGGCGCGAAGCGGCTGCGCGTGTTATCCACGATTTCAGTCGGCATCGATCACTTCGATGTGCCCGATCTGAACCGGCGCGGCATCGTCCTTGCGCATACGCCGGACGTGCTGACCGAGTCGACGGCCGATACCGTATTCGCGCTGATTCTTGCGACGGCACGACGCGTCGTCGAACTCGCGGAGTGGGTCAAGGCCGGACACTGGCGCGGTAGCATCGGGCCGCAGCAATACGGCGTCGAGGTCCAGGGCAAGACGATCGGCATCGTCGGGCTCGGGCGCATCGGTTCGGCTGTCGCACGCCGCGCCGCGCTCGGTTTCAATATGCGCGTGCTTTATGCCAATCGGCATCCCAACCAGGCGGCCGAGCAGGCCTTCGGTGCGCGCCGCGCAGAACTCGATACGCTGCTGGGCGAGGCCGATTTCGTTTGTCTGCAAACACCGCTCACACCTGAAACGGAGGGGCTCATCGGTGCGCGAGAGCTCGCCGTCATGAAGCGTGGTGCAATCCTGATCAACGCGTCGCGCGGGCCCATCGTCGACGAACGCGCGTTGATCGAGGCACTACGGAACGGCACGATCGCCGGTGCCGGGCTCGACGTCTTCGAGCACGAACCGCTCGCCGCCGACTCGCCGCTGTTGCGCATGCCGCAGGTCGTCGCGCTGCCGCACATCGGCTCGGCTACACACGAGACCCGCCACGCGATGGCTGCCTGCGCGGTACAAAATCTTCTCGATGCGCTCGACGGCAAACTCGTCGGTAACGTTGCCAACCGCGAGGTTCTTGGGCGGCAAGTGCGATGAGATGCGAACGCACCTCCTAGATTGCGTAGGTGAATTGGCGGCGTGACGGGTGGTGCGGCGTGCCTTGCTGCGCTATGATGCGGCCACCGTACGAGTCGGGAAGCGCGCCACGGCGCGCTTTTTTTGCGACGCGAGGCAGCGCGTCGGATGCCGCGCCGCAGCGGCACCCGCGCCAGTCCTACGCAGAGCACCGACTCGTCCCGTTGGCGATCGCCACTGTTTCCCACGAGGAGATTTTCGTTGGCACTTGCATTCGAGCACGCATTTCGCGGAGGAGAGGGCGCGCGATGAACGTTCGGCCTTCTGGGGTACCGCGTCGCGCGACGATCAGCGATGTCGCGCGCGAAGCCGGCACGGGCAAGACCAGCGTCTCGCGATTCCTGAACGGCGAGACGAATGTCCTCTCCGCCGAGTTGCGCTCACGTATCGAAACCGCGATCAAGCGCCTCGACTATCGGCCCAACCAGATGGCGCGCGGGCTGAAACGCGGGCGCAATCGGCTGATCGGTATGCTCGTCGCCGATATCACGAATCCTTACACCGTCGAGGTGTTGCGCGGCGTCGAGGCCGCGTGTCACGCACTTGGGCTGATGCCGCTCGTATGTAACGCGGCAAACGAACTCGAGATGGAGCGGCGCTACGTACAGCTGATGACGACATATCGCGTCGAAGGCGTGATCGTCAACGCGCTCGGTGTCAGCGAAGAGACGCTGCAGCCGATTCACGCCGAAGGTACGCCGGCAGTGCTCGTCGATCGTACCGTCGAAGGGGTCGCGGCCGATATGGTCGGCCTCGACAACGATGCCGCGGTGCGCTTGGGCATGCAGCATTTGTTCGAGCAGGGTTTCGACGATATCTGCTTTGTCGTCCAGCCTTATGCGCGCATCAGCTCGCGCCGCCTGCGCGAAGCAGCGTTCAGGGCCGCATTCGCGCAAGCGAAGCACGCCGTCATGGGACGTACGATCGTGGCCGACCTCGGCGATACGCACGCGGTGAATCGAGCCTATGCCGAGATCGATGCGCATCTGGCCAACGCTTCGGCCGAAGGGCGCAAGCGAGTGGCCTTGTTCGCGGCCAATGGCCCGGTTGCGCTTTCCTTGGCGCTGCATCTGCATGCGCGCTACGGCGTACACTGGCAAGAGCACGCGGCGCTGATTGCGATCGATGATTCGGAGTGGGCCGAGCTCGTCGGCGTCACGACGATCCGTCAGCCGACTTATGCGATCGGCTACCGGGCCGTCGAGTTTTTACACGAGCGCATAGAAGGTGCGACCGATCCGGTACGCGAAGCCATGCTGCCGGGCGAACTGATCGCGCGGTCGTCCACCGGGCCAGTGTGACCGGTATGGCAGGTTCGCTGCGCGCGGCGAGCTTCAGGGCATCCGCGGGCGCATACGCGTCGTCGACATAAAAGAGAGAGTGCCCCACGATGGAAGCTTATCGCTACGAATGTGCGAACGCGCACCTGGAAGCGCTCGCGCGCGTCATCAGCGACCTCTTTCCCGAGCAGACAGTGTTTTCGGATCGGCCGGCGGAGAACGGCACGCCCGGACTCGCCGTTCAATGGGTCGCGATGCGCTTCGGGGCGACCGCGCGGCGCATGACGTTGACCGTCCGTCTCTCTGCGCCCGCCTATGCGCGCTACGTGGCACTGCCGGCGCGGATGCGCTCGCGCAGCTTTGCGGTCCTGCGCGCGTATGTCGAAGCGGCGCTGGGCTCGCTCGAGGAGCAGTACGCCAACGGTGAGGCCGTGCCACGCGAGGTCGACATCGAATTGGGAGACGAATTCGCATGAGCCGCGGCCATGACGGACACGCCGTCGGAACGGCTCGTCAATCGGCTCGACGGTAGACGGCCGCGAAACGTTGAGCCTTCACGACGCCGTAGTCACCGGGCGCGTACTGCATGAGCCAATCTCCAGCGGCACCGGTGAGCGTGTCGCCATTGGCCGTGCGCGCGATCGAAAACGGTTGCGTCATTCGCTTCGCGAGCACGACGACCGGCCGATTGCGGTAAGCACCCGCTTCACCGTGGGCGACGCCCGGGGCGGCGGGGAGATATTTGGCATCGAAGCGCGCGCGCTCGACGACCCATCTGGCGCCGCCCGTTCCGGTGACGAGCGCGTCGCCGGGCTCGTACCGATTGGGGCCTTCCAGGCTCATCAACGTGCCGGGGCTCTGCGCGAAGGCAACACGGACGGTCTCGTCCTTCACGTATCGATCCGCAGCGGGATCGCGGCTCAAATCGACATCTTTCAGTTCGTTCATCGAAGCGGCGTCAAGACAAAGGCGTGAGCGTAGCCCGAAGCCGGCCATCGCGCACGCCTTTTCAGCGCAAGCGTTATTGCTGCGAAGGCTTCGGCATTTTCGGGATGGGCGCGCCGCGGTGCTTGTGCCGGCCCATGTTCTCCCGGAAGGTGGTGTCGGCCAGCTTCTTCTGTTCTGCCGAGAGGCTCGAGTAAAGCGGCTCGAATGCCGCCGCGAGCTTCTTCGCGCCATCGGCATGCGCTTGCGTGAGCTGTGCGTATTCGTGCATGTTGTCGAGCGCCGTCTCGGATTCGATGCCCTTCATGCGCTGCTCGTACAGCTTACCCATCGTCTCGCCGTCCTCGCGCATGGCATCGGCGAATGCCTTCCACTGCGTCTCCTGCGCGGGCGTGATCTTCAGCTGATTGTGCAAATAGGCGATACGCTGCTCGATACGAGCTTCGTGCTTCTCGGCGGGCGTAGCGGGCGAGGAGGCCGCCGACGCAGGCGCCTGTGAGGCGGTTTGCGCGAACGCCCCGTTGACCGCGAGCGCGCACGCGAGGATGACAAACGTTTTTTTCATTGGAACTCCTTCGTTCGTTCGAACAAACAGCCGGCGCGCAGTGAGGTGCGCCAAGCAAAGTCGATTTGTACCACTGCGCTGCGGCGTTCGTCCGCCTTGAGACATGCGCTTACAAATGAAACCGCCCGGTAAGCTCACCCGTGAGCAAGCGCGATGAGCGATAATGCGGCGCTTGTCATTTAGCCGGGCGCCCCGCCCTTCATCGATGAGACCGCCACGCCTCGATCAACTCGACGAACTCGACCGCAACCTGGTGGCATTGCTACAGGCCAACGCGCGCGAGAGCGTCGCCAATCTGGCCCGCCGTCTCGGCGTGGCCCGCACCACGGTCCTGGCACGCATCGAGCGGCTCGAGCGCACGCAGGTCATCGCCGGCTATGGCGTACGGCTCGGACAGGACGTTCTGGACGCCAGTATCAACGCCTATGTCGGCATCATTCTCGCGCCGAAGTACGGTCCGGACGTTCAAAAGCGGCTCGCGAAGATGCCGGAAGTGCAATTGCTCTGCGCCGTCAGCGGCGAATACGACTACGTCGCATGGCTGCGAGCCGATTCCCCCGAGCGGCTCAATGAGTTGCTCGACCAGATCGGCGCGCTGGAAGGCGTCGAACGCACGACGACCTCGATCATCCTCGCTCGAAAAATCGATCGCGGAACGCTCACGTAGGCGCGTTTCGTCGAAGTGTCGGTTGGAGTCGTCTTTTCGACGAAACTGGCCGCAGCCCACGGCACTTTGCGCCTGTTTTCCGGTTTTGCGCATCCTTAAACTGTTTTGAAGCGCTGACTGCGCTCGCCTTGTCCCGCGCGGCGGGAGGGGCGCACCCATCAAACAGAACGCCAAGGAGAAGCGCATGAAAGTAGCCATCGTCGGAGCAGGTCTCATCGGCCACACCATCGCCCGCATGCTGCGGGGAACCGGCGATTACGAAGTGGCCGCGTTCGATCGCGATCCAGTCGTACTCGAGAAGCTCGCGGCGCAAGGCATTTCCACGTACCGCGTCGACTCGGCCGATGCGAATGCGCTCAAGGCGGCTTTGAACGGATTCGACGCCCTCGTCAACGCATTGCCGTATTACCTAGCCGTCAACGTGGCTGCGGCGGCCAGGGCGGCCGGCGTTCATTACTTCGATTTGACCGAGGACGTGCGGGCGACCCATGCGATCCGCAGCCTGGCCGATGGTGCCGCGCACGCGTTCATGCCGCAATGCGGTCTCGCGCCGGGGTTCATCGGCATTGCCGCTCACGAACTGGCAAACCGCTTTTCGCAGGTTCGCGACGTGAAGATGCGTGTCGGCGCGCTGCCGCAGTTTCCTACCAACGCGCTCAAATACAATTTGACCTGGAGTGTCGACGGGCTCATCAACGAATACTGTCAACCTTGCGAAGCGATCCGCGACTCGCGTAAGCAATGGGTGCAGCCGCTCGAAGGGCTCGAGCACTTCTCGCTCGACGGCACCGAGTACGAGGCATTCAATACCTCGGGCGGCCTCGGTACGCTGTGCGAGACACTCTCGGGCCGTGTCGAGACGCTCGATTACAAGTCCGTGCGCTATCCCGGGCATCGAGACCTCATGCAGTTTCTGCTCGAGGATATGCGGCTTGCGAGCGACCGCGATACGCTCAAATCGATGATGCGGCGCGCGGTACCGTCTACTGCGCAAGACGTCGTGCTCATTTTCGTCACCGTCACCGGTATGCGCGACGGGCAGCTCGTGCAGGAGGTGTTCACGCGCAAGGTTTTCGCAAAGCATGTCTGCGGCGTGGCGATGAGCGCGATCGAAATCACCACTGCGGGCGCTATGTGCGCGGTCCTCGATCTATTCCGCGAGAACAGGCTGCCGCGCAGCGGGTTCATTCGGCAGGAGCAGGTATCGATGCGCGAATTTCTCGCGAACCGCTTCGGGCGTCTCTACGATGGCGCGACGTTGGAAGCGGAGGCGGCCGTGTCCGTCTGAACGCGCGGCGAACACTCGGGGCGAGGGGGAGGCATGTTCAAGCCAGGGGACCCGGGGGGGCAACGATAGCCCGGAGCAGGGCGTCGAAATCGCTCTGCCGGGGCGACGTGTTGTCGAACATGATCAGCCCCTCGCGCGCGGCGCCATCGGGTACGAAGCGGCGCTGCCGATACTCGTCCCAATGCGCGAGCTTATAAGCATCGTTGGGATTGCGTCGTCCCACGATGCGGGCGTGCGCGGTGTCCTCCGACGTCGATACCCAGACGATGCGAATGACGACGTCATCGCCGATGCCGAGCCAGCTGCGATCGAACAGGCGCCGATCGCGGACTTCGCGGGAAAGCGGGCCGATCACCACCGTGCTGATGCCCAGTTCGAGGTTTTCGCGCGCGGTATCGAGCAGTCCGCGATACTCCGGGTCTCGCAGATGCTGAAGATAGAGCGGGCTGTCACGATCGTTCGGATCGCCGGTCAGTGCCCGCATGGCCGCCGCGCTGTAGCCGCCGTAGAGCGTATCTTTGTCGAGCAGGCAAAACGCTTCGCCCGTCTCGCGCATGAGGGGGCCGATCAGGCGTTTGGCAATCGTGGTTTTGCCGGTGCCCGAATGACCGCAGAAGAAAACGAGGTGCGTCACGGATCGATGTCCTTCGAAGTCGACGCGCTCAAGTGTAGCGGTTCGGCTGGCTGTAGCAACGGCGCATTCGCGGCTAAACTGCGTCGCTGTTCCCACCGTTTCCTACAGGAGTGGCTTCCGATGAGTGTGTCGAACGCCGCCGCGCGCGCATTGATCGATCGGCTCGGGCTTGCGCCGCACCCGGAGGGAGGCTATTACCGGGAAACTCACCGCGACGGCGCCCGCGTCGTGCGGTTGGCGTCGGCGGACATAGCAAACGCGGCGCAGGGCCCCGTACGCGCCGCATCGACTGCCATCTATTACCTGCTTTGCGATGGCGCCTACTCCGCGTGGCATCGCATCGATGCCGACGAGGTGTGGCATTTTTACGCAGGCGATCCGCTCGATATCCACATGATCGACGAGGCAGGTGTTTTGACGACGCGACGGCTTGCTGACGCCCTCAGCCACGAAGGCGCCGCCTATCAGGTGGTGGTGCCCGCAGGCTGCTGGTTCGCGGCTGAGTGCGTGCAGGCGGACAACGATGCAAGCTTCGCACTGGTGGGATGTACTGTGGCGCCAGGCTTCGAGTTTTCCGCGTTCGAACTTGCCGACACGCTAGCGCTCCTCGCGCGCTATCCCCAACATGCCGCGCTGTTGCGCCGACTCGGCCCGGGCGCAAGCGCGCGGCGCGGCTGAAGCCGGGTAGGCAGGCTCAGCGGATCGGGTTGTCGGCACCTTCGCCGACGACGGTCGTCCACGGTCTGATTTTCCAGCCGGTGACGATGTGCTCCCGTACATAGGGGTCGTTGCGCGCAAAGGCATCGACAGTCTCGGCATCCTTGCATTGAAACAGCAAGATCGATTGATCCACCGGATCGGCGAGCGCCCCGCCCAGCAGGAGCTCGCCGCGTTCGACGGCCTGCCATGCATGTTTCAGGTGCTCGTTTCGAAAAAGCGGGCGCCGTTCGAGATAGTCGGGCGCAAGTTCGTAAAACAACAGGTAGTGCATGGCGATTCTCCCGTGAAAGGACTTCGGTCGCGAGATCGCCATCTTAGCAGCGCAGCCGCGGAGGGGCCGCGTGGCCATGCCCCCGCGGGGCGAGGGCAGGCTGCATGGCGCGCCGGCTCGCCCGCGACTGCCGTTCGGCGGCGGCCGGCCGCAGTGTCAGCCCTGATCCTTGCGGGTGGCGGGATCGACTTCGCTGAGATCGTCTTTGCGGACCTCGGCCTCGCGGACCGTCGTTCCTTCGCTATCGGTCTCGGAAACGTCAGTTGTAAACGTCTCGTCGCTGCCCTGCTTTTCGTCCGATTGGGACGGCTGCTGACCGGGGTTTTGCTGCTGCTGTTTGGCCATGAGACACCTCCTTTGAAGACACCGTCGATGCCGTTGCGGCATGCGCCGTTCTCGCAGTCGAGCAAGCCGCGTGCATGCCTGTCCGGGTATGCCCGCATAAACGGGGCCGAGTAAGTTTTGGGTAAGAGAAGAGCGGTAGCGTAGGGAATCGAGGCCGCACGCGAAAGCCGGGCTCGAGCGGATGCTTGCACACCCGACAGCAACTCGGCGCGTCGTTCCGATGCTCGCGTGCTCAACCCTATGGAGGAGACAGTGAGTGTCATCGAATCGGTCCTGCGCGAGGGCCGCATCTACGAGCCCAGCGCTCAAACAGTTGCCAATGCATCGATTCCCGGAATGGACGCGTACCGCGCGCTGATGGAGCACGCGGAGCACGACTACGAAGGATTCTGGGCGAAGCTCGCTCGCGAGACGTTGTCGTGGCACAAGCCGTTCACGAAGGTGCTCGACGAATCGAATGCGCCGTTTTACACCTGGTATGAAGACGGCGAGCTGAATGCGTCGTACAACTGTCTGGATCGGCAAATCGAGCTCGGCAACGCCGAGAAAACGGCGATCGTGTTCGAAGCCGACGACGGTACGGTGACGAACGTGACCTACCGCGAGCTGCTGCAGCGCGTGTGCCAGCTGGCCAACGCATTGAAGGCGCGCGGCATCAAAAAGGGCGACCGCGTCGTGATCTACATGCCGATGTCGGTCGAAGGCGTGGTGGCGATGCAGGCGTGTGCGCGCATCGGTGCGACGCACTCGGTGGTGTTCGGCGGGTTCTCGTCGAAGTCGCTCAACGAGCGGCTCGTCGATGTGGGCGCGGTGGCGCTGATCACGGCCGACGAGCAGATGCGCGGGGGCAAGGCGCTGGCGCTGAAAAACATCGCGGACGAGGCGCTGGCGATGGGCGGGTGCGAGGCAGTGAAAAGCGTGATCGTGTACCGGCGCACGGGCGGCGCGGTGCAGTGGCAGGCCGGGCGCGATCTGTGGCTGCACGAGATCACGCAGGGCGAGGCGCCCACGTGCGAGCCCGAGTGGGTGAGCGCGGAGCATCCGCTGTTCGTGCTGTACACGTCGGGCTCGACGGGCAAGCCCAAGGGCGTGCAGCACAGCACCGGGGGCTACTTGCTGTGGGCCGCGCAGACGATGAAGTGGACGTTCGATCTGAAGCCGCAGGACGTGTTCTGGTGCACGGCCGATATCGGCTGGGTGACGGGGCACACATACATCGCCTACGGGCCGCTGGCGTGCGGCGCGACGCAGGTGATGTTCGAAGGCATCCCGACGTACCCGGACGGCGGGCGGTTCTGGGACATGATCGCGCGGCACAAGGTCAGCATCTTCTACACGGCGCCGACAGCGATCCGCTCGCTGATCAAGCTGGCCGAAGCCAACGCGGCGGTGCATCCGAAGCGCTACGATTTGTCGTCGCTGCGCGTGATCGGCACGGTGGGCGAGCCGATCAACCCCGAGGCGTGGGTCTGGTACTACGAGAACGTGGGCGCTGCGCGCTGTCCGATCGTCGATACGTGGTGGCAAACGGAGACGGGCGGGCACATGATCACGCCGCTGCCGGGGGCCACGCCGCTGGTGCCGGGCTCGTGCACGCTGCCGCTGCCGGGGATCATGGCGGCGATCGTCGACGAGACGGGGCAGGACGTGCCGAACGGGCAGGGCGGCATCCTGGTGGTCAAGCGGCCGTGGCCGGCGATGATCCGCACGATCTGGGGCGATCCGGAGCGCTACAAGAAGAGCTACTTTCCGGAGGAGCTGGGCGGGCGGCTGTATCTGGCCGGCGATGGGTCGGTGCGCGACAAGGCGACGGGCTACTTCACGATCATGGGCCGCATCGACGACGTGCTGAACGTGTCGGGGCACCGGCTGGGGACGATGGAGATCGAATCGGCGCTGGTGGCCAATCCGCAGGTGGCGGAAGCGGCGGTGGTGGGGCGTCCGGACGACACGACGGGCGAAGCGGTGGTGGCGTTCGTGGTGCTCAAGCGCACGCGCCCCGAAGGCGAGGAGGCCTTGAAGCTGGCCAACGAGCTGCGCGCGTGGGTGGGCAAGGAGATCGGCCCGATCGCCAAGCCCAAGGAGATCCGTTTCGGCGAGAACCTGCCGAAGACGCGCTCGGGCAAGATCATGCGGCGCTTGCTGCGCTCGCTGGCCAAGGGCGAGGCGATCACGCAGGACGTCTCCACGCTCGAAAACCCCGCCATTCTCGAACAGCTCGCCGAGGTGCGTTGACATTCGTCGCAGCGCGGCCTCGACGCCCCTCGGCGTCGGTCCCGCGCTGCGCTCTAAACAGACCGTGCCGCTCGGCACGGTCGACAGTCGTTCAGCGGCACCCTCCCTATACAGTACCGATACAGACGCTTGGATAATCCTCTGTACGGGCAACGTCGCAATCCTTCCATTTCATGCAAACCCAGCGGGCGTGCGGCCTACAGCCGAAGCGCCCTCGGCGACATCCGCGGATGCTCGGCTACGGGAAAGTACTGACACTGTAGTGAGCCTGTAGTCAGACTACTTCCATAAGATCGGTAGTCATGGAGTCTTGCTACGCAAAACGCGTCGATGGTACCGGTCCCCGCCCTACGAAGCGACGGGACCGCTCCCACCATCGCAAAGCGGCCTCCACCCTGCATCAAGGTTGCCGGTGCCTGCTGGGGCGCGGAGCCGTCGTCTGGAATCCAGTGAGATCCGGTGTTGTTGTCGAGCATTACAACCCACATTCATGGAGAGACACATGCAGGTCAATCGTTGGCCAATGGCATTGGTGTTGGCGGCCGCATTCGCGAGCGCTCACGCGAGCGAGAGCGATACGGCTTTCAACCCCGCACCGTCGTCGTTCACTCCCGGTATGGATTTCGCGGCGCATCGGCGCGCCGATATGCTCGTGAGGCAAATGACGCTGGACGAGAAACTGCAGTTGATCCACTCGAAATATCAGATGAGCGATGTTCCGGGCGGAGGAGCCGGCTTCATTCAGGGGGTGCCGCGTCTCGGCATTCCCGATTTGAACATGGTCGATTCGGCTACGGGCTCGGGCAGCACGTCCCAGCCGAGCACGACGTTCCCGGCAACCATCGGGCTCGCCGCGAGCTGGGACCGGCACCTCTCGTACGATTTCGGTGCGCGCATCGCTTCGCAACTGCGTGCGCAAGGCTTTGGCATGGGCCTGGGCGGCGGCACCAATCTCGCGCGCGAGCCACGTGGCGGGCGTCTTTTCGAGTATCTCGGCGAAGATCCGGTCCTTGCCGGCGAGATGTTGGCGGCGCGAACCGTCGGCACCCAGAACCAGAAGGTGATCGCCACCATCAAGCACTATGTCGGCAACGAGCAGGAAACCGGCCGCATGGGCGGCAACAGCCAGATCGACGAACGCACTCTGCGCGAACTGTATCTGCTGCCCTTCGAAATCGCCGCGCGCACAGCGCGGCCCGGCAGCGTGATGTGCAGCTACAACCGCGTCAACGGAACCTACTCTTGCGAAAACCCGCATGTGCTGACCGATGTGCTCAAGCACGACTGGGGCTTCGAAGGCCAGGTGCAGTCCGATTGGGGCGCGGCTCACAGCACGGCGGCCTCGATCAACGCCGGCCTGGATGAAGAGGAAGATGTCGGGCCAACGGTCTATCTGACGCCCGATGCAGTCAAGCAGGCGCTGGCGAATCACCAGATTTCCCAAGCGCGGCTCGACGACATGGTACGTCGCAAGCTCTACGTGATGATTCGCACCGGCGTATTCGACGATCCGCCGAAGCCGGCGCCGATCGATTTCGCTGCGGGTCGGGCATTCGCCCAATCCGCGGAGGAGCGATCGATGGTGCTGCTCAAGAACGACAACGCACAATTGCCGCTCACGGCCGCGGCGTTGCAACGGATCGCCGTGATCGGCGGACACGCCGACGCCGCCGTTCTCACGGGCGGCGGTTCGGGCAACACGCGCGATCCTGTGTCAGGCAATTTCGCGGGTTGCGGCGGGTTGACGTTCGGCTCGGCGACGGGATGCAGTTGGTGGACCAACCCGTGGCTCAAGCTCGACGTGCCGATCGTCAAGGCCATTCAGGCGCTGGCGCCCGCGGCGCAAGTCAGCTTCGCCGGCAACAGCGATCAGACCCAGCCGTTCAGGGCCTACACACAGCAAGAGATCGATCGCGCCGTTGCGCTCGCGCGGCAATCCGATGTGGCGATCGTCGTGGTGACGCAGTCGTCGGGCGAAGACTTCGGAGAGCTCACGAGCCTGGCGCTCGCCAATCCGTCGAATCAGGATCAACTGGTCGAAGCCGTGGCACAGGCGAACCCGCATACGATCGTCATCGTCGAAAGCGGGAATCCGGTCCTGATGCCATGGAAGGACAGTGTTTCCGCGATCATCGAAGCCTGGTTCCCGGGCGAGGGTGGGGGGCAGGCCATTGCCAACGTGTTGTTCGGCAAAGTCAATCCGTCCGGCAAGCTGCCCGTCACGTTCCCTGCGCACGACCAGGATACGCCGACGTGGGGCACCGATGGCACGCTGCCGAAAGACCCCGTCTATGCTGAAAAGCTGAACATGGGCTATCGCTGGTATGACGCGAAGAATATCGCTCCGCTCTTCGAGTTCGGTCATGGCCTATCCTATACGCACTTCAGCTACTCCGACCTCGAGGTCCGGCCCGGACCGGATCATTCGATGACGGCAAGCTTCACCGTCAAGAACGACGGCAAGATGGCCGGCGCCGAAGTGCCGCAGGTCTACCTGGGCGTCAACTACAGCGGTGAGCCGCCGAAACGCCTCGTCGGCTGGCAGAAGGTCTACCTCAATCCGGGTGAGGCACGACATGTCCGTGTCTCGATCCCCGCACGCTTCCAAAGCGTCTGGGACACGGCGAGCAATGGCTGGAAGTTCGTGCCGGGTAGCGCGGTGTATGTCGGTGCGTCGTCTCGCGATATTCGCCTGCAACGCCGGTGATCGATGCGGTATCCCCCGCGTCGCCTCGAGGGGCGGCGCGGGGCTCGCGCGGCAGCGAGCGTTGCGGCTCGCCGCGCGATCCATCGATTCGCCCTATGCGCTAGGGGCTGTTCACGCTAACTACAGGCCCTAGGCGCCCGCCCCGGGCAGCGAGACGAGCTTCGCGGCTTGCGAGCGCAAGATGACGTAAGCCTGAACGACGAATGCAAGCACCGCCACGATGAGGCAGGGTTTTGCGCCGAAGGGGCCGCCCAGCATGGCGCCGATCAACGCGCCGAGCGGGCGCGCGCCGTACGTCGCGGTGCTGATCAGCGCCGACACGCGTCCCAGCATCGTTTCGGGCGTGATCGCCTGGCGCAGCGTCGTTGAGCTGATGACCCACAGGATGGGGCCCATACCCAGCTGGAAGTAAGCCGCCGCCGCAAGCCACGGTGAAGGAACGATCAGCGTTGCGCACAGCGTCAGGGAGGCAGCAAGCCCGCAAAGCGGTCCGACGACGATGATCTGCCCGAAGCGCAGCGACGCTGCGATGCGTGGTGCCGTCAGCGCGCCAGCAATCATCCCCGCACCGTAAGCGGCCAGCGTGGCACCCACTCCTGCCGGCGACAGGCCAAGATAGCGGCTCGCGTAAGGTACGTAGACGGCCTGGATCGTGAAGAATCCGATGTTGAAGAAGATTGCCGTGAGCGCGATCGCGCGCAGCAGCGGATTGCCTGCGACGAATGCAGCACCTTCGCGAAGATCGGCCGCGAAGTGTCGGCGCGAAGGTGCCGTGCGTGACGGTTCGTCGATGCCGATCAGCAGCGCAGCGGCCAATGTGGAGAGCATCGCGGCGACGATAAATGCTGCGGATGCGCCGATGGTTCCCACCAACAGTCCACCCAATGCTGGCCCTGCGGCATACGCGACGCTGCGAGCGAGTTCCGTTCGACTGTTCGCCGCGGCCCAGGCTGGCCGTTCGACCAAGGTGGTAATCAGCGAAGGCGCGGCGACATTGTAGGCGACGGTGCCGCAGGCACCGACGAAGCCGCAGACCGCGAGCAGCAGCAGTGAGAGCTTGCCGGTCGCGAGCGCGGCGAGCACGACGAGCAGGGCTGCCGCGCGCAAGCTCTCCGCGCCTGCCATGAGTTGCCTGCGCGATCTCTGGTCCGCCCAAACACCGAGCAACATGGAAAGCAACAAGAACGGCAGTGTTTGGGCGGTCTGCAGCCAGCCGGTTTGCCCAGCCCCCGCACCGAGGGCGAAGACGGCAACGAGCGGCGTCGCTGCGAGACCGATCTGCTCGGCCGACTGCGCGGCCAGGTTGGACCATGCGAGCCGATGAAAAGCAGGGGAGAGACGGGTGGTGGGAGATTCGGAAGCGGTGCGTACGGACATTTTGTGATCTCCGGCTATCGAGTCGAGTCACATCGATGTTCGCTGTCGCCGCTCGCATCTACGAGCCGATTCTTGCTCTCCCATTCACTCGAGGTCGATCACACGCGAAGGGGGCGTGCGCCGCCGCAATCAGAAGGTGATCGTCGCACGCGCGCCGACGACGAACGTATTGCGCAATGGGCGCGCCGGGTCGTTCGGATTCTGGCCTGCGCCTGCGTTGAACGTGTACTGGGCGTCGGCGGCCAGCATCCACCATGGCGTGACCTGATACTGGTAGGTCGCCTCGACAGTCGTTTCGCGCGTGCGCACGCCGTAGGGACCGCCGCCGAATGCAAGCTGATCGCGGTCGAGCGACGTGACATGGTTGCCGACCTGGATATATGTGACGGCTAGGCCGACGCTATCGTTGTCCCGGCCCTGGAACGGGGCCTTCAGCACGATGCCGGCATTGGCCGCGAAGCTCACGAGGTTTCGATCCCCCGGCGCGCCCATTAAGCGCGCGAAAACGCCGAGGCTCTTCGGGCCCGAGGGGTCCGGGCGCCAAATCATTTGATCGGCGACGGCATAGAAACTGTAGTCGCCGTGATGCGACTGCGCGATACCCGTCGAGGCGGGATTGGCGAGCGACAATCCGTCGACGCCCATGCGCTGATCGGCGAAGCGGCCGTTGTGATACCAGACGCCGATCTTGTACGTACCGGGCAGGCCGCCGGAGTGTCCGGTGCTCGCTTCGCCCTCTGAAGGCGGATTGAGCGCGTACTGCAACTCGCCGATGTAAAGGGCGCCGTTGTGCAGATTGAAGTTCGTACCGCTGAGGTTGTTTGGATTGTTGCCGAGGGGATCGCCATCGAATACGCCCGCCAACGCGGTGACGGACGGTGCCAGTTGCGCGCGCACCCGGACGCCGAGTGCGGCGAGCGGATAGGCGGGGCCGCCGTTGGGCAGATCGTACGAGGGCAGTGCGGGCCAACCGAACATCGTATTGATGAACGTATTGGCATACGTGCTGCCCATGAATTCCTGATCCAGGCTTTGCTGGCCGATCTTCACGTCGACGCGCTTGTCGAGGAACGACTGCTGGTACCACAGCTCCCACAGACGGGTCGCGGCCTGCGCCTCGATGCCGCTTGCGGTGTTGAGCGTGCCGAGGTTCGAGCTGCTCAAATTGCGGCCGTGAATCTGCAGCGCACTGGCGTTGAATGTGCCGCCCGGTAAGCCGATCGCTTTTTGCGTATCGACCGACAGGGTCATCGTTGTCAGACCGTCGTACGCGCCACCGCGATTTAGCCCGCCGCGGAGATTCGCGAGGTATTCGCTGGTCTCGGTGATCTGCAGCGTTGCTCCGTACTTGCCGAGCCACGGACGGATCCCGCCCATATCGCCAAGCAGCGTATCGCGGTTCCAGATATTTGTGGGTTTCGCCTGAGCGGTGGCATCGGTTTGCGGGACCTTCGACTCGGTATCGGCTTGGGTTTGGGCGAATGCGCTTGCGCTTGCAAGGCATGCGTAGACAGCGACAGCCGCGCACGTCGCTGGGCGCGCGCGGTAACAGGTGCGCGCTCCTCGGCGCGACGCTAATTTCATCTTGTTGTCCTGCATCTTTTGATCGAAGTATGGAGGTGAATAGGTCCGGTACGTGTGCGGCTCAATCGCAATGCGGGAGATCGTAGAGGTTGTGAATTGCAAAGTCAATGAAAACGAGAATTATTCGCATCGCCGGTTTAATGTGGCGAGCGTTGTTGTCAAAAAGCGGACATTTCTAAGTAGCCAGAAGCGGACATTACAACTTAGCCGTGACATCCAATGTCAAAGCTGGATTCAAATGTCCGGGTGCTGGCTAAATAGAAATGTCCGGGTTGGCGGGGTTCAAGGTTTGTTTCTCTCGGGTTACAGATCGCGTAGTGTCGAAGGATGGCGGCTGAACGGGCAGGGCGCTTACGCCTATTCCACTGCCTCTCGCAGACCGAGGGCCAGGTTTGCGGGGTTGGGATTGTGGCTGTCTGCGTTGAGCTAGATCGACGATCACATGTTCAACGTCGGCCTGCGTGAACTCGCGCTGTTTCTTCGTGCCCGGCAACCGTTCCTTGGCGCGCACCGGTTGGCCTTGATTCGTGCGGGAAGGGGTGCCGGATGCACTTCGGTTGTCCCGCTGCGCCTGAATCGCCTGCGCCACTTGCAGCACGTGGCTCAGACGCTTGTGCTCAACCACCGTGCCACGGTCAAGTTCGGCCAACCGATCGTATTGCCGGCAAGGCAACTCACGCCCGTCCGCACGGATCTCAATGCGCCCGTCCGGGTACTCCCACACGTCGATATAGCGATGAATCAGCTTGCGGTTCTCCGGCGTGTCATCCAGCAAGTACATCACCCGGTCGTACTGCACCGTCAGCGACTTCGTCACGCGGCGCGTTTCGCGCCACGTCATCAGCAGCTCCAGATTCTCGTCGTCGCGCAGCGGCCGATGTGCGTCAAAGCCACTCTTCGGCGGTTTGGCAAAGCGCGCGTTATAGGCCGCCATGAAGGAGGGCACCCAGGCATTGGCTTCGTCCACCGTGCTGATGTCGCGCAGCCGCATTTCCTTGACCAGCCGGTCCTGCAAGGTCAAGTGCGCCCGCTCCACGCGCCCCTTGGCCGAGCTGCTGTTCGCGCAGAACGTGTCGATGTTCAGCTCGTACATCGCCCGACCGAAGTGCGTCACGCTGCTACCTGTCTTGCCAGCGGCGGTGCTGCGAAACACGCTGGCCTTGTCGCTGTAAAACGCACCAGGTTTGCCGTAACGCTCGATGTACGCGCGCGTCGCCTCGAAATAGCTGAACGTCGATTCGCTTGCCGTGAAGTGCACGTGCATCAATCGACTCGTCGCATCGTCCACATACACCAGCAGCGTACAGGCGGGCGCCCGATCCTCGAACCAGCGGTGGTCGCTGCCATCGATCTGGATCAGCTCGCCCAAACACGCGCGCCGTGCCCGCGGCTGATACACCTTCGGGGGTCGCTGCCGGCGCGGTACCCACAAGCCGGCATCCGTCATCAGCCGTCTGACCGTTTCCTTTGCCAGCCGGATACCGTGGCACTCCCACAGCTTCTCGCAGGCCAGCGTCGGCCCGAAGTCGCTGTAACGATCACGAATGATCGTCAGCGCTCGCTGAGCCAAATCCTCATCCAATCGCCGGTTGCCTGGACCGCCTCGCTTGCGCGAGACCAGTCCTGCCGCGCCCGATTCGCGATATCGGTCGACCAAGCGCTGGATCTGCCTTACGGTCAGGCCGAGCCGCTCAGCTGCTCGGCCCGGCTTCAGCCCGCTGTCCACCACGGACTGGACTACCTTCAGACGATCGAGTTCTCGCATGTTCAATGTCACCAGTGCAGCTCGGGGCATGGCCGGCTCCGTCGTCCCACGGGGAACCGGCCAGCATACCGAGGTCAAAACACGACATTTCTATCTAGCTAGAACACGACATTTGCATATAGCTCTTTCCAGCACAGTGGGATCCGAAGCTTGGAATTCACGTGACTTGAAGTCGCGG
>JADMIO011602857.1_pt1 | contig 59676 bp, 80 predicted proteins | sample 8958161 | NCBI WGS metagenome assembly JADMIO01 (sample SAMN16585339, study PRJNA669376) | soil metagenome | isolation source: Crop rotation soil | place: USA: Cullars Rotation, Alabama | collected 2011 | reverse complement strand
GGCCGCGACTTCAAGTCACGTGAATTCCAAGCTTCGGATCCCACTGTGCTGGAAAGAAAAGTTCTTTTCCACGCTTAACCACATCTTTCTCTACTCCGTCATTGCAGATGCAACATAAACCGAATTTACTGTGGGGTATGGTGCTATTGTATATCATTGTTTTCTTGAATTAAACCAACTTTTAAATTCACTAAAATTTTCTTGCATTTTATTAGCCGATTCAATAAGTAATGGTAAAACCTTTTCTTTAAATCCAATGCCACCCTTTGCTTTTGGTATAACAACATTAAATTTTTCTCTTGAATAAACTTTTATAATCCCATTTGCTTGTGAGTGAGTAAGACCCTTTTGCATACAAAAATTTATTATACCACCGTAAGCACCCGATTTTTTATTATAAGCCCTTTGTTCCCATGGCAGGGATTTGTCAATTGTTCTTGGGAATCCTTTACTTCTACCAATATATTCGCCTGTATAAAAATCAAGCGTTCCATCCAACATCATGTCTGCTATTTCTCCCATATATCAATGTTTAAATGTTTTAAAAGTGAATAGGGAGCGTACATTTAATCGAGGTATTCCCAAATTTTTCAAATCACTACCTAAACTCATTATGCACTTCTTATAGCCCCCTATTTTGTTGATTAATTTTAGTTGAAAACGAACCTCCTTTTTTTTATTTAATTCCTTAGTTAAAAAATATAAAAAGTCTATACGCTTATTAGGTGGTTGAGCCAGTAATATTTGTACTATTCTTATATTCATTGATGTTAGTTTTATTCGTACATTCTTTCTGCATCGAGTACTTCTTTTACCATTGGATTGATTTCGTAAACCCAACCATATTTTCTTCTCCAAACTTTTATATAGGGGTTAACTTCCAGTTGTGATGCAATAGTCCAGATGGCTTTTTCTTTTTCATCCAATGGCGGTACTGGCTTACCTTCAACTGTCCAATACTTTTCATAAAAATCAATCATATTCATATTAACCGATATTTACTGTTTTAAGGTCATCTGCATCTTCAACTTTGCTAAAATGTTCTTTACACTTACCAACTATTTCTTCAAATAACTCATTATGTAGTATCTTGAATGAATAAAATTCAAGTTCATAATCTTTAATGCTGATTCTTTTTATATCCACAACTGGCAAATTCATTCTTGGCGGTGTTTCTACCTCATACTCTACACTAAATGATTCATTGCTTTTTGTTTGGATGGTTATTGTGGGCATAGTTGTTTATTGAATTTGTTTTTACTGTTTTCTGTTACGTTGGTGTCTGTGTTTTTGTGGATTTTATCCAAAACGTCAATGACTGCCATTAACCCGTTAAACATCCAATCTTCATCGGATTTACCTGCATCAGCAGTTTCAAAAGCCTTTTCAATTTTGGCTAATTGGTTATAAGTATATCCAGTAAGGTCTATTTGTTTTTTCGCAAGACCTTTATAATTAAAAGGAATAATTTCTTGTTGTGTTCTATTGTAAGTACAAAAGACTTCACTCCACCCTTCTCTTTCATATCCCCCCAATGCGTTTAACTTTTTTCTTTCTTCAGTACTAAATTTTTTTCTTGCGTTTATTAAATTACCAACAGCACATGCAGCACAATCTCCATGTCTTAATGTATCATTAAAATAAGCCTGCACTAAAATGTCAACTGTTTTTTCATACAATTCTTGACGTTTCATAATATTTATATTTTAAAAGTTTAAACAATGAATTTAAAGAAAAGGTCAGCCATATCCACAAACACTAAAAACATTCCTACTACACTAAATACTTTTTTTACAACATCCTTAGTTTTATTTTCTAACTCTAAGAACAATACCTCTGTACTAAAAAGTAAAATTTCAATCACTATCATCTTCCTCATTTTTGGTTGGTAGTGCAATACTAAAACAAAATATTTGAAAATAAAAATTTTTATTTAGAAATTTTAATATTATATTTGCATCAAACGTTTAAAATTATGAGTTCAACTAAAGTAAAATTAACAGTGGGTGAGCAGATAGACCGTTATAAGGACGGCAGAACGCAAAAATGGATTGTTGCCAAACTAGTAGAAATGGGCAATGAAATATCGGAAGTGCAGTTTTCCAACAAGAAAAACGGGTCTGATACATTTTCTGATAAAGAAATAACAGATTTGTCAACTATACTTGGGAACGTAATATCAAAATAGTTATGCAGGGTATTTGTTTATTCAAATACCTTTTTTAATTTGTACGTCCTATTTTGTCTTTAACCACTTACACAATATTCTTTTAAATGTCCAAAAAAGACCCTGCTTTTTTATTTTATCCAAAAGATTGGATTCAAGGAACTGCTAAGTTGATGCCAGAGGAAAAGGGCGTTTATATCGATTTATTAGCACACCAACACCAAGATAAAGATTTACCAACTGATACCAGAAGGTTAGCCCGTATTGCAGGTATTTCAGAAGCTGAATTTCTGCCTATTTGGGAATCATTAAAAGATAAATTTACCTTAAACGACAACAACCGATTGGTTAACCGAAAATTAACCGATTTGATGACCGAACGGTCAGAGAAGGGATGGAAAAATAGAATTATCGGAACACTTGCCTCTGTGGTTAGACTGTCAGATGCTCCGTATGATTTAAAGTATCAGGCAAAAAAAAACTTCGATTATTTGGAGTTTTGGGACGTAAAAGAAACCGAATTAACCGAAATGATAACCGAATGGTATGGTAAACGGTTAAAAAGCATTGGAAATGGAAATGCAGATGGAAATGGAACTGATAGTATTAATAGTAAGTTTTGGTTTTTGAAATTTTATCATTCGGATTACCAAAATTACATAAAGGCATTCAACGGGCAATCTACCACCCAAGATATGTTTAATGAATGGAAAGGATTTGTTGATTTTATTTATAAAGGGGGATATGATGAAGTGTTTGAATGTAAATTCCTATCTCCGCATGATTTTGCTAAACTTTTTCAAAAAAACGGGTTCACTAAGGATAAGTGGGATGCAACGATAAAAAGTATATTATCATCGGGTATAAAACCAGAACACAACCTGTTTTTTAGAATACCTCAATTTATGGAGTACAATGCAAAAGGTAAAAAACAAAACAGCGAACTATCTGAATATGAAAAAAAATTAGAGGCAGATAGATTAAAAGTAAAAAATCAAAAAATAGATTAAGATGATTTGCACCATATTCAAAAATATTGATACTAAAAAAAATAAACCCAACTATATCACTATTGATACTGCATTAAAAAGAATTGCAGATGGCAAAAGTAAACTTAAAATTGAGGAAATAAGAAACACGATTGACAAAGAGAAAAGGCAAAGTTTAAAGAAGGATTTACCAGCAGTTTGTTTTAGCGGAAAGTTTACACAAGAAAGAAAAGATGAATCTATAATTGAACACAGTGGTTTTGTTGTTTTGGATTTTGATAACATAGATAATTTAAGAGATAGGCAAACAGAAATAATAAGCAATGATTTTATTTATGCTTGTTGGGTTTCGCCATCTGGTAACGGGTTAAAAGCACTTATAAAAATTGCTGACACTGAAAAACATAGAGAACATTTTGCAGCGTTAAAAGACATTTTTCCAGAAGTAGATAATAGCGGGGCTAATCCAAGTAGGGTTTGCTACGAAAGTTACGACCCTGAAATTTATATTTATCCAGATGCAACTATTTTTAATAAAATAAAAACAACAGAAAAGGTATATACAAAAGAACGAGTTAATCAAGATGATGATTCTACTTTCAAAAAATTATTAAAATGGTTAGCAAATAAAAACGAAGCATTTGTTACGGGAGAAAGGAATAATTTTATTTTTAAATTAGCATCTGCTTGTTGTAAGTTTGGGATAGAACAAATATCTACTGAAAATTTAATTAATAACGAATTTTTACTTAATTCGGATTTTTCAAAAGCAGAAGCAAACAGAACTATATTTTCTGCATATAAAACAAATAGAAGTGTTTTTGGGTCATGCTTTTTTGAAAAAGAAATATTAGTCGAAAAAACAAGTAGGCAAGAAGTAAAAGTTGATGCTGCCATATTTGACCAAGATATTAGACCCAAAGATGTAGTATATGGTACAGATGTTAAACCACAAGCATTAGAGATACATCGAAAAGGCTATGCTAAAATAAATGGCATACAAATACCAGAACTTGACCATCATTTTAAGCCAAAACGAGGTGAAATAACATTACTTACTGGAATAGGAAACTACGGCAAGAGCCAATTTAAAAAATGGTATCAGGTAATGAGGATATTGTTATACGGAGAAAAGTTTGCAACATTCAGCCCAGAAGATAATCCACCCGAAGAATATTACCATGATTTTGTTGAAATATTATTAGGATGCGATTGCACTCCAAATAATCCAAATAATCCAAGTGATGAAATATATGAAAAGGCTTATGATTTTATTTCAAGACATATTTTTTATGTTTACCCAAAAGATATTAGTCCCACGCCTGCATATATAAAACAGATTTTTTTAGAACTTATTATAAAAGAAAAAGTAGATGGAGTTGACATAGACCCATTTAATCAATTAGCAAATGATTACGAAAAAAATGGAGTTAGAACGGATAAATATTTAGAAACATTTTTATCTGATTGTGCAAGGTTCGCTCAAATAAACAACGTATATTTTTGGATAATAGCACATCCTAAATTATTAAGTATGCACGGCGTAAAAGACTATCCGTGTCCTAACGTATTTGATGTAGCTGACGGGGCTATGTGGAACAATAAAATGGATAATATACTTGTGTACCATAGACCTTTCTTTGTTTCAGAACCATCCAGTAATGTTTGTGAATTTCATAGTAAAAAAATAAGACGGCAAAAAGTAGTTGGAAAAAGAGGTAGTGTAGTTTTTAATATGTCGTTTAAGGATAGACGTTATATATTCAATGAAGTTGACCATGTAAAAAGATTATTGGTAAATAATGAATTAGAGTTTGATATTAACAAAGAAACAATCATAGCACAAAGAGAACAAACATGGATGCCATTTAAAGATGATGAAGGAAACTATTTAACTTTTTAATTATGGGCTATAAATTCAGCGCAATAAGAGACCACTACGAAACACTAAAACCGTTAATTTTTGAATATACTTCAAAAGAACCTTCAAGATGGGTGTCTCCGTATTCAAATGATGTTGACTGGCTTGCTCAACTTAGTCCAATCGAAATACCAATGTGGATGACTATTAGAAGTTTTGGTGGTGCGCCTTTTTATCCTCAATACCCATTAGGCAGATATTATTTAGATTTTGCTAATCCAATATTAAAGATAGCCATTGAATGTGACGGTAAAGATTGGCATACTAAAGAACAGGATGATGAAAGAGATTTGGATATCATGCGCAGATGGGGTTGGATAACATTTAGAATTTCGGGGGCTAGATGTTTTAAATACATTGAAAAGGATTATTATGAATACGAATCAGAATTTAAGTATTATGCGGATAGTGAGATAGTAGATTTTTTAAGCCAATATTATCAAACAACGGATGGTTTAATTAGGGCTATTGCCATAAAATTTTTTAAATACCCATTTAACGGTTCTGATATTGAACTTAGATTTATTGATAAATGCTTGAATGAGCATCTATCAAATGTTCATGAAGGTAGTTTTTACCCTAAATTAGTTCACAGAGCATTTGGTTATGTTAATCAATAAAAAACTATGATAAAAGCAATTATAATACTTGAATTGGCAGGCTTTATACTATTCTGGTGCGTAGGAATGTTGTTACGTGATAAAAATGATAAGTACAAATACTTACGCCCTATTATATTTGGTTTGTTGTGGACTCCGTTTTGCTTATTTAGGTTATTCGTGTACGTTAGAAATAAAATTAAAATATCATGGAACAATCATCAATAGTATTTCCTGATGCAGTAAAAGGATATAAGTGTCCTTGTTGCGGAAGTTTTATAAAACAGTATGTAAGGAAGTTTAATTCAAACATGGCAACTGCATTACTGGCTTTATATAAACATAACGTAAATGGGTATGTTAAGTTGGAAGAATTTCTATCAGAGCATGGATATAAGAGATGTGGTGACGCATCCTATCTGGTTCATTACCGTATGCTGGAAAAATTAAAAGCAAAAAGAGAAGACGGCAGTAAAAAGAATGGCTATTACAAATTAACATCCGTTGGCATCATGTTCATTGAAGGCAAGACCACAGCAAAAGAAAAGTTTATCATTCAACAAAACAGATTAGTAGGATTTGATGGCGAAGATGTTGGTATCAAAGATATTTTAGGAGTGAAATTCAATTTCGATGAAATGATGAAAACAGTTGCGTAATGGCACAAAGAAAACAAAAGATAGAAGAACCCAATCCTATTTATCAAAAACAAAAAACAAGTTGGCTAATTAAGATAGGGGTGGAGTATTATCATAGGCTTTTACCAATTCCTTTTTTATTTAAGATTGATTTAAAACATTTGAAAAATATATAGTATGTCAATGCACCCTAAAAATACTGATGATGGTTTGCTTTGTGCTTATGCCATACCGGGGCTAAAACATAAAAAAGCAGTAGAACGTAAAAAAATACCTATTGATAAGATAATCATGTTAGGTGGTCAATTCTTTAATTTGGATTTATCTTGGTTAACTGGTAGGCAAAGGGACAGGTATATCGTAGAGCCACGAATGTTGATTATGTTTTACCTTAGACGGGACTGTAAGTTTTCATTAGCAGAGGTAGGTAGAAGGTTTAATCGTGACCATACAACCGTGATGCACGCTATGAAACAAGTGGATGATTTATTCACCACACAACCAGAAATTAAAGCCCATTACAACGAAATGATAACCTACATAGAGTATCATGGGCTATTCGTTAAAAAATAATTTTTTAAAAACACTTGCATATATCAAAAATGTATCGTAAAATTGCAATCAGCGACACCAGAATATGATTTACAGAAATAAATATCAAAATAAATGTTGGGTTGGAGGTATCCCCTCTTTTCCGTTAGGAACTGGTGTCGCAACCCAACCCGACAGTTTTAAATTTAAACAATGAAATATTTCATAGATACAGAATTTATTGAAAATTTTAATAAGCCTTTATTTGGCAAGAATAGGCATTTCATTGATTTGATAAGTATAGGGATAGTGTGTGAAGATGGTAGAGAGTACTATGCAGTTAGTAATGAGTTTAATCCAAAAGACGCTGATGATTGGGTTAAAGAAAATGTTATCGATAAAATAGAAGCACAATTATTTCAGAAACAATCCACATTTGCTAAGTCTCATTTTAGTTTTACTTTAAAACAGTTATTGAAGCAATTTGGTAAGTCAAATAAGCAAATTGCACATGAAATAACAATGTTTTGCAATCCAGTTAATGAAAAAGAATTTACTCCACATGAATTTTATGGGTACTATGCCGATTATGATTGGGTTTTATTTTGTTCTTTATTTGGACGCATGATTGACTTGCCAACAGGATTCCCAATGTATTGTATAGATTTAAAACAAATGTTGGATGATTTTATAAGTGGTAGGATAACAAGTTATACTTGGTGGATAAAAAATCAGTACGAAAGAATGCCGATAGACTTAAAAGAAGGGTTAAAAATGATAAAAGCACATCCCGATTACCCAAAACAAACGAATGAGCATAATGCGCTTGATGATGCAAAATGGAATCAGGAATTATATAAATTTATTAACACCAACGTAAACGAATACACTAAATAACCATCCATGAAATACCTTTTATTTTTATCCTTTGTACTACTAACTAACGGTAACGTGAAAGCGCAAAGTAAGTCTTTAACCCAAACATCCAAAACTATTCAAAAACCATTTTCTGATTCTACTAAAGGAGGAGATACACTACTCATTCTAAATTTAAAAGACACTAAAGCACTTTTATATTGGATTGACAACCTTCATGCAGACCATCAAGAAATAAAACAAGCTGAATCATTAATTCAATCACATATTGTAGTTTATCCAGCAGATAAGCCGAAAAAATGATAAGAAAATACCGCATATTCAGAATTTGGTACTACGGTAAATTGTCTTTATGTAAGAGGATACGGTATTTAATTTGGCACTCTTATGTAGGGGAAAATCTTGAAAACCAATGGATGTATATGTAAAAACCAAACTAACCGCATGATTATACACGCTTCATCTACTTCATACTCTCCTCCAGAATACAACGTAGTAAAAAACGTACAAAGCAGCATTCCTTTAGTATTAGTTACTGTAACCGATAATTTTATTTTTAATACAGAACTTGAAAATATTTCAGAGTACGTATTGATAGATATGTGTGAATTAGGTTGGGACAAGTCATTTGATAACACCCACGTATTTGGAAAAAATACTACCGATTTCAGCTATCGGTTTCAAGGCAATGAATGGAGTAAATTTGATGAATGGGTTAAAAATAATCCCCCTAAATATCATTTCATAAGAGAAATTTTAAAGAAAGACGTAACAGGTAATATTCACCCACTTGATTATCCATGCTATGCTCCAGTATATGAATCAGGAAATAAAGCAACTTTTGATTTACGCCCAATAAATGTATTTAATTTTTGGGGTAGGTCTTCAGAATACAGGGTGAAAGTACATGCTGATATATGGCTTCATTCTTCAGAAAATGGGGCTTCTGTTTGTGATAACATGTATTACTTCAATAAGTTTTTAGCTGAAGAAAATAATAGCAATAAATGGGTAACATTAAACATTCCACATTTTAGCAGGGTTGACATACAGAATATTTACAACATCAATGGATTTTCTAAATTATCGTTGTCATTAAAAGGATGTGGTAATAAATGTTTTCGTATGTCTGAATCTCCAGTTAATAGCATTATGGTAATGGAAGAAAATGATATTGCTTACGCATACGAATGGGTACATGGAGTTAATTGTATTAAATTTAAAGGTAACCCAATTGATGCAATAGAAGAAGCACTTAAACGTGATGACTTGTTTGAAATATATTGCAGAGGGTTAGAAAATATAGATAAATACAGGCTAATAAATTACACAAAAAATTATTTAGAACCAATAATTAACGCTTGATTACTTTAGTTACACATTATACACCATCATTTGATAAAATAGCAGAAGTAACTATTCCTGTGATGGAAGAATATTGTAAAATACATGGATATAGACTAAATGTATATACTACCAATTATGATAAGTATAATGGAATAATTAAATTACAACAAATTCAAGAAAACCTAATTGAAGATGGCAGTATTGTTTTTTCATTAGATGCTGATTGCTTACTAACTAATATGTCTAAAAGTATAGAATATTTTTTGAATAACGAAAAATCACTGTATGTATGTGAAGGGCTAAATATGGGAGCATTTATAATTAAAAAGTCTGAGTGGTCTGATAAATTATTAAATACCATGACAGTATTAATAATGCGTGGCGAATACCATTGCGAACAGGATGCTATTGAGGATTTAATAAAAAATGAAAAAATTAATACCTCAAAAGTAGAAATAGTGAAACACCCTGCATTTAATTCTTATTTACCTCAATTATATTTTCATTTAACATACAACAATAAAGCCGAGTGGCATAATGGAGATTTTATTTTACATGTACCTGCATTGTCACTTGAAAAACGAGCGCATATATTAAATGAATATAAACAATACATAGTTTATGAGTAGTTATAGGGTAGTAACAGTATCAAATAGACAACCTACGGAGTGGTATTATTTGCAAAAAGAATTTTTTGCATCATTGCGTAATGAACAAGCGATGATAATTAGTGGAGGTTTTTGGGGTGGGTTGACTACAAAACCAAAATGGTTATTTCAGGCTATAAGTGAAAACCTAATAAAAGAAGACATAATAATTTTTCCTGACAATTGGGATTTGGTTTTTGCCACTGATTGTAATGAAATAGTTGAGATGTTTTTATCTGAAAAAACCGATGTAGTTATAAGTGCTGAAAAAAACTGTTTCCCAAATGACACAAAGGGGTCGTATGATAAATTGGATAATCCAGAACCATATAAATATCTTAATAGTGGTTTTATAATTGGGTATAAGGAAGCTATATTAGAATGTTTGAAAAGTATGGACTTACCTAATGTTCCTAATGATTACCACGACTTTGAAAAAGGTATAGATGTTAATCCAAACGATCAGCTTCTATGGCAAGAATGTTTCTTAAAACAACCAGTAAAAATGAAATTGGATTATAACCAATGGTTCAGTCAGACATTACATGATGCAGATATAAATGATTTTGATTTTACGGACCAAAGAATAGTAAATAAAATAACGAATACAGCACCATGTACATTTCATTTTAATGGTGGTGCAAAATCAAATTTATCATTAAGAGAACCTATTCTAAAGCATTTAAAATTAATATAGTGAAAATAAGCATTGTATTCAATTGCGATAGCAGAAATGAGAATAATGAATTTGGTGGTTCAAATTTAACAGGTGTATCATGTGAAGATATGATTGTGGATTCATTGCTTAATAAAATTAAATTTTTCGATGGTTTTGATATTGAAGTGATTTGCTATTTAGATAGGCATAATTTTATCGCTGATGAAATACTAAAAAAACTACAAGGGTTATGTGATGTTTTGGTAGTGAGGAAACATACGGATGAGGTTAACTTCAACGATTGGAACTACGTAAGGGCTTTACAACTTGCTACAGGAGACATAATTTGTAAAGTTGACCAAGATACAGCATCATTTAGTAAAGACGAATTTGTAGTATATGATTTGATTAAGTTACTGGAAGAATATGATTTTATTTCTTACCCAAGTCATTGGAGTCCGATTGCAGTCACAGATACAACATTTGACCATGTGTGGTGCAGTACCCGTTGGTTTATGTGCAAAAGAGAAAGTTTAGATTTAGATGAGATTAAAAAATGCTTTGATTATGACTATTGGATTAATACTTACCCAGTAAATCGGAAATGTCATTGGTTGGAACACTGGATAGGAAGCATTGCAAAATACAAAAATCAAAAAGTATTTTACCCACCAATGAATAATGAAAAATATCTAATATGGTCATGGGGAAAATATAAAAAAGGGTTACTTAAAGAATTAAATAACTCAACCTATGAGCAAGTAAAAGAATTTATAAATAATCATCCAATAACTTATCCAAACGATGTTAACGCCTAATAAAGAATTTTGGGAGGTATTTAAAAATACAAATGGGGCACTAAGTTGTGCAGAATCTATAGCAATTATGAATTTAGCGGCTATGGTTAAGGGTATTAATTTTATAGAATTTGGTACATATAAAGGCAAGTCTGCTATTTCAGCAGCGTATAGTCTGTCATCAGGAGTTTTTATGTTGGTTGACCCTGAGTTTTCAAATGAAGAATGGAGAACTGAAGTCGGATTAAAAGTATCTGGAATAAATGAGTTAATAGCCGTTTTGCCAATAGACGATATATCATTAAATGTTATTCCTAAAAATGATAAATATTCATGGGTGTTTTTAGATAGTGGTTCACATCAGGATGGTCTTCCTATGCAGGAAGTAAAATTATTAGAAGATAAAATTATTAGTGGTGGCATTATTGCATTCCATGATTGGAACAGTCAGTTTTCGGAGGTGAAACAAGCAAGTGATTACTTAGTATCAACTGGGAAATATGAATACATCCCTATTAATTGGGATGAAATAATAGCATACATAAACGAAAATAATTTGGAAGACGGGAATAAATCTTGGCATCATACCGAATTAAAGAATCCTACCTTTGTGGGGGCATTAAAACGGATATAATCATGAAAAAACTATTTATAATATCATTAATTAGCTTAATGATTTCATGTAACAAAGAAAATTATTGTGTGTATTGCACATTTGGAGAATTTAATGGTAAAATAAAACCACCCGAAACATATTGTGGCAAAGATGCTTCAAAACATAGATTCATCGATGCCGATGGCAATTCATTAAATGCTCATTGCATCCCAACAAAATAAATATATGGCAACATCAAAAAAGAAAACATTACAGGTACAAACTATTAGTGAAGCATTAGAAGTAAAACCACAGGAATTATTTACAACCGTAAAACACTGTGCCAATATAGGCGATGTATTTGCTATGATGCCTTCCATAAAAAAGTATTATGAGATAATGAAGCGCAAGATTCAGATTTGTCAGTTAATTGATATGCCGGGTCAATACTATGCAGGGGCTTCACACCCTACCAAAGCTGCTGACGGGACACAGGTAACGATGAATCAGGATATGTACAGGATGCTAAAACCATTGGTAGAAAGCCAAGAGTATATTCATTCTTTCGTTCCATATAACGGTCAGAAAATAGACTTAAATTTTGATGTGATACGTGGGCAAACTGATGTGGGGATGCCTAATTTTATGATTCAATCATGGTTAATGATTGCCTTCCCTGATTTGGATTACGATTTAAGTAAGACATGGATTGAGTTGCCAGAGGTAAAAAAACACCCAATAAAAAAACAAGTAGAAGGAAAGATAATAATAAACTTCACAGAGCGTTATAGAAATGGGTTGATGGATTATTTTTTCCTTCAACCATATTCGTCTGATTTAATATTTGCAGGAACAGAAAGAGAGCATTGGTTATTCTGTAATAGGTGGCAATTAAACATACCAAGACTAGAGGTAAAAGATTTTCTGGAATACGCCTATGCTTTAAAATACAGCCGATTCCTTATGTGTAATCAATCGATGGCATGGAATTTAAGTTATGCAATCGGAAGTCCACGAATTTTAGAGATATGTAAATACGCACCCAACTGCCAAGCATTTATTGGGGAAGATAGCAAGGGGTATATGTATAATGTAGGGGCAGAATATTATTTCAGGAAATTTTATAATAAGTATAAATAAAAAAAGCACCAATAAACGGTGCTTAATTTCTTTGACATGTTGAGTATTACCCTGCGTTTGTAGCTAAAGTAGCAACAGATACATTGGTTGCATACTTCATGGTACGAGGCTGAGTAACAAATCCATCCTGCGTTACTTCAATAACTGCATAAATGTAGTTAGAGGAATTGCCAACTTGTTGACCCGGAGTAACCTGATGAAAGATAGTACTCCCAGTAGGGAAACTCATTTGAACGGGAGTTGCAAATTGATTAAAGTTTGCAAATGGGTTTGCGCCAGTGTAAGGCGGTTGACCAGCAATAGTACCATAGATACCTGCTGTTACGTGAGCTGCTGCTGCCATGATGTTGTGGTTTTAAATTGTAAGTAAGTTATGTTTGTAAGTATAAAAGTACATATTTTTTTAATTTGACAAATTAATTTTTATCTTTAGGTTATGGTAAAGATTCGGGTAAAAAATCATTCACAGGAAGAAAAAGACGAAAAAATAGATAAAGACGATGCACTTTATCTTGAAAGAAAAAACACAGATTACGAGTGTAAGGATTGTATTTTTTACAAAGAAAAAAAATGTGCTTTGTATGGGGAATCAATAGAAATACAACCATTTGGTAGCTGTAATTATTGGATGCAGTCAAAAGGGGAAAATGAAAAAGATTGGTTAAATACCACCACAAAAAAAGAATCGGGGTACGAAGAAAATAAAGATGGGTATTCATGCAAACGTTGTGAATATTTTGGCAATAACAAATGTGAAAAAGTAAAAGGGGTAATAAGCCCCGATGGGTGCTGCGACTTTTGGGAAAAGAAATAATAAATATAAAAATATAATATCATGAAAATAAAAACTAAACACCCCGGATTTAAGGAAGTAGCCGCAAAAATATCTGCAAAAGAAGGAGTAAGTCCTAAAGCCGCAGGAGCAATATTAGCAGCATCAACAAGGAATGCAAGTGCCAAAGCTAAAGCAGCCAATCCTAATCTAAAGAAAGTAAAATAACTTATGGCAGTTAAACATTTCATACTCAATCCAAAGATTGAGAGCCTTTCTGCTGATAAAATACAAGAAATAGAAACTGATAAGCAGAATAAATTAAGTAAAAATCAAACAGAACAGGAACGGTTAGCTGATAAAATATTACACGAAGAAGATAACTTAAAATGTGTACCCAATAGAGTTATTATCAAGATAAATAAAGAAGGTAAGAATTATCATTCGTTTGAAAATGGTCAAATAATAAGACGGGAGCGGCAGTTCAACGAATTAAATAGGCGTGTAACCGAACCCGTTAATGCCATTGTCATTGATGCTGAAAACATTCCCAAAAATGCAGACATATTAATTCATTTCAATTCAGTCCACGACAGTAACAGAATATTTAATTATAAAGACAAAAGCGTTGATATACGCTACTACTCCATTAAAGCAGAAGATTGTTTTTTTTGGAAAGATACTAATGGATCTTGGCAACCATTAGAACCATATGAAACAGCATTAAGAGTTTTTGAACTATACAAAGGTGTAATAACATCCATACCACCAAAAATGTTATCCGATGTTCTCTATTGTACCAGTGGAGAATTAAATGGTCATGTAGTAAAAACATTGAAAGCCTGTGACATGGAAATTGTTTTTCAAGGCGATGATTTAAAAGAGAAAAGTTTAATAAGATTCAGACCATTCGGCGATGAAAAAACAAAAAGAGAACCAGAGGCTATCACCATATTAAACCATTTAACCGAAAAAGTTAACAACGGCGAACTACTCATAGGCTTAACCGAATCCGATTGCAAGCCTTTAACCGAAATAAATGCTTATGCAGATTGAATTAATAGAAGAATATAAAGAAATTGCTGGTTTTGAGGGACGTTATCAAGTAAGCAACACTGGCAAAATAAGGTCAATTGCTAAACTGGGGAAATGGCATTTACTTTCATTAAGAACAGATGTATATGGGTACGCAGAAGTATGTTTATGGATGAAAAGAAAAGTTTTTTATAAAAAAGTACATAGATTAGTTGCAGAGGCATTTATCCCTAATCCAGAAAATAAACCTCAAGTCAATCACATAGATACCGATAAAAAAAATAATATTTATTACAATTTAGAATGGGCAACTCCTCAAGAAGATGCCGACCATAGACTTCTAAATAATTTACAGCCTAAAGGTAAAAATCACTATGCTTTCGGTAAATTTGGGGCTAATCACAAAAGTGCAAAAGTTGTTTTGGACTTAAACACTGGGATATTTTATGATTGTGTTCAGGATGCCGCAACTGCCAAGAATATTAAATACAAAACATTAATAGGTAAACTATGTGGTAATGATAATAATAATACCAGTTTAATATATGTCTGATATAGATTATAAAAAATTATACGAAGATGAAAAGCAAAAGGTATCGGTTCTAACTAAAAAATTAGAATCATTAAATCTTCAAGGGAAAGCGAAATTGTACTACTCTTTAAACAGGAACATGGCAGAGTTGTCAGATATGTTGGATAGTATAAAAATGAAAGATATAAACTTAGATGACCCGAAAGATAAAACTATGGAACGACTTAAGATGATTTGGGCATCAGTAAAACCCTTAGTCGAAACAATTAGTTTATTGGGAACATCATCTGGAATAACAGGGGATGAAAAAAAGGATACAGCTAATAAAGGTTCATTCTTAGATAGTGCAATTACGTAATGGGAGAAATATTAAACATATACAATACTGACATCGAGATACCTGATGTGCCTGAAGATATTTCTCAAATTGAAAATTGGGATACTGATAATCCAGAAGAACAATACTGGAGACGTAAGTCATTACCTACAATATTTAAAAATCTTAATTATGATTTAGATGGCAATATTATTCTTACTTTAGAACAGAAACAATTTTGTTTAAAAGAATTAGATAAGATAAGAAATGGCTGTTGGGTTATGATAAATGGTAAACCCACATGGCTTCCATACAATTATTATTACTACTTACAGTATTGGACACTCGAAAATAAAAAACCACCTGAATATAGAGATGTAAGTAGAAGGTATGCTATATATAGATGGTATTGGAAAAAAGTATATTGGTGTTTAGGAATTTTAAGGGGGAAAGGTAGAAGAACTGGTGCTACATCTGAAATAACATCCAATATAGTTTGCGAAGTAACTACCAATAAGAATAGAAGGGCAGGTATTATATCAAAGACGGGTAAAGATTCAAGAAAAATATTTTTATATAGGGTACAATTTGGATTTAGACATTTACCATTTTTTTTACAACCAACTTTGGAAAATGATAAGGATAGTAAAACTGAATTAGTATTTAATGTACCCATAAAAAAAAGTAAAAAGAATAATACAGTATCATTGATTGATGAAGTAGAAGGGATTAATTCAATGATAGATTATCAAGCACCCGGATTAAATACATACGATCAAGAGCGTCTAACTGACCTGCTGCTGGATGAGGGTGGAAAATTAGAATCTGATATACCGTTTTCTGAATTTTTATCAATTATATCGGAGTGTTTGGTTGAGGGAGGTGAGAAGGTTGGATTTGCCGAAATGCCATCTACTGTAAATAAATGGGCTAAGGGTGGCGAACAGTTTAAAAAAGCGTGGGATGGGGCAACATGGGTTAGAGAAATAAAGGATTCCGATGAGGATGACGATGAACCAATAAACAAAAATGAAGCTACAGCTAATAGATTTGTTAGATATTATTGTCCATCATACGATGGGCTTCCGGGTTTTATAGGCAAGTTTGGAGAAAGTATAATAGAAGAACCTACAGAACAGCAAAAGTTGTTTTTAATAGGTAAGCATGGGAAAGAAAAATATGAAGGGATATATAAATACGGGGCAAAAAAATTTCTTGAAAATAGACGTAAAAAATTAAGTGGTGAAGCATTAGAAGAAGAAATAAGAAAATATTCTTTTAATGAGATTGAGATGTTTATGTCTGCCAATGAAGACTGTGTTTTTGATACTATAAATATCACCAATAGAAAGCAGCACTTAACGGATACTCCAGTTCATAAAAGAAAAATATTATATTATAGAGATTTAATAACTCAAAAAGTAAGATGGCGTGATGTAGAAAAAAAAGATGGTGAATTTTATTGGCAACAAACTTATATTTTAGACGAATCAAAATCGAATAGTCATTATACGGATGGAATATATATAAAACCAAATAGAACAGATGATGGTTGTATAACTGTCGATAGTTATAGTAATAGTCAAGGCGGTAGAAAATATGGCTCGAAAGCCTGCGCTTTAATGGGTAGAAGGGCTGATGTATTAGACCCAGAAAATACAGGTAAACCAATAGGTATGCTATATGGCAGACCATCGGAAAAAGGTTTATTACATGAACAGGTTCTTTTAGCCGCAGAATATAACGGGTACTTGACTTGGTATGAGCATACAGCGGATGATTATTGGAGTTATTTTAAAGAACGTGGGAGATTGGGATATTTAGGTTCTTATCCAGTTAGTCTTATAGACCCCACTAAAAGAAAAGATGCAGATAGGCATAAGGGGACACCTATAACCCCATTCAGTCTGACTAAACAATTAGATAATGGGATAGAATATTTTAAATACCATTGCGATAGAATAGATTTTATTGAGATATTAGAAAATGCGTTATTGTTTGACCCCTATGATAGGACTAAATTTGATATAATGGTATCTTTTCTTATTCTTATTTCGTGTTTAATAGAAAGACCAATTAAACCACCACCAAAAAGATTTCCATTGGTAGAAGTTTTTGAATCGGCATGATGCATTTAAAAATAAAATTATTATAAAACTATTTGTTATTTAAAAAATTAGTTACATTTGAGTTATTATTTCCTGTTTCAATGAATGACCTAACTTGCACTAACTGTGGGAAGAAACTTGCAGAAGTTAAAATTCAACAAGGTAAAGTATCCATCAAGTGTGGTAAATGTGGGACAGTAAATACAGTAGAAACTAACAAAAGTCCCGAAAACCACCGAGTTTCAGTGACTACAACCAAATAAAAAATAATAAGAACTTCATAGAAAGTCATCACTACTATAAAGGTAGTTGGTGGCTTTTTTATTTATATGGCAGACGCTACTACATATAAAGATATATTAAAGCCAATTACAGAAAATTTGGTTAGTGAAATCTTTGGGAGATTAACCATAGTATCTTTTTCGCATTATTCTAAACAACAAAAACCATTTTGGGAAGCAAAATGTGAGTGTGGGAAAACTATAACAATCAGTTCAGTTAGCCTAAAACAGTATCAAGCAAATTCTTGTGGTTGCATTAAAAGACAAAAAATAACAAACCCAAATATACACGGACTTTCTAATAATAGAATTTTTAAGATTTGGACAGGAATGATACAACGTTGTTATAATCCTAAAGCCCCAAAATTTGAAGATTATGGGGGACGTGGCATAATCGTTTGTGAAAGGTGGTTGTTTTCTTTTCAAAATTTTGCAAACGACATGCGTTTACCGCCTTCTAATGGTCACACTCTTGATAGAAAAGAAGTCAATGGGAATTATGAGCCACTAAATTGCAAATGGTCAACAAGAAAGGAGCAACAAAGAAATAAAAGGGATACCGTAAAATTAACAATTCATGGTATGTCTGCGATGATAGATGTGTGGAGTAATATAACAGGAGTAAAAAAACAAACAATCATAACAAGATATTATCGTGGTTATTCTGATTATGAATGTATTTATGGTAAAAACACTTCTATATTAAATTGAGTGAAAATAATACATACAATAACGGTCAGGACGCACTAAAAGCGTTTCAATTAGACCAAGTACCTATATCTGATAAAGAATCGAAAGACTTTGGTTTAAGAATGTCACGTAAGATATGGGGACAGGTACAGGCATCTTTGGGTGGTTATTATTATGCTCGTAATGCCCGTTTTATTAAAAATAGAAACTTCGCCAATGGATTGATAGATGTTCAGTCCATGTTTAGAGATAGGTTTCAGTTTAATGGCAAGCAAAACTATATTCGCCTTGCATGGCAGACACTTCAGATAGTTAACCGTATTGTTTCTGGTCTTATTGGTAGATGGATGGAACGGGAAGAAAAAATAAATGTAACCGCCATTGATGATCTTTCCCAAAATGATAAAAAGGAAGAATATGACCAACTTGAATTTATTGTAGCTAACAGGAAAATGGTAGAAAGTTTGCAGCAGGCATCAGGCGTTAACCTGATGCCACAAGATAAAGATATTCCCGAAGATAAAGATGAATTAGACCTTTGGCAATCACAATTTCAACGTACTCCCGAAGAAATCATGCAGGAGATGGGATGCAACAATGTGCTTCAATCAAACGGATGGTTTGATGTACTCAAAGAAAAGATGCTGCACGATAGTTCGGAAGTTGGGTTAGTAGGCACAAATACTTGGATGGATAAGCAGGGCGTTATCCATGTAGAATGGGTTAAGCCAGAAAATGCCGTTTATTCAGCAACAGACTATGAAGATTTCAGGGATACTACATATAGGGGTGAAATACCTTCTTTAAAAATAAGTGAGTTAAGAAAATGTTGGGGCAAAGAATTTAATCCTGACAACCCCTTAGCATTAACAGAAGAAGAATTATTTAAAATAGCACAAACAGCTAAAGAATATAAAACTGTAACTAATTTACTTTGGAACGATATATTTAATACATTATTTTTCCGACCTTATGACGAGTGGAATGTAAGATGTTTAAAATTTGAAGTAAAATCTGTTGATGAAGAGCCTTACACAGTAACTACATCCAAATCAACTTCAACAACCTATACCGAAAAAGGATTACCAAGAACAGCATCAGGTAAGCTAAGAGAAAAACCACTTGATAACCAAAATGTCCTTACCGATACTAATATAAATATATACAAAGGGGCTTATCTTCCTGATACAGACACCTTAATGGAATGGGGTTTAAAAACGAATATGATTCGTCCACAAGACCCTACAGAAGCAGGAAACGCAGAGTTTTCCTATTCTTTCTATATGTACCAGAATTACCAGATGCGTAACATGGCAATCCCTGAAAAGATAGAAGCCGCTATAGATGGGATGATGCATGCTTGTTTAAAAATGCAGCAGGTTATAGCAAGAATGAGACCTACGGGGGCTGCTATTAATACGGATGCCTTGCAGGAAATAGACTTTGGATTAGGCGATGATGATAGTAACAAAGGAGTTAATCCTAAGAAATTGTATGACCAAACTGGGGACATATATTATCGTGGTCGTGACGCTGAAGGTAATCCAATCCCAGTTCCTATAGTAGAACTTCAAAATTCAGGGTTTATAGGTCAAATGGATGGATTGATAAAAAATTATCAATTCTGGTATGAAAGAATGAAAGATGATTTAGGAGAAGACCCTAACCTTATTACAGCAGCACTACAGCCAAGAGTTACCAATGATAACGTAGAGGCTGCACAGGATACGGCAAATTTCGCTACTGATTATATGTATAAAGCATATACAGAGTGCATGAAGCAAACTTCTAAAAAAATATCCTGTCTTTTAAAAGATTCTATTACCTATGGCAGTAAAGCGTACCGTGATAGTGTAGGAGAAGAAGTTACAAACAGGGTATTTACAACGGAGGTAAAGTTAATGCCAACGGCACAAATGGTAGCTGTATTCACCGCTATGATGAATCAGGCAATGCAATCAACACCTCAATTAGTTCTATTTATAGACCCGATGAGACTTATCCGAATAGCAAAACAAGACGTAAAACTTGCAGAAATATATTTCAGACGTGGGCAGAAGAAGATGTTACAGTTCCAACAACAACAAGCTGCTCAAAATTCACAAATGAATGCAGAAGCGCAACAGCAGTCTTTACAACAGAAAGCAGCATTAGATAAAGAACACATGCAGGTAGAAATGGAGATGAAAGCCGAACTGAGTGAAAAAGAAAGTAAGAATAAAAAAGAAGAAATCATACTTAATGGCGTATTTCAAGTAATGGCTAAAGGAGTAGATGTGCAACCAGAGTGGAAGCCAGTTATTGATGAACTAATTCACAATGTAGCAATACCATTATTGTCACAAAATATTCAAAGTACAACACAATTAGGTGCAGCAATTCAGCAGGCACAACCACAAAATAACGATGATTTTTCACGTGGGAACACAGATAACCAACAATTAAATCAATCACAACCGCAAGCACCCGACCAACAGCAAGCGGCATAAATTATAATACAATGGGCTTATCATACAACACAGGGGATTATTCAAAGCAGTTTAATTCAACCTATAATATTACGTTAGATATGTCAGGTTGGGATAGAACAACTATCAATGTGCAATCTCCCATAAGTGGGGCTGTTTTGGTGTACGGCTCAAATGATGGTGGTTTTCAATTAGGTGTTACTGAAGGTAATGCTAATCTGGCTAAAAACTTTACCCCCATATTAGCCACTAATCTTGCTACAGGAACAACAACAGGAAGTATCAGTGCAGCAGGAAATTATGAGGTTAATATTAATGCACAATATTTAAGATTACAGGGAAGCCCTGCCGCAGCGGGGACAGCGGTATATAAAATAATTTTAGAGCATTCTAAAGTAGGATAAAAAAAATATAAATTATGTCAGAAGACTTATTACAAGAGGCTACTATAGAAGCCCAACAAACAACACAGCAGCCAGCACAAACAAGTAGCGATAGACTACGTGCTGATATATTCGGAGGCGATATACCTGTAGTCCCTGTAACTACTGAAACTCCCGCTCAACAACAGCCAGTAGTTACAAAGACCGAAGAAAATGATGAGATTGTAGATGCTTCCGATTATTTAAAAAAATGGAATTTTGAAAGTGAAGAACAGGCAGATGCGGAAATAAAAAGATTGCGTGAATTGGAATCAAAAGCGCAAACGCCTGCTGAAATTAAGTTCGCTAATGATGAAAGCAAAAGAGTTCATGAACTTATTCGTGAAGGTAAGATAAAAGAAGTTGTTGATTATTACAATAAACAAAACAGGATTAGTGATATAACATCCAAAGAAACCAATAAGGATAACGCTCCTGACATTATAAAATTAGGTATGCAACTGAAGTACCCTAATTTAACACAACAGGAAATAGACTTTAAGTTTAATAAAGATTTCGGGATACCCAAAGAACCAGTTCAGAAAGTAGATGAAGCAGATGAAGATTTTGCTGAAAGAAAACAGCATTGGTCAGCAGAGGTAGAGGCTATCAATATGAATAGAATTATTGAAGCAAAGCAATTACTCCCAGAAATCGAAAAATCAAAATCGCAGATAAGCCTTCCAGAGATAGAACAAAAAACTCCTCAATTGCCTCAGTTAAGCCAAGAGGACTTGGCGGCTATGAAAAGCGATCAGGAGGCTTTTGTAAAATCTGCTGAAAAGAATATAAATGACTTCAAGGGATTTAATGTACAGTTCAAAGACAAGGATGTCGATTATGCTGTATCGTATGCCCCTAATGGAGAGCAAAAAACACTTATCACAGGGCTGATTAAAAGATTCGCTGAAACAAATTTTGACACCAATTCTTTATTTGCCGAAAGATGGTTAAATGAAGATAAAACTCTGGATGTTGATTTGATGATAAAGGATTTATCTCGAATCTATGACGGGGATAACATGGATAAAAAATTAGTTACAGATTCAGCTAATAAGCGTTTGGAAGCATATTTAAAAGAAAAAAAGCAGGTTAACGTAACCGCTTCACCTTCGGGGACATTTAAACCAGAACCGCAGAAGGATGCAAGCGAAAAATTACGTGAACAAATCTTCGGGTAGAGCTTACCTCTTAAATCACAAATTAAAAAATTAAAAAAAATGGCAGCAACACAAGGAATACCGACCAGTAATATTTTACAGCCGGGTGTGATAACCACATCAAGCGGTACTAATTACTCTATCATAACAGGGTTACAACTATTAACACCTGTATATTGGAAAAAATATGTAGAAAGATACGGCCCAGAATCGTATGACTACTTCTTTCAATGGTTAGCAACTTTTGGAGGAATGGAAATGGTTAAAAACCAAAATTTCTTCTGGTATGAATCAAGAGGTAAAAACCAATTGGCTGTAACCAATCTTAATACTGTTTCTGCTCCAGCAGCAGGCGCAACAGTTACGGTTAATATACCAGCAAGCGAACTTTACAGTTCAGGTACGTACTCACCGCTACGTGTAGGTGAAACTGTTTATATCGCTTCTTCAAACATTGAAGGAGAAATTATCACAGTACCAACAGTAGATTCAGCAACCATTCGTCCAAAACAATCAACTGATGCTTTTGTATCAGCAGGTTCTTCAGACTTGGTAGCAGGAGAAATCCTGATATTTGGTGGTTTAACAGATTTGGGTGAAGCATCCACTTCCTATGCGTCTCAAACACATTTGGACGTAAGATTAGAAAACAACATTACCGTTATCAGGGAAGACTACGCAGCAACCGATTTCGCTGAAATGTCAGATGTTTGGTATGATGAAGGCGTATCTGGAGATGCTCTTAATGGAGTAAATCAATCAGGTACAAGTTTCTTCACATACAAAGCATTGGTAAAAACAGACAGACGTTTCCTGAACAGCATTGAAACTAAATTAATGCGTGGAGATACAGTAACAAACTCTGGTTTGCTGAATGCGCCACCAGTAGGATGTCAAGGTTTTATCCCTACTGTAACTGCAAATGGTGAAGTTGTTAACTATACCCCGGGTACACTGGACATAGCTAAAATACACCAGATAACAAGAATTATGGATGTTAATGGATGTGCTAAAGAAAACATTTGGTTACAGGACATCTATCAACGCCAAGATTTTTCTGATGGCTTATTCAAAGAGTATCCAGCAGGAGCATTTGTTTATGGTACAGGTGAAAAATCACAGGAAGCATCTGTGGCTTATGGTTTCCAAGAATTACTTATTGACGGTTATCTTTTCAAAGTGAAAAAATACAGTCCTTGGAATACCGAAGTTCAGACAGGCTTAACTCCATCTAATGATTACTTCCGTAATTATGGTATCATAGCACCAATGGGGTCTGTTCCTGATGCTAAAACATACAACCCAATCAAGAATATCACAGTGATGATGATGCAGCCACAAAAAGGCGGCACAGTCGGAAACGGTATTCGTACATGGGCTTATGGGGGTGGTAGCATCAACCCTACCGATGGAACATTGATTGATAAGATAACAATGGCTACATATCGTTCGGTTCGTACCGCAGCGTCCAACCAATTTGTTATTGTTTCAAACAATCAATAATTATTTATAAAAAATAAGGGGGATTAAATATCCCCCTTTCATAAAAACTATCCGAATATCTCGGAGACTAAATAGTCTTAAACAGTAATAATTTAAAAACATAAAAAATGGCAACAACGTTAGCACATTCTAATTTAGCGAATGAAGAATCGCAGAATACAAAACAAAAAAAGCAGTTAGATAGCATACAGATTCCAAAGGATATATTACCTGAAGAAAAAAATAAAGTAACAACTCCTTACAATGTGTTATTTAAACTAGTTAAAAAAAGAAAAGGACGTTTGTATTTGGATAATTGCTGTGATAATGTAATTAATCCTAAAACTAAAATACCAGAAAGAATATGGCTGCTGAATGGCGCACATAGTATTTGGGATAGTGACTTGGAAAAATTACTGGCTGATAAAACAAGATATGAAAGAAGCAGACGTGGCAGAGATATTATTTTTGTTGATGGCGTATGTAGAATAAAAAGTACCGATACGTTAGCGTTGGAGTTTATGAGAGCAAATTCTCATAACGTAGAAGATAGAATAAGTGGTGCAGGAGTTTACGATTTTTACGAATACAACCCTGCCAGAGAACAACAGGAAAGACATAAAAAACAATTATTCAAAATTGAAATGGTTTTGAAGGTTGAGAAAATGAAGCCAGAATATGTAGAAAGATTGTGTATGTTCTTTGGAATTTCATTGGTAGATGAACTTGGAAGGAAAATTTCAGCAGAAGGATTAAAAACAGAATTAATGCTGAAAGCTGATAATGACCCATCCACATTCCAAAAGTATATTGATTCCAAAGAGGTAGAGATTTCATATTTGGTAAAAAAAGCAATCATTGAAAATAAAATTGATTTAGGTGGTGCTTCAGCTAACGTAACATGGGCAAATGGCGGCGGTTTTATAGCTAAACTACCCGCTTCAAGAAAAGCCTACGATTATCTTACTGAACTGGCAATGACCAATAGCGATGACGGAAGAAAGTTTAAAGAACAATTGGAGGCGTTGATTACATAATGAAATAAAAAGTTGAATTGAAATGACAATAGATGACGTTTACCGTTTAACACAATACATAGTAGCCAAAAATCAAAACGGGTACTTAACGCCTGACCAATTCAACCTTGTAATTAATGACAGCCAACGTCAATACTTAGACTACCTCTTAGGAGAGTATCAAAAATATCAAATACGCCGTCCCGTATCAGTGGTACAATTTGGACAAAACGAGAGAATACGTCAGTCCATTTCACCATTGATATACGGGACGGTTTTAAATATAAACCCACAAGGAGTATCGCCATTCCCATCAGATTATGAATACAATGATGCGATGTGGGGGCTATATGGTTTTTATAATATTAAATTTATACAACAAGACAGGTTAGATAGTTATTATCATTCTGTTATTGACCCTATTGCTACCAATCCCGTTTATCTTATTAACGAAGCGGGGTTTCAATTTTATCCCGAAACATTAGGGATGGCACGAATGAGTTATGTCAGAACACCACCCACGATGAAGTGGGCTTTTGTGGAATACACTCCCGGCATACCTGTATATGATCCACTCAATAGTATAGACCCTGTATGGTCGGATACAGACATAAACAACATTATAGCACGAGCATTATTAATGGTAGGAATAAATCTGCAAGCAGCAGATGTTATTCAGTACGGTAATGCAATTAAAAATACTGGACAATGATTAGACGTGCCTACATAGAACAGATAAGAAGGCTTATATATAATGGACAACCTTCGGACGATGCTACCATTGGAGTTAATTTAGTTAATACATGGCTTAATCAGGCAATAGGAGTTGCAGCAAAGCAATCGTATAAAGATTCAGCAGCGATTTCTAATGTGTTATATGTAAATAATAGCTTTTACACTTCATTCAATAATTTATCCGTTACATCCAATGGGCAATTCGTATGGAAGATTGAACTTCCTCAAATACCATTTGGAATTGGACAGGATGAAGGCATTTCTACTTTACAGTTTCAGGATAATCAATCAAAGCAATTATCTCAATCCGTTATATGGCTTACGCAAAATCAAAATACATTCTTCAATCAATTAAGACCAATACCTAATAAAATATTAGCAGTATCTAACGGGAAGTTTGTATATGTATATAGCACTATCATGCTAAGCCAATATAAAGCCAATGTAACCATGATTAGTGGTGGTGATTCAACTGATTTGGATAGTATATTAAATGTTCCAGATGACTACTTGCCAATTATGACTGACTATATAATGAAAAATTTATTTATAGAATTAAATCAAGCTACGGATGTGGCTGATGATGGGCTTGATGTACCTAATAAAACAGCTTAAAATATTAAACTATGATGCAACCAATCAATAATAATGTGCTTTTTAAGCCATTCCCTTCTATAGAAAAATCAGAATCAGGACTTTTTTTACCTGAAACCGCAAGAGAAATTAATAATAAAGGAACAATTATTTCTATTGGGTCTAAAGTAAATGGGTTGAATAAGGGAGATGTAGTTTATAGAGTTAAAAATTGGGGTGAAGAACTAATAATTGAAGGTGAAAAATATTTTTTAATGGATGCAGGCTCTATCCTGTGTAAAGAATAAATTTATGAGCAGCCAACACCAACCATATATTCCGTTAGATAGTATAATCTTAGATTATATTAATGAAACAGAGCAAAGTGCAACAAATAAATATGCTAAACTTTTTCATTTAGCATTCAGGTGTATGGATACACTAGGGTTGGATTTTTTTTACAGGGTTAAATCAGTCAAACTTCCTGTAAACCCAAATTTCACGGTTACCCTTCCTGCTGATTATATAAATTATACTAAGATAGGCATATTAAACGCCACAGGCTCAATCATACCATTGATTAATAACCCCAATTTCACCACCTACGCAGACTTGTTGCCAGACAGGGTTACTAAAACACAGGATTTACAATCGGCTTTGCTTGAATGGGGAGGAGCATGTAATACTAATCAATGGATGAATTTTTGGGATGGGTACGGATACACCAACGTTTTTGGTGTTCCAAGCGGCGAACCGTTTGTAGGTAGTTTTAAAGTGGATACAGAAAATGGCGTTATTCTTTTAAATGATAGATTTGACAGAACCTATATCATGTTGGAATATGTAGCCTGTCCGACACAAGGGCAAGAATATTATGTGCCTGTACAGTTCAGGGAGGCAATCATAGCCTTTCTTCATTGGAAGGACGCAAAAGTGGGAGCAGGGAGATATGCTTGGAGGATTGAAGGCAATCTGAAGCATGAATATTATAATGAAAGAAGACTTGCTATCGCAAGGTGGAAACCAATCAGGGCGCAGGAAGCGTATCAGGCATCACAAGAACAATCAAGGCTTTCAATTAAAACATAAAGATGTTAGATGTTAAAAAGTTTAGTGGTGTAATGGACACCGATTCTGGAGAAGACTATATTCTTCCTGCTTCGCATAAATATGCGCTAAATGGACGCTTTTATGGTACACAGGCAGGTATGAGGTTTCAGAATGTGATGGGGAATACGCAAATACCTAACGTTAATTTGCCAGATACAGGAGTAAATGAAACGATAGGAGCATTTTTTGACCAACAAAAAATAAGAATATTTTACTTTAATTATAATAGCGGGCGTAAACACGGCATCTATGTATATGATATTAAAGCAGGAACCACTACCACCTTACTGCAATGTCTAAGCGGTAATTGTCCTACGGATATACTTAATTTTAATTTACTGGAAGTAATCGTTTCCGTTAATATTATTTATGGTGATTCACAGCAGGGGGATATACTTTATTTTATTGATACGTTATTCAGACCAACTAAAATAAACATCAACAGGGCGTTAGCTAATGGATATGGTACGTATCAGCGTTCATACTTAGATGTTATAAAAGAAATACCTCAGCTACCACCCGTAGCAAGATACGAAGATGATAATACCGTAACAGTAAACAATCTAAACGGGCAATTATTCCAATTTAAAATAAGAAATCATTTTGATGATAATGACATGAGTGCTACTAGCGCATGGGGGGTAATGCCGTTACCGCAAGGAGATGGAGACCCTGCACTTTCCAGCGATGCTACCGTAAATGCAGTTATCAAGATTATTATTCCTACGGGCGCACCAAATGTAAAAAAATTGGAAATACTTGGAACGACATCTTTAGGGCAAACATGGGGAGATTTCTTTTCAATAGAGATTTTAAATAAGGCTGACCTCTCTATACCAGATAATGATACTTATATTTATGAATTTAGAAATGATAGGATATACGCACCTATAGATATAAACGAAAGCAACCAACTATTTGATGTAGTCCCTCGTAATGCCAATACACAGGATGTTTTGCTTACCAACATATTAATATATGGAGGCATAACAGAAAATTATAAACCAATAAATCCAACGGTAGGGTTTTCATCCAGTATAAATGCTCCAGCAGATATAAGATTAGGGTTAATCGCTGTGCAAGAGGGCAATACTTTGGGAACAAGTGGGAACATCCATATTAGTGTAGTAGGTAAAGCAGCTATCCCTGAAAATACTAAATATGCTAATATCACAGCAAATGTGAATACAACAGCAGGAAATATTACATATACATCAGGAAATTATACATCTTCTATTCCTACTACTAATGATATTATTTTAGGATTAACTATAAGTGCTGTTAGTTTTGGATTTACTGTAGTATCCGTAGATTCTCATAATTTAATTATATTTAAAGCATCCACAGGGCTTAATTATTTCAATATAGCCAATAATTATGAACCTGATTCATTATTATCAGATTCAATACCTACGTATGATTATTCAAATCAGGAAACATTCGGATTGGTTTTTTTCGATGCTCAGGGAAGGTCTATAGGGATTATGCCTAATACTAACCAAACCATAACTACAACAACGCTATATTATAATAGTGACGGTATTCACTCCCAACCATATATTCTTTTTAATATAAGTGGCTTGCCACCTGATTGGGCGTACTATTATCAATTAGCAAGAATAGCCAACCCAACAAAATCAAAATTTCTTTATTGGATAAGCGACAGGGCATTTACTGGTACAGACACTATTTCAGGGGTAACTTATGCTTATCTTTCTATTGCGTCTTTAAATCAATATACGAAAGACAACCCATCTACTGCAACACAACTTTCTTATACATGGCAGGCTGGTGACAGGGTTAAGATTTTAGAGAACATGCAATCTACTACCGTATTTAATACCCAAAATGATTACCAGATTATTAATGGTCTTAATAATCCTACTATTAATGGGGTTACTTATGATGGTCAATTTTTACAAATATTAGTACCCTCTTCTGGAAGTGGCATTACAATAGATAATTCAAAAGCTAATTTTAATTTTTTATTAGAAATATATACTCCTACCAAGTCTTTATCTTCTACTGAAAATATATATTATGAATTTGGCAGAAGATATGCAATAGGAAATCCTACTACACCTAATAGATATTATCAAGGTGAAATAGCCAATCAATCACCCGGTGGCGTGGGAAGTGCAACCATAAAAAATGCAGATGGGGATGCGTATATGAGGGCAAGAACTATAAATGCAGGGAACACGTTAAATTACTTATTACCCCCTACTACTCTTGATTTTAGCGGCGGTAATCTATATACATTACCTGAAACATTTTCGGAAACATTCACCACTTTTGATTATACTCCAAATTCAACCACACTGGCTACTTATAGTGCTTCTACCTCAAATACATGGTTGAATATTTTCACGTTGGGATTATCTTTTCATGTAAAAGGTAGTTTGACATTCGAGGTAACAGCAAATGGGAGATTCGCATTGGATATAAGAGAATATTTCCCCACAGTACCCACTACGAATGGCTTTACTATATATACATCAGGCAGCGTAATATCGGGTCAAACCGTTACTGCTAATTTAGATTTTGTATATACTCCAACACCAACGGCTGTTCCTAATTACATGGCTATAACTATTGATAATCTCACAACAGGAGTAAATTTAAAATTATTGGGTGGTAATCTGACATTTGTAGAGTCAGGCAGTGAGTTCACTGCTAATATAGTTGACCAGAATTTTTCTGATTTTTACCCAAGTGCAGTTAATTCAAATGGAAGGGCATGGGCAATTCAACCAAATATTGACGAAACATATATCGGGACTTTAGTTAGATATAGTTTACCTTATTTATCCAATACTAATATTAATAATGTTAATAGGTTCTATGAACAAAATTCAGACCAATACGATGATGCAAGAGGTGATATAAGAAGATTACGGGTAAGAGGTGCATATATGAGGGTGTTTCAAGACAGGGGTTGTGGTGAAGTACCTGTATTCCAAAATATGCTTACTAACACCAGTGGGCAAACGCAGATAGGACAAAGTGAGAATGTCATTAATAACATACAATACTATGCAGGGGAATTTGGTATGGGAGGTCAATACAGTAGTTTAGTAAGTGGTAAGATACAGGATTATTTTGTTGATCCTGTTCGTGGATATCAGGTAAGAGTAAGTCAGGATGGAATTATACCTATATCAGAATTATATTATGGGCAGTATTATATACGTTCTTTATTGACACCTTATAATAAGCCATACACACGACAGGATGGAGGCAGCGCAAAGATACTTGGTTGTTATTATTTCTTTGATGAGGAAGCAATGGTATTATTGCAAGGTGGTACAAATGGAAGTAATACTATAAATAATTATCTTTTTTCTTTTAACGAAAAGCGTAACGGGTATTCATCTTTTTTCGATTATGCAAATGCAGAGTTCATTCTGTGTGCTGAAGATGTTATTTATACATGGAAGGGAGGTTTACTGTATATTCATAATAACACTACTAATTATTGCCAGTTTTTTGGTCAAAATAAAAATTGCGACATTCAGGTAGTATTTAATGAAAATTTATTTGAAAAGAAAACATGGGAAAGTATCGCTGAATTATGTGACGATATTATGGAATGCCCTGATATTTATACTAACATCCCAATAGGAAGTGATGTACAAAGAAGCTCCATCCCACTAGATTATTTCCCAAAAGTATCTTTAGAAGGGATGCCTTCTACCAATTTTTTAAGAGCATCCAATTCGGATGGAGGATTAACTAATGGGCAGACATTAAAAGGGAATACGATAACTGTAACTTTTAGAAAGGTAAATGCTCAAAAATTAATAAATTTGAGTGGGTTCTATATCAAAGCTATTGATTCACCTCTTACTCCAACTAAATAAAAAATGACTGCAAGAGATATATCATATAATGAAATAAAAGAGGCTATCAAAATAGCATTTTCGGAGGACACTGATTTATTGAAGTTCTATGACAAATCAGCTAATATAAAAAGTACAGATGATATTGTAATTGACGTAATAAGAAAAGTAGCTACCTATAAAGAAAAAATATTTTGGCAAGGAGTTTTTGTAGATAATAAATTGGTAGGGTATTTTGTATTCAGTCCTTTTTTGCTAATAAGTTTTGGATTAAACGTGGAGTACAGGGATAAAAAAAGAAAATTTTTCGTCCTCATGCAAAAAACAATAGGTAAACGATTTTGCGCCCACTTATTCAGTCATAATGTGAGAGCAATTAAATTCTTAATGAAAAATAAAATGAAAGTAGTAGCCGAAAATCATTTGCTTACTAAATTAGTTTATGAATGAAACCACAATTAAAAACAATTAAAATCTATATATCATGCCAGTAAGTTCATTAGCATTATCATCTTTAGCAAGTAGTAGTGGCGGGAAAGGAGGAGGAAGTGGTGCATTAAGTGGAATTCAAACACTGGGAGGGGCTATTCAGGCAATCGGTGGGCGTATTCAGGAAAGACGTGCAGAAAAAGCATTAGAAGCATTGCAAACACCAACTTATACTCCAAGTAGTTCTATTTTGGATTACTATAACAAAGCATTACAGCGTTACAACGTAAATCCTTATGGAAGTCCACTATATCAAATGTCAAAACAAAATGCTTTACGTAGTACAGCGATGGGATTAAGTGCATTACAAAACAGAAGGCAGGCATTAGGGGGTGTACAAAACTTAGTAACGGCTCAGAATGATGCCTTACTTAAGGCGGCTGCAACAGCAGAAGCCCAACAGGGGCAACAATTATCCCAATTAGGACAAGCGGCGAATGCAAAGACAGGAGAAATGGATAAAGCATTTCAATATAATCAACTTGCACCTTATCAAAAAAAATATAATCTACTTGCTATGAAAGCAGGAGGAGGAGCAGGGATATTTAATGCAGGATTGCAAAATATTTTTGGTGGTATAGGTAGTGCATCTAACGCTGCAATGGCAAACCAAGTTTATGGAAGTAATACAACAGGACTGCCAACAATCACAGCAAGTAATGTAGGCGGTGGGTATAGTTATGATTCAAGAATATAAAAATTAAAAGATACAATGGCTACATCTCAAGGAGAAGCAGGAGGCGGTATATACAGTGGGGGCAACGCTCTATTCAATGCGCAGCCTTTCGTGCAATTCCAAACTAATTTATTAGCAAGAGAACAAGCTAAGAATGAAGCATTGGATAATGGGTATAAAGATATGCTTAAAGGGCTAACGCCTGCTGGTATGCGCTCACAAGAAGTAGCACCATTTGTAGATAAGGTAAATGGATTACAGAATTTTTATTTACAAAATGCAGATAAAATAAAGAACCCAAGACTTGATCGTGGTGCAGCAGCAGCCGAATTTAATAGTAGGTATAATGATGCACTTGGATATGCCCAACAAAGTAAAAATTTAGTAGGTGTTGCCAAGCAGACAGAAGATTTCAGAAGGCAGGCGTTATTACAAGGGCGTTCATTTACTGACCAAAATACCAATGACTTAATAGCAAATGAATATCCTATTGGTGACCCAAGACATAAAGATTTTGACTTAACTACGATTAACTTAAATCCCAAGCCATTTGACTTACAAAAACACTTGGACTTATATAAAGACGTTAAACCCAATAAGACAACAGTATCAACTATAACTAATCCTAATAATCCTGCTGAAACAATAGAAACAAGTACTGGAGTATTTAGTCCTGAAACTGTTCAGGGAGTGGCAACAAGAGCGCAAGCGGCATATCAAACTGACCCATCTTATAAAACATACATTGATAATTTAGCCAAAGACCAAACTAAATATCAACAGTATAATGATTTATATAAACACGTTATAGGGAAAGATTTTGACTTAAACCATCCTGAAGAATTAGCATTTGCACATGATTTAAGTTTATTACAACAAAATGCTACTACTCAAAAAGTATTACCTAATCCTGTATATACACAGCAACAAGAAAATGCAAGACAGCTAAGAGGATTTCAACATACAGATTCTAAAGATGCAGAAGCAGGGTTATGGACATTAAAAGCATTGAGAGATTTATCAGACAGGGCTATTTCTAATCCTGATAATGCAAGAATATATCAAACTGCTGATGGCAAACAAAATTCAGAATATCTTTTACCAGCTAATCCACTTTTAATAAAGTCTTTAACTTTAGGTAAGGAAGCACCTGATGAAGTTTATTTTAATCCAACAACGAAAGAATACAGACCGATTATTTATCAAAGAGATGCAGATGGTAAAATAGTTCAGGATGCAACAGGTAATAAAGCAGTTGACTTGGATAAATCAAAAGGAACACTTGGAGAAGCAGATGTTATAGATGCTATTGCAGGTAAAAATGTAGGTAAGAAGTTATTAGCGAATGAAGTGCAAAGTGGTATAACAAAAAATACTGCACCTGTACCAACACATACAAAAAGTGAATTTAAAAGTGCAGGATGGACAGACGACCAAATAAACAAAGCATTAAAAGCGGGTAAAATAAAAATAAGATAGAATGCCAGTAAAAAGTACCGACATACCATCATTTGATGACGTAATGGGAAGCCAACCTAAAGGCAACACCGTTCCTTCCTATTCACAGGTAATGGGCGGCTCAGAAAAAAAAAGTCCAGTCGCTTCTACAACTGGCTCTACAAATGGTCAACAAGGTATATCAAGTGGTACGAATCAAAGCGACTATAGGAGTAGAGAAGTCGTAACGAAGCAACTTTTGCAGGGGAATAATTCATATAACCCTCAATCCGATATTACCAACTTTAAATATAATCCACAGCAAGCACAACAAAATATTCAATCTAATTTAGAATATGGCACACCGTTACCTAAAACAAATATTACTGGTAATGTAAACGAAACTTCTGTATTTAACCCAAAGGCAGAAGCACCTAAAGTTCAAGCTAAAAGAGTTTCAATAGAAAATACTGTAAATAAAAAATTATCTCAACAAGGTATTACGCCTAATGATACTCGTTATGAATCAGAAAAAAGCATTCTAACTACAAAATATAAAGACCAATTAGAAAATGGTGATTTAGCAATTGGGACAGATGAAAATGGCGAATTGGGGTTAAGAAAAAAAATAGGATTTTTTGATTCTTACGTGGGAGGATATAATAACACAAGAAACGCAGGTTTTGAAGCTGCTAATTTTCAAAAACTTACTCCCGATGAAAGAGTTAATTATACTCCTACAAAAGAAGATAACGAAGAATTCTTGTCACCAAAATTAAACCCTATAGCATCTTTTATTGGTGGCACACAGTCTCAATTAGAAAAGCCAATAGCAGGAGGTATTACTGCTGCTGCGGCAACAGGAACTGGACAAGCAGAAGTGCTTCCTACGGCAGCTAGAATAGCTATGAGTACAGAAGATAGTTATAATAGGGATTTAATGAACGAATATCAAAGAGTAATCCCTATCTTAAAGCAACAACATCCTGATTGGAGTAATAAGCAATTAGATGATGAGGCAATGAGCCAAGCAAAAGTTGCAGGGCAAATTGGTGCTGTGGGTAATGCGGCGTTTTGGGCTTCAGGTGGCGAAGCTGCTCCAACGAGTGTAATAAATACTCCAATAAAAAAAGAATTATCCGAAGTTGTTGCAAAGACTTTAAAAAACACCTTGAAGATGCCAATTTACCCAACTGCTACAAAATTGGTTACTGAAGAAATTGGTAATGTAAAAAATGTTCCTACATCTCAAGGTCAAATTTTTAATGACGCAGTAGATGAATATGCACGAAATTTAACTCCTGCTGCTATATTTGAAGGCTTACATTTAGCAGGTGAACTACCAACCACATTATCTAATAGCCTAAAATATGCAGTTAAAGACGTTCCAGAAGGTGACGTGCGTACTGAATTAAAAAATCAGGAAGATGCAGGTAGAATCTCACAAGGCAGTGCAGACATGATAGCTGATGATTTAAAAAATTATAATATCGCTTTATCTAAAATACCAGAAAGTTTACAGGCAGATAAAAAAGCACAGGTAGCCGATTTAATAGATAAAAAAAATAAACTAATAGAAGCGTCCAAAACAAAGGATAGTAATTTCAAAGAAAATTATGATACTCAAATTGCCGCTATTGATGACCACATAAAAAATATATTACAAGAGCCGACAGAAGAAGATGTTGCAGATGCAAGAGCAAAAGAGTTGACTGCTAAGATGAAACAAAAACCTGCTCCAGATTATTTACTTTCACGACATGGTGATACGATAAAAGATGAAGAAGGTAAAGTAAGTGGAACAGATATGCACCCATTAAGTGAAGATGGTAAAAGGGATGCAAATATGTTGGCAGATGATGTAGTAAAGCAATCAGAACAGTCAGGCGTTCCCGTTACTAAGGTAGTTTCTTCAGATTTAGAACGTGCAAAAGAAACAGCCAAAACAGTAGCAGATAAAACAGGTGCAGCCATTCACCATGACGAAGATTTAAGAACATGGGATATAGGTCAATTCAATGAAACACCTGATAAAGAATTTAAAAAAATACAACAATGGTTCGTAGAGCATCCTGACGAAAAAATATACAAGCCTGAATTAAATTTAGCAGAAGGTGAAAAACCCGAAGATAAAGACCCAAACTACGGTAAAAAAATAGGCGAAAGTTTTAATGACTATGCACAGCGTACCATAGAAGCACATAAAAAATATGAAGGTGAACCTGCATCCACCATGTTAATAGACCATAGTAACAATATGATGGTCATGGACGCTTATCGTAAAAATGGTAATGTATGGGACGAAAACGCAGCAAAAGAATATTTAAAATCAGAAAAACCAGAACCAGCAACATTACAAACAAAAAATATTAAAAATGAAACATCCAACGCATCCGCCGACAGCGACATACGAGGACGTTCCGACACTAACGGCAACGATAATACGCAAAATAAACAAAGCCAACAGCCCACAGAAGAAGCGCAGCAATCAAACACAGGCGTTAATCAAACTGCACAACCAACAGAAAAATGGCAAGAAGATGTAACAAGTATTAGAAATGCTGTTACTGGTATGCGTAGAGAACAATTAGGATTAGATGCAGCAGAAGAACCGCTTCGTAAAACATTTGGCACAACATGGGATGAAGCTAAAGCAAAAATAGAAAATGGTTTTAATACACAGGATTTAGTAGATGAATTAAAGAAAAAACCACGTCCTTTAACCGATGTGGAAGATGCTTTATTGCTCCATCATCAGAATGTTAAAGAATTAGAATTAATGCATACCAATGAGCAAATTAATAAAGCCGCCGAATCAGGAAATGAGGGGGATTTAGCAGAGGCGCAAGTTCGCAGGGCAAGATTATTGGATGAATTACAAGATACGTATGATGTGAATAAGGCTTCAGGAACAGAAACAGCAAGAGGTTTGGCAGCACGTAGAATGATGGCAGACAGGCGGTTTAATTTGGTGAATATGATGGCTGAAAAAAGAGCAGCCAACGATGGGAAGCCATTGAGTGAAGAACAAACAGCAGAAGTAGAAAAATTACATAATAAAATTCAAGAAACTCAGCAGGCATTTGATGAATATAGACAAAAAGCACACAAAGAAATTATAGAGTTACAGGATAAAATAGTCAGTAAAAAAATAACTGATAAAAAATCAGCAGCTAATAAATTAAGAGCATTTGCTGATAAGATTGATAAGGAAACGCAAGGGAAAGTATATTCATCTATTATTCCTATTACTCCAAAAATGATTTCTGGAGCAATCAGGTTGATTGCAGATGGATTAGAAAAAGGTGAAGAACTTGTGAATTTAGTAAAGAAAGCTATTGGAGATATTAAAAAAGAAAATCCAGATGTAGATGAGAAGGAATTAGAACGCTCAATTAATAGGGAATTAATTAATAGCGGCATTAATTCAACAGCAAAAGAACGTAAACAAGTTAAAGATTTAAGTGGCATTGTATTCGATAGGAACGCTTTAAAGTTAAAAGCAGAAGCAGAAAGGGCTAAAAATGCTTACGATATTTCACTTAAAAAAGATGAAGAAAAAAAGAAGTCATTTTTTCAAAAAGTACAAAACAAATTTGTAAAATGGCAACGTGCTTTTAAACTGTCTAATCCTGTTACTATGGGCAAACTTGCAGTAGCAGGGCTAACAAGATTAACTACAACACCATTAGAAGATGTTGCAGGTGGTGTGTTAAATACGGTGCTACCTAAATCATTGACGAAAGGTGCAATTGGAGAGGGCGGTGGCTTAAATGTAAAAGAAACTGCCAAAGCCTATAAAGATGGTATCATAAGAGGGATGAGTGATGCAGCACAAATAATGAAAAGAAAAGGCGAAGGTAAAAGTGATATTGATACTGTATTTGGGAAATCAGGACAATTACCACCAGAAGCAATAGATTTTTTTGGGCAATTACATAGTGCTACCAAAGCACCATTTAAAAGGGCAATATTTGAAAGAGCATTATCCAAGAGATTACGTAGAAGTATTGCCAATGGTGCAGACGTTTCAGACCCTATGGTACAAACAGAAATTGCAACAGGAGCATATAAAGATGCTAACAGGGCTATCTTCATGCAGGATAACAAAGTAGCAACAGGATGGCAAAAAATGGTAAATTATTTTGAAACAGTAGATAAGAAAACAGGTAAAGCACCCGCACCATTGGCAGCAACAGCAATGCAATGGCTTTTACCTTTTATTAAAGTTCCTACGAATATTGCAAGTGAAATTGGAACTAATATATATGGTGTTCCAGTTGGGGCAGCAAGAGCAATTCATGGAACATTTACGAAAGGATTAGAAAATTTATCGGCAGATGAAAAAGATGTTATAATACGAGATTTAAAGAAAGGTTCTTTAGGAGCAGCAGCATTAACTTTAGGATATATGAATCCACAAATATTCGGGGGCTATTATCAGGAACATGAGAAAAGAAAACCAACGGATGCTAAAGCAGGCGCAGTAAAAATAGGAGGTGTAAACATACCTGCATGGATGATTGAAAGTCCAATATTTCAAGCCATGCAAATAGGAGCAACCATAAGACGTGTAAAAGATACTAAAGTAAAAGGGGAAGAACAGGGTATTGGTGAAGGGGTATGGGCAGGAGCATTGGGATTAGCCCAACATGTACCATTAGTTGACCAACCAGTTAGAATGACAAAAGTTTTTACAAGTCCAAAAGAAAGAGGTTGGTATCTCGGTGAATTAGCAAAGGGAACAGTTGACCCTGCACTCATACAAAAAATAGCAGAATGGACATACCCCGCAGAAAAAAGAAGTCCATCAACTATTGGGCAACATATAGAATCGGGATTGCCATTCTTAAGAGAACAAGTTCCAGTAAAAGGTGGTAAAGGAGGGAAAGGCGGTGGTGGTGGAGCAAGTAGTAAGTACTAAGTTTTTTTAGCAGTTAAATATTGATGCTCTCTTATTATCTTATAGATGGTGCTTTCTAAGGAATAAGTTGATTTCCCTGTGTTGGCTTTAATTTCCCCCTGAATTTTCAATAGATACTTTTTTATTTCAGTAGGCATATTTCTAAGTGGTAGTGTTGGCATAAAAATACTGGTAACCAAAGGTAATCAAACCATACTAAAAATCAAATAGGTAGTTTTAATTTAGTCTAAACTTTATAACAGTGAGTTTCACACCTAATTTTACCGCATCACAAACAAGTTTTAATCCTGCATTGGTTATCCTGAACGATGTTTCGACTGGTTCTGACGGAAGTATTGCTAAGCGTAGGGTATATTTTACAGACAATAATGGTCAACCAGTAGTTCCTTCAGGGGATAATAATACATGGGTTGATTGGGCTTTAGCAGATTCATCAATTACTATCGATTTACTTACAACGGATTTATCTCTCAATACCCGTGTGGATTGGCTTGATTCAGGTAATAATGTACTTTATACTAAAAATACCAATTATTGCTTTGCTCAATTCAATCTTAATTTTTTCTATTACTTAATGCAGCAGCAAAGTGAAACCTACAATATAGTACAAGACACAAATTATTTTTCAAATTCTGCTATTTATTGGATTAATATTATTGGAGCGAAACAGAGTGTTATTATAGGTAATGATTTGAGTGCTTCGCAGGCATGTCTTAATCGGGCAACTAACATGATGCAGAATCAAAGTTTTTATTTCTAACATGGGTTCATTAAATACCATACCACAAGTCATAGCAATAGGGGAATTAAGTAGTCCTTTATCATTGAATTATCAATCGTTAGGGGCATTATTCGGCACAACTTTACAGCAAAGTAATCCACTTCAAATAGCTATGGTTACTTATGCACTCAATGAACAATATACACAAGACCCTGCTGATACAACATTAAGAGGTGTTGCCAATTATCTTATTTTTTTATGTGGACGTTTTGGATTACAAGCACAAAGTATTATTGCAGGCGGTGGTGGGGGTTCGGTTATTCCACCTCCAGTTGTTTCGATAGCACCACTTGAATTTGTCGTAAGCAGCAGTAGTCCAATAGTAACAGGTGGAAGTACTTTATTACTTGATGGTACGGGTGGTAATCCTGATTTCAGAGGGTATAACTTAAACTTTAATAGAAACAACATTCCTCAATATCAAATCAATACAGGGGGAAGTTATTTTATTTGGGATAAGGTAACAGGGTTATTCACTTGTTTTGGTGCTGCATCGGTAGATGAAATTTTTGGGTTATATCCATTTGTATAAATTATGAGAAAAATTTTAACTATATTATTTTTATTAATTGGCTTTATAAGTAATGCTCAATATCCAACACCACATCAACAAGTAGGTAGAAAGACTGTAGCAGTAGATTATTTAGGAGGGGTTTTCCCATTAAATACGTTTGCTCCACCTAATTATTTAGATACCACATCTGCAAACGATTCTGTAAATACCAATTTATATAATGGTTCATTTATATTTACGACTTCAGATAAAAATTTATGGTACAGAAGTGTAGTTTTAAATAAATGGATATTGGTTGCAAATGGTGGCTCTATTGGCAATACAATATATACAGGAGATGATACATTAGCAAGCAATAGAATAGTACATGGTAATAATAAAACATTACAATTTAATGGTCAAAGTATTTTTACTATAGGAACAGATGCAGCCATAAGTGGATTCCCTTATTTTTATTTTGTGGATGGTTCAGGAGAATCAGATTGGGAATCATTAGACCAAGCAGGAACTACCAATTTAGGTAGGATGCAATTACAAGCCAATACCGATACTACCAGTTTATTAATGCAGGGAAGTACAGTAGAGTACTTAAACTTTGGTAATCTACATGCTTTCATGGGCTATGGCTTTAGAGATAGCATGGGAGTGATGCAATATAAAAATAGTACAGGCAGTTGGTTATCATTCAGCGCAGGAGTACCAAGTATTAATATCTTTAATTCCAATGGCACACTAACAGGCAACCGTACACTAACAGGTGGTGGTAATGATTTAAGTTTTACTGGATTAAATTCATTTGGATTAAGTGCTACTAATGATATTACAGAAACATCTTTAGATGGCAATATATTCAGAAAAGCTATTTCGGGGAATATAAATGATACAGCAAATAATATAACGATAGCGGCTGCTACTACCGCTACGCTTACAACTACTACACAGGACTGTGGAATATCTGCATCTGGAATAGATGGAAGTGTTTTAGTGGCAACAACAAGTGGCGGCTTATTGGATTTATCTTCATCAGGAGATATTAATTTAGGTATGAGTGGTACGCTATTAATTAATAGTGTAGCTGGTACAGAAGGTCAAGTACCTACAGCGCACGGAGCAGGAGTCCCAATAACTTGGGAAACTCCAAGTGGAGGAGGTGGGTCAGTTGGATTACAACAAGCCATAACCAACAACCCATTTTTAAACCAAGATAATACCATAGGAGTATTCAGTAAAAACTTAATTTTAGATAGTATAGGTTCTTTTCAATTATTCGGACAAGGTTATCAAATAGCCCTTACCGATAGTTTAGGACAATGGTTTCATTATAGTACAGATGGAACAACTAATAACCAAATATCAGGACAGTTAGCAGATGGTACATTTGATATATTCGGAATACATAGTTCAACAGTAGATAATACATTTCATTTAGCTAATGATGGGACACTTACTTTAAAATCATTTACAGATGGGCAAGGTTTCCAGTGGCTAGGTAATGGCGTAGGTGGTACAAGTGGAGAAGTAGATTTTAATTCAAATGCAGATATTAATTTACAATCAGCATCATCCGCAGATATCACTTTATTATCAGGACAGGAAACAAACATAACCGCAGGCGAAGGAATAACCCTTACAAGTGGAGATGCAGAAAACATAACATTAAATCCTGCCGCAAGTTTAGTAACCAATGCTGGTAATGTAATATTTAATCATAGTTCTGATTTTGTAACTAATAATACTACTTACGGGCATCAAATAGAAGCATTAGGAGCAGGAGGGGTTAATATAAGTTCATTTCATGGGAATAATATAACGTTATCTTCGGATGCTGATTTTAATATAAATTCAGGGATATCAGGTAGTGGAGGTGTAAATATAAATTCTACGGGGGCAGATATAAATCTAACTGCAACTACTTTTGGGAGTACTATTATAAATCAGGATAATGGGGTCATAATTTTAAATAGTGCTAACTCAAAGAAAATAGAAGCAAATTCAGCAGCAGAAATAAATCTTATAGCGGTTACCTCAACTAGAATAACAGGAGGTTTATGGCTTAATTACAGGGCAATATCATCAGATGATAATATACTATTATCAGACTACTACTTAGATGTGAGTGGAACAACAACGGTAACGCTTCCTAATACTGGCATTGGTGCAGGAGAAACATTTGTAATAACCAATGTAGATGTGGGAGTAGTTACAGTTGATGGTAATGGGACAAACATAAATGGTAGCCCAACACAAACGCTTGCGGCTACCAATAGTATGAGTATCCACTTCGATGGAACGAATTGGGTTATAAATTGATTAACTTAAACTAATTATAAAATGTCATTTATTAACGATGTTACATTAAAAGACGAACCTCTGGCATTAGGGGATATAACGGCGTTAGATACCGCAACAATAATAACCGCAGGTCAAGATAACTGTCAAATATATTCAGGAACACCTACACCTAATTCTTTTGTAGGGGGTAATTTCAATGGTGCAGGCACAGCACGTATTCAAATAAAAGGGACGTGGACAGGCTCAATACAATTGGAATTTTCAACAGATGGTGGTCAAACATTTATGATTGCTTCATGGCAGGTAAATGGTACTATTTATACAAGAGGAACAGTTACGGCTAACGGTACTTTTATGGGGGTTGCTTCTGGCTGCACTAATTTTAGAGCAAGAGCAGTTGCAGGGTTCACTGGAACTGCCACCGTAATAGGAGTATTAAGCCCAACAACAGGCGATGTTAAAATAAATAATGCCTTAAGACTTGTAGATAATAATACAGGTTCAATGTTAACCATAACAAACGGGGCTGCACTCATATCAGGTAACGTAGAAATAAGTAATGATACGGGTAGTCCTATTCCAGTTTCAGGAACAGTGGCTATCTCTAATCCAGTTACAACAGTATCCGTTAGTAATCTACCAACTACTCAACCTGTAAGTGGTACAGTGGCAGTATCAAACTTTCCCGCATCGGTAGAAGTGTCTAATGATTCAGGTAATCCACTTCCTGTTAGTGGTTCTATTTCAGTTTCTAATCTTCCTGTTACTCAACCTGTGTCGGGTTCAGTAAGCGTATCTAATTTACCTGCCACGCAACCCATATCAGCAGCAGCACTCCCTTTACCAAGTGGAGCAGCAACCAGTACGAAACAAGATACAGGCAATACATCCCTTGCAAGTATTGATACTAAAACTCCTGCTTTGGGACAGGCTGCAATGGCTTCATCTACTCCAGTAGTTATCGCAAGTAATCAAAGTGCTATTCCAGTTTCAGGTACTTTTTATCAATCAACACAGCCAATTAGCGCATCATCATTACCGTTACCAACAGGAGCAAGCACATCAGCATTGCAGACAACAGGGAATACATCCCTTGCTTCTATTGATACAAAACTTACAGCACCTTTATCTATAAATCCTACAAGACCATCAACGGGTACTTATACAACTTTTGCATCTTTGGTAACAGCAGCTAAATGTCTCTCTGCTAATGCAAACAGAAAAGGAGTAATCATTCAGGCTTTAAATAGTGTTTCTATCGGGCTTAGTTCAACAGTATCAGCAACAACATATACGTATAAAATAGTAGCGAATGGGGTGCTTGAAATAACAAATGGATATACGGGCGATATATGGGCAATAGGTGCATCAACATTAACTATAACAGAATTAACTTAAAATATTTTAATATGGCAACAGGTGTGGCATTAACATCAACAAGTAACTTAATCATCAGTGTATTTAATGATTATGAACCAGCGTTTGCGGCAGGGCAAGGATTAAATAGTTGGGCATCCAGTTCAAAACCCAAATCTGAATTTGGAGATATTGATTTAATCAACATAACATTAAACGGTACTCCAACAGATGTAGTAAGATACCAATATGAAGGGGATACTAATTTTGTCGTTAACAATAATGGGACAATGACTATACCAGATAGTTTAACATTAGGAGTGGTGATGATTGATTCTATTAATTCGGTGTCAGTAATCGACATAACAGATTTATACAATAAATTAAATGCAATTCTATAACCTTAAAATAAAACAAAAATGTTAGCCAACGACAAACTTCAAGACAACCGAAAAGCCCTTGCTTCTGATTCAGGAACAACCATAACATTTGGTTCTGGTATCGGTTCTACCAGTGAGGGTAATGATTATCCAAAGTTTCAACGCAAATTAGGAAACGATATCGGCGGTTATATAGATGTAATGACAGGGGCAAGTCCATCAGCAGGTAATATTTGGAATGTCGCTTTTGCTACTGCTTATGCAAGTGATTTTCTGATAGTAAAAATCATACCCATGAATGCAGTCGCAGGGGCAGTTAATGTAAACGTTTGGACAGTATATGGAAGTCATTTTGAAGTAGGGTGTGATAGTGCATTAGAAGCAGCAACAAATTACATTTGGGCTTATGAAGTAACCGAAATGACTGTAGGAGCAGTAGATACCACTATTATTAATACACAAAAAGTTCATACAAGCGATATCGAACCAACAACAACAGATATACCAGACGGACAATGTGCAGTATGGTATAATACAACAGACCAAACGGTGAGATATTGGATAAATATTGGTGGGAAACTTGGTATAGTAACTTATAATTTTCCATCTAATACGATTGATGAATTAAAAGGAGGAACAACAGTAAATGGTGAACCAGCAAAAAAGCCAAGCGCAGGGGCTTAGTTATGAAACTTCAGGAATTTACCATATCATTATTATTAGTAGGATTACTTGTATTTTATGGTTATGGTGCTTTCTCTCAAAAGTGGCAGGAATATTCAGTATGGGATGAAGTATTTGCAATATGGTTAAAACTTACCGATGTAATGTTTGTGTTATGTTTTATTTATGAAGATACCCGATGGACAAAAAGGATATGGAAAACAACACTATGGGTTTTAATTCCAAGATTCGTGTGGCAGACATTCTATAGTAGTTGTTCAAAAATAGTTAGTCCTTACTGTTATGAAGTCGTTCAATTTGTATTTTTTATTTTAACTTTAATTATTATATGTTTGTTAATGTTCAGTCCTCAAAAAAAATGGCAGAGATAAAACTTCTTGCTTTTCTTATAAACCTACTTGGCTTTAGTGCGGTCATTGCAGGAATATTGACTAATCTTGATAATATAAAATCAGGACTATTATTTATGTCAGGATGTGTTTATTTATGGACAAAAATTTACAACGGTTACCAAGATGCAAGAAAGAAAAAAATGGACAATGACGAAAAACATTGGGAACTAACGGAGAAGCATAAACACGATAAACACAAACCATGAAAAAAATCCTAACTTATTTACTTCTTTCTATCTTTTCTCTTTGTGTAGTAGAGGGACAGGTAACAGTAGATGCAGGGGCAGACCAAATTTTACATTATCCAAATAACCATACTACATTAAATGGTAGTGGCAGTATTACAGGGGGGAAGGTGCAATCATATATATGGTCAAAATGGGGCGGCAGTAAATATGGTTATACTGTTATATCTCATTCTGCAAGCACTGTATTAACAGGGTTAAAAGTTGGTACGTATGTTTTTCGTTTAACTGTATCAGGAATTGTATATAGTCCACGCCATGTGGTTACGGGGAATGATTATGTACAAATAACTGTAGATAGCAGTGGTGCAGCTACATTACAGGCAAATGCAGGAGGCGACCAAACGATTGGCAGATTTCAGGGGTATGCTATTTTAAATGGTTCTTTAAGCACAGGAACGATTACAGCAAGCAACTGGCAGCTTTTAACACCAAGCAATCCTGAAGATGGAGTTGCCTACATAGATGAACGCACACAACTTACCACTTCTACCCACTTAATGCCATATGGTAATTATTCGTATCAGTTATCGGTAACAAACAGCACGTTAACAAAGACGTTGTCAGCAGACCAAGTAAATCAGCCATGTAGTTTTTTAAAGTTAAATAACACAACTTCATTGACTACTGGCATGACGGTTTTTGGTCAGTTCATAAAAGGTAATACAACAATCAGTTCAATAGGGCATGATACTATATTTTTATCCAAATCAATAGTCTATCCTGTTTATACAGGCAATGTAATAACTTTTGCAACTGGTAGCGGAGATATATCCAAAGACACTACCAATATAGTGGTTAATTGGCAAACAACTTTCCCACCTCAACGTGTTTCATGGCATAAGGTTACAAGCGGGACGATTGGAACAGATACGCTTACTTGTCATTTTGCTAAACTTGGAGATTGGATATTGGATGGAGCAAATGATGACCCTACTATTTCAGGCTCTCATACTTCTATGTTCATCCCAAATGGAACATTTGCAGGTATTGGTCATGGGGCAACGATTTTTATAAAAGCAGGAATTTATTCAGATATAAATTTCAACATTACGGATAACGAATTAACGGGAACAAAAGACAGCCCAATAGTTATCTGCAATTATGGTGGTCAGGTAGAAAGTAAAAGATTTAGAATTGCTAACGTTGCTTATGTACATATAACAGGAAGATATGTTGCAGGGAAAACAGGAGACATTAACTATAAAGGTTTTGATGGTTCTTATAGTTTCCCTGAAGGTACATTTGGCTTATATGCTAATAATGGTTGGCAATCATTACAAGCACCTGCATTTGCTATATTAGGTAATAATACAAAAAATGTAGAAGTTGATTATGTAGAAGGTGGAGAAGGTTCGTTCGCAGGCTTTTGGTTTAAGGAAGACCCACAAGGAGGTGCAGTTAACTATGATAGCTGCCATATTCATTCAGTATATTTTCACGATACAGGAGGTGAAATTTGGTATTATGGATTAACTAACGGGGACACACCAACGCCAGCACCTAATCAATTTGATTTTTGTGAATTTGATAATAATATAGGGGCAAGAAGTGGGAATGAAGTTTATCAGGTAGGACAATTAGGCTCTAATAATTATTTTCATAATAACGTTGGTTTTATGTCGGCTACCCGTTGGCGTAGTGCATTTGAAGAAAGCCAGTATTTTGGATTACAAACAGGCATAAGAAACGGTAAAAACAATATAGATTCTAATATAATAATTGGAGCAGGAGAACAGATTTTATCAGCAATATGTTATAGAAACCCTGCATTATCTTATGATGGCGGTACGCTTACATATCGTGCAAATACATTTCAATACGGTAAAGGATTTATTGGTAATTATGGGCAAGGCGTAAATGGTTTAAACTTAATAGGGATGCCTGTGCTGTTTGATAGCACAGTAACAGGTAATTTCTTTTTTCAGGAAGACAGTATATTCCGTTCATCAACTCCAAACTATTCAAATACTCAACAAGTATTAAGAGCAGCATTTGATAGTAATACAGTTACTATGCGTAAAACGTATAGGGACAACACCAAAACTACACTAATTGCCAATGCAGCAACAATAGATACAAGTGGAACAACGGCGGTAACTCAATTACCTGTTTTTGATTGGAATAGCGGTTTTGATAGTTCTAACATGAGAACTTACTCCATGTGGGGTAATTGGATTTTTGCAAGCATGGGCGATGAGTTTACAAACCAAACAGATGTACGACAAGGACAACCAATTTATTTTAATACGGGAGATATGGTTTGTTGGCTCGGTAAATATTATGTGAGCAAGATTAACGGAAATTGGAATCATATTCCGCAAGGAGTAACAGACGCATACTGGACAATCAAGACATGGAATAAAAACGGAACAACAGTGACATATCCACCTGATGATTACAGATTAAGCACAAGTAATTTTTACTATTTACGTGGTATGGGAATAACAGTGCATCAATAGGAAATTTAAAAAATAAAAAGTATCTTTAATATGTCTTTAATCTTAAAATATTTTTATGAAGTTTAAACTAACTGTTATTTGCTTATTTGTATTGTTATATTTCAATTCTTTTGCACAGATGACGTGCATAAATGGTACAGTAAGGGTATTGGCTTCGGGGTACTCTCTCAACTGTGTTTATGCAGTTCCTAAAAATTTTGATGCTACCAAAAGCTATCCCCTTATCTTGTTTTTTCATGGGAGTGGTGAAGCAGGCACGAATATTAATACCATGTATAATCAAGGGTTACCGAATGTACTTAAATCGGGTTATCAACCGCCATTTGATTTTATTATGGTTGCTCCACAGGCTTCAAGTTATGGTGTAAACCCTGACTGGTTGCCTTATATTTTAGCAGATGTAAAGAGTAGATATAAAATTGATAGCACAAGAATTTACGGTACGGGTCTGTCGGCTGGCGGATGGGCTACTTTTGGTAGTCAAATGAATGAGCCTTTAAGTGTAGGTAAACAATTTGCTGCCATTGCTCCATTAAGTGCAGCTACACAGGATTTAACTCAATCAGGGGTGAGTAATTTTAGTTCAACTAAAGTGTTTGTGTGGGATGTGGTAGGCGCAACAGATGTTAGTTATGTGGCAAATAATCAAACACTATGCAATAATATAAATGCCCTTGTTCCTAATCTTGCTCAATTTTATACACGTCCAAATATCGGTCACGGAAATTGGATTGACATTTACAACTCAAGCTATCGTGACCCAAATGGAAAGAGTATTTACGATTTCTTATATTCTCATATTTTAGGCAATGCAATAGCACCTCCTGTTATTACAAGCCCATCAACTGCAACAGGAACAGTTGGAGTGCCATTTAATTATCCAATTACAGCAACAGGTAATCCAAACGTAGTTGGAGCAGATAATATTCCAACAGGTTTAACATTGCAATCATTTTCCATTACAGGTACACCAACAACAGCAGGAACAAGTATAATGCACGTAGCAGTTACAAATGGTGGTGGAACAACGACAATGCCAGTAACAGTAACAATAGCTAACCCACTACCAACAGTAGTTGAAACAATAACATTATACAGTGATGGTACTTATAAAAAACAATAGTTATCATGTATGTACAATTTAGAAAAGTATGGGTTTCAAGGTGTAGTAATAGCAGGTCTATGTTGGTTCGTTATATATTTATTGAAAAGCCATAAAGCAGAAAGAAAAGAGTTTAGAGAAACCATACAGAAGCAGTTTGATATGATGAGGGAAACAGAAGTAAAAAACAATGAAAAATCAGAAAGATTACAGGAGAAAACAAATGACATTGCAAGAGAAAACACAAATGTACTTTCTGAATTAACCACTCTATTAAAACATAATAAAAAGTGATACAGATATTACAAGTACTCATATTTATTATATTCCTGATTGCTATTGCTATCTTGAATGAGTTTATGAAAAGCAGGGGTGATAAGGATTTAAAGAATATAATGATTGCTTACTTTTCGTGTGAGATATGGAAAAATATTATAGGGCTTTTACTTATCTCAATATATGCGGATGAATTACCACTACTGGCTAAAATAGGGATTTTATTAATGGTAGTTCCCAAAGCAGGCGTTAAAGTATGGCTTTTTAAATATCTTATAAAAACTAAAAAATAAAACTATGCCTTTCGGACTTAACCAAATAAACAATCCAACACCTTCTAAGGTGAATTTAATTGTAAGAGTATTAACGGTTGTTATTGCTTCCTTTTTAGCATGGATGGCAACCACTGATTTAGTTAATGCTTATTGGCAACATTTATTAACAGGGATATTAGGACTTGTAATGAGTTTGATAAATGGAGTTGCGCCTCTATTCGGCGTAACAGTTACTCAATCTAATATCCCAACTGAAACAGTAACAGCAGTTGATACCGATAAAATTAAAACAGACAAATAATTTTTTAATCAAAAACAATCACAATGCAACCAAAATCAATTTTTGCATCAAAGACGTTCTGGTTTAACACTATCACTGGAATTGTAGCGGTAGTGGGAACGCTCACTCATTCATTCCAATTTACAGGTCATGTAGCTGAAATATTTACTGGTATCTTATCAGTGGGTAATATCATCTTACGTTTCCTGACTACACAGCCAATTGCCGCAGGTACAAGCGTGAAATAAAGGCGACTTAACGATAAAAAACTATGATAAAGCCAACAAGGTTAAAATGAAAAAGGCAACTCTGAAAAAAGCTGCCCAAATCCTGTGGAGATTGTTAAACCTGTAAATTCTATAGTTCGTATTTCAATCCAAATCTAACTATAATTTTTGATAATTGCAAACATGGATTGGCTTGAAAGAAATGCTATATGGATTTTAGCTATTTTAATATCAATTTTTTGGTACTGCTTTCTTCATCATTAAAAAAATTACCGCCTTATGTCAATAGAAAACGTTTATGATAACCCCCCACCAAGACACGGTTTTTTAAGACTGATAATTGCTGTTGTTATTTGCATCTTAGCAGGGTGCATTTTTCATAGTTGTAACATAATAAAAAAATGGCAAGAGGCACACGATAAAAAGAAAATAGATAAAATAAGTTTACGTAATCCTGATGTATTAAAAAAAGAATTAGCGCACCTGTTCCCACCCGATACGATAATCAAATTTAAACAAGGGCAAGTAATAACCAAAACAGTTAAGGTAGTAGATTCAAGTAAATTAAAAGACTTAACTAATAAATTATCTAATGAACAGGATAAAAATAAATTGCTTCAAAATATAATTGCCAATTGCAAAGATTCAGTTAAGTTAAAACAAATATTAGACAGCGTTAAACAATCCACAACTGATGAAGTATTACGTGGGTGTGGTACATTCGAGCAAGATACAGTTTACTCAATAAGAGTAGATACCATTTACAACCAAACGCCACAAGTAAAAGCACAATTAGCTTTACTTCCTATTATTCAAAATGAATCATTAAAAAAAGACCAAAAAATAGAAGATTTAACTTCATACGGTAATAAGTGGATGTTTGTTTCTATTTTAGAATTTGTATTAGTACTATTACTTACTTATCTATTGATAAAATCTTTTCTTAAACAAAAGGCTAAAACAATAGTATAAAAAAAGAGTGCCAGCACCTAAACTGACACCCTTTATTCTCTGAAATACCAATAGTTACTAACACATGAACAAAGTAGAACGCTGTTCCATCAGTTTAAACTTTGTTCTAAATGGCAGAAAAATTAAAACACAAATTCAATACCAAAATGAGAGATAATATTTCGATAAGTCGCTTGGAAGAATTACACCCTAAGTTTAAACCATTGATAAAAAGCCTAATAGAAGATGCTGAAAATGATTTAAACTTAACTATAAGGATTGTGCAAGGTATGAGGACTTGGGAAGAACAGGCAATTTTATACGCACAGGGCAGAACAACATCGGGGAATATTGTCACCTATTCCCCAGCAGGAGCATCTTACCATAATTATGGAATTGCCGCAGATGTTTGTCCTTTTAAAACTGATAATAGTGGGCAACTAGACTGGAAGTTTGATTTTAACAAATTGCGTCCTTACGCCTTAAAATATGGCATTCAAATGGGATTAGATTTTCCACATAAAGACAGCGATCATTTTGAAAATAAATTTGGCTATAACTGGCGTATTCTACAACATAAGTATTTAATGAAAGACTTTATCCCAAATACTGAATTTGTGAACATATAAAAAAAGCGTGGGAACAACCCACGCTTAAACACTACACGTACTTATGAAAACTATAAATCAAATCCTTCATATCTTAATTTCTCATACAATAATTCAATTGCATCTTTAAAGCCAAAGACATCACATAAAAAATGAAATGGCATACCACAAATATCTTGGCTTAATTGTTTTAGCATTATTCTTTTGTGAATACTTAAAGTTAAATACCATTTCATAACGTTAATGTTTACATGTAATTTTAATAAATATCCATCCCACCAACATAATAGAAGTAGATAACCACATCAAAAGGATAGGGATAATATCTGATTTTAGTTTCATAGAGGTTGGTTTTAATCTTCTTTGTAAATAGTTTCTTTTTGATTTAATTCTCCAGACTGAAACTTTTTATGAGTTTCAATACATTTCTTCAAATATTCAATTTCTTTTTCTTCCTCATCTTTATTATTTGGTGTAATGTATCGGGAAACTAAATGATTATTCATAAAATACATACAAAGAAACATATCCCCGTTATCTCTTATTTCTTTTTTAATTTCATACGTTGCCATAATTAATAGTTTTTAAAAGTTAATTAAAATTAGGGTTTATCGAAGCACCCTAAACGCCTGTCCTGAACTATCAAGAAACAGGATAAGAATATTAACCACTCCAATGTAGATAGTATTTTTCTTTATCTGGTTGTGATAATACAAATTCAATCGTTTCTTTAACTATTTTAAGAGCTTCAATATACCATTTATTTTCACCTTCCATTATGATGTAAGTACATTTCATTTCTCTTAATAGATTTCTTGTTCCGGGAATTAATGCAAGAACTTTGATTGGTTCGTTAATATAGAAATGTCCATCTTTATTAGAATAACCGCCATCCCCAAAACCATCTTTTCTTTTTTGTTCTTTAAGAAATATTTCCAATGCTTGTTTTTCATTAGTTGGCTGTCCATCATTACCAAATAGATTTTCTGAAACATCAAAACATCTGTAATTGCCTTTGCTTTCTAATATCTTAATAGACTTCTTCACATTCTTTAGACTTTTATCCCAATCTGGTTGAAAGCAGTATTTATCATCAGGGCTAAAAATATCATTCAAGTCGGGCACTCCCAAATTCCCTAATATTCGGTTTATGCCTCCATCATTGTAAGAACTACGAAAGTACCCAACTTTAAAATAATGCTCTGGATTTATTAAAGAATCCTTTTCAATACGTATTTTAGAAACTGTATCAGTACCATATTCATCCAATCCCAATTCAGATGCAATAGATTTAGATTTAGTACGTATTTCATTTTTTTCATCTTCGGGCATATTCGCATAAACTTTATTTTCCCAAAGTTTATTGGTTTCTTCTTCATAACGCCCTTCACGAGTTTGAGTATCCTCAAAATTCTCGTATTTGTACAAATAAATGTCAAGTCCCATAATTGATAGTTTTTAAATGTTTATAATAGTTATTAAATATTTTCATTTTGCACATCATCAAAGCAATACTTTTCACCTTCAAGACATTCTTTAGTACATCTAATCCCATTCTTTATTGATTCACATTGATGGTAATGTCCTTTATCTTTTGGTAGTCTTTCAGCATTACCAGCAAGACCACAAAGTATAATACCGATAGCAATTAAAGCGGCTTGCAGCCATTTGTTGTTTAGTAGTTTTTGCATTTTGTTTGTTTTAAAGTGTTTATTGTTTATGTGTAGTGGGCTTGGTTTTTTATTCTGTTGCTTTTTTGATTGCTGCTTCTGCTTGGGATATTCTCAAGACAACCCTATCAGGATAAATATTGTCTATTAGTCTCATTTCTTTTAGGGCTTCTTTCAACGCTTCAAGCAATTCAGGAGCAGCCGCAATAAGTTTGGCGTTTGCTTCGGCTTCTTCTTTGTTACAATTTGCAAATTCATCCTTATAGCTAATAGATGTAATTACCTTATCTTCATTCTGCACATATATCATTCTTGCAGGCGTGTTTTGACTTAAAAACCATTCGCCTTGTGTGTGCTGTTGTTTTGTATCTGTACTCATAGTAAGTAGTGTTTTATAGTTTAATTGACTTATAGAATTTTATTTCAGCGATACAGTCAGGACAAGTTATTTTACCCTGTTTAGTTTTAAAGGTGCAAGAGCTTTCCCCTATTCCATAAAATTCTCCACTGCATAAAGTCATATTGCCTCCAGACTTAGTTATAGATAAATGCCATACAGGGTTATCTATTTTAGTCCCGTCATCGTCTGCTATTATCTTAACAACATTGTTTGCCATATTTTAATTTTTAGTTGTGTGCTTTACCTTGTGTATAGGGGTTTATTCGTGTGGGCTTCCGTCAAAATATTGTAAGTCGCCTTCATCCGTTATAATATGATGCTCCGGACAAAGATCTTCGTCATACCATTTATCACAAAATTTACAATACTCAACACCACCAATTTTTCTGCCAAGTTCAAAGGGATTGATATGCCCATCTATTTCAATAGGGGCTTCTATCCTTGTTATATTTTTTGGCCTCCCTTTAAATTTAGCCTCTGGATGCATCCAATAAGCCACGCCTGTGCAACCGTCTGCTATGTGTGGAGCTTGTATTGCTGTTATCTTGCCGCCGCTTCCTGTATTATGAAACATTAGTTTTTCGAATCCTTTACAATCAGGCTCAAAATCGAAATGGTGCATATATCCGTCAAATTCATCCGTAATCACATCAAATGGAATCCCGTCATGGTATTCAATATACACTACACGATGTAAAGAAGTGCTTCCGGCGTAATCGTGCGTAAATGTCATTTCTTTCATTTTATAAGTTTTAAAGTGTGTGTATGTATATACCCCTCTATTGGGTTATTTGTTAGGCAGTTTTCTAAATTTACTTTGTCCTGCAATTGTTTCTAAAAGGGTTCGGTTGCCTCTGCGTACAATAGGATGCCCAATAATCTCAATCGCTAATTCATCAGTCTTTTCTAAAAGGGCTTCCATTTTTTCGGTTGCTATTTGTACAGTCGGGTGATCTGTTTGTATGGTATCTCTTACCAATAGCAAAAAATCTTCAAATTGTTCTTTCATATTGCAGGAGTATAAGTTAATGTAATTTTTAATCGTGCTGCTATTTTTAAAATCCTGTATGAATAATAACGCTTACCTTTTCTTTCTGCATAACCATACCAGTTGGCATCATCATACATTTGTTGTAAAGTGTTTTGTAAGTCCATTGTAAATAAGGTATTAAATAAGGTGATGTAAAGTATTTAGTTGTTTTATGATCTATGTCTGAAATTGTTTTAAGTCTTTTTAGCACGTAATACAGCTATAATCTAATGTTGTTTCTAAGTATGGTAAATTAGCCTCTATTGCTGCCAAACTTCTATGATGCCCGTCTGTTACATTCCAACAAAGTTGCCCTATGTGATCTTCCGTTATTTCTTCACCACTTAAAAAGTATTGCCCTAAATCATCTTCATTAATAACAGACGGGAAGCCCATAATTGCAGGGAATGAATGAGACAACATTTCAACCCTCATTATTTCGGTGTATCGTTCTAATTTATCAGAATCGATTGCATTTTGAAATGCACTAACAATGCGATTGATTCTTATTGTTTCCGGCACATTCAGATCGTTGTATTTCATCTTATTAAATTTTTGTTTGTTTATCCCCCTATTTCAACGGGGGGAGTGTAGAGGGATTTAAACTGCCTCTTTGTTTAAAATATCCATTTCAAAAAGTACAGTAGGCGTGTAACCTTCTGTCTTTTGTGTTCTTTCTTTCTGTTGTGATCTGCCTGTCTGTCTTTCTTGGTATGTAGTTTGCTTTTTTGGTTCATACAATGGATAACCTTTGATTCGTGCAATATGCTGATTAAACTTTGCCCATAGTTCTTCATCGTTAAATTCAAAGTGCATATTTCCGTTTTTATAGCCCTTGTATTTTAAAAATGTACTGTTATACCATTCCCCGTAAGTGTTGCGGTTAATAGAATGATTTACGCCTTTTATTTGATCATAATCAGTACCGCTTACATGGCATAAGGCTTTTTCAAAATCGGGTATTATTCCGTCCCATGAGTTTTTTAATGAGCTATAATATGAAGATGTGTACCCATATTCTTTTGCTGGACTAATCATATAAGGCAGGATGAATTTTTTACCAACTAAATAATGGCTGTTAGTTTTCCATCCCTTAACATTAAATCTATTTTCGTGGTGGTGTTCTGTTATCTTTTCAAAGACTTCTAACAACGCCTTATCCATTCTTTGCGATTGTGTACCGATAACAATATCTAACATCCTGTAAATATTACGCATAGTAAAAGGAATCTGACTTTGCTGTTCTACAAACTTGTTAATATCTTCTTTTAGTCCTCTTGTGGCAAACTTTCTCATATTTAATTTATCAAATACATACTGCCATCCTGCTTTTTGCATATCCTTTTTAAAGTCATTACGTAGCTTTGGCGTACCTTTTTCAGTACAGTTAAAAGCTAATTCATTGCCATAAAAGCCAGATAACAGGCTATTCATTTTTACGCCTAAATTTAATTGCTCGTCATATAGCCTTACTGCTGCGACATATCTATTAACAATATCCCTCACGGCGTTATATGGCATAATTCCAAAACCTTGTTCTTCTGCTGGATCATCTTCCATAAAAAAGCCTTCAAATTCATTGCTTTTTTCTGCTGCTGGTTTATCAAGTGTTATTTTTGTAACCTTTACGCCTGTTTTTCTTTCTGCCATACTAAAGCAATCCCCTAAATCTTCGGTAAAGCCATACAAATCAATAATGCTGGCAAGTTCTTTACGGTCATTGGTGTACGTGTTTTCTAAATTACTGCTATTGATTAGTGAAATAACTTTGCAGCCAGCCGGAGCAATTGCAAAGGCGTGTAAAACGTGTTTAACTGCTTCGCTAAATGGTGGGTTCATTACAATAAAATCAACATGGCTAATTTTATCACTTGTTACAGTTAGAAAATCTTCTGCAATCATTCTGCATTTAGCAGATACAATTTTTTGAAGGTCTTTATCTTTCTCGGAGCAAATAACATCTGCCGCCTCATGTTGTAAAAGATAGTCCACTATATTTCCCTTTCCTGCCTGCGGTTCATAAAATATCTTTCCTTTTATGGTTATGCCGTCTAACATTGTTTCAATGGTCGGCAAGTCTGTTGGGTAAAAATCGGGGTTAAACATCGTAATAAGTTTTTAAGGTTTAAGACAAAGCCGTTTTAATAGTTTCAAGTTTAGTTTTTGGGAATATCCAGCCAGCACCGCACGACAAATTAAAATTAAATCTGCCTCCCAATTCCTTTAGCTTTTCTTTGATTGGTTTTGTTTCTCCAATTACTGCGATCGCCTTTTCGCTGTAATCTATGATCTGAATTTTACCGCTTGCAGGAGGTGTAAAGGTTGCCGCCTGTGTAGTTGTCTTTTGTTCTTTTTGTGGTGTTGTAAATACTATACGAAAAAAATCTTCATACTGTCCACAAGTTATTTCGGTTTTTTCTATTCCTGTTATTTCAGCACCAGCAGGGAAGGAAGTTTTATAAAAAATGCGGTGTAAGATGTTTTGAGCGTTATTGTGCCAGTCTTGAGAATCAAAGCTACCAATCTTTTCAAGTTCGGGCAATAGTGCTTCTACTCCTTCGCTTTTATCCCTGTGCGTGTGTACATATTTAGCCTGTGGAATGTCGGTGCGGTCATTTGAGTATTCATAAATATCTTCTATGCCGTTAAAATGCCCGTATTGATATTTACCTGTTATTTCTTCAATTTCGTCAACTGTTGCGCCATCTGTCCAGCGAATATCAACACTATTGCCCATTGAAAAATTGTCGCTCTTAACTGAAAATTTAATGTGAGGATATTTTTCTTTTAATTCCGATCTGATAGCGGCGGCGCAATTTGCAGCACTTGATTTTGTAGGATTGTTTTTTAACTCTGCTTTCCTTGCTAAATTCCTGTCGTAACTGTCTTTAAAATTTTGCATCGCATCGCTTCTTCTTTCTGCTGTCCTGTAGTTTTTATATTCAATATGATTGCTTGCATTGTCTTTGAAAACTTTTAGAAAAAAGCCTCCTTCATTACTGGTAAACATTTTCAATCCTTTGTAATCTTCTCTTATATAGCCTTTATTTGTCAGGCTATCAAATTGTATTTGCTGAGATTGTAAACGGCTTTCTTTTGTTAATAGTGAGTACATTGTATTAAGTATTAGTGTGTTTAAAAAAGTGTATTTAGTTAGGGAGTTGATTAATAGTGTATGCTTATTATGATTTTTACTGATTTTATACATTTACAGTAATCAGCATCGAAACGAGCATCGGGGTGTAAAAACTTGATAATCGTATTAAATTCTTTTTTAGTTACTTGTTTAAAGCAGGTTCTTACACATTCTGGCATTAAAAACAATTCTAAATATGTGTAAGGGTAAAAAGTATCTTTTTTAAAATCAATTGGCTTTTCGCTGTGCTTTCCCATTGTTTTTGATATTTATTAGTTAAAAAGTATCGGTCTTTCCCGATTGTCAGCAAGGCTCTATACTTGCATAGCACCTGTATTTAAGTTAATAATATTCAACTGGTAATTTCCCTTTGATATAAGCCTGTGTATAAACATCCCAAATTCCGAACATATTTTTGTTATACCTTAAATCATTGTCGCAATACAGACAAATAGTATCAATTTCAAAAGGTGTTTCATTAAGCCACTTAAACGCATCCGCTTTGCTTTCAAATTCAATTTCGTTGTTTAATGTATGCCACATAATAAATTGATTTATAGTTATTTAAAAGAATGGTTTATTTATTTAGGTGTGTAGTTAAGTGTTATTAAAGAAGGTTAGCTTAATTTATTTGCATTTCTTATTGTAATGGCTAAAACTATTACTGAAGAAAGAAGAGAGATAACAATCAATCCCAATTCAGTAGGAGTTTTTAATGAAGTGAATTGAAAGTAAAAAGGTAATAATGTTACCGATACAATAATGCCTAACAATCCAATAATTGCGAATAAAATAATAATTGCTTTCATAACTGTAATTTTTAAAAATGTGTGTGTTAATTGCTTTCTGAATGTAAAAGTAATAAGTTATATCTAAGTAACAATAGAATTAATGTTAAATATTTGTTAAAGGAATAACAAAATTAATGCCTTTGAATATAACTATCTCAAAATCAGTTGCTTTATTAGTTCTTACTAATTGATAAATATATGGATTAGTGCAGCCTCTTTGTTTACAATATTCATTTACAGTCATTGCATTGGCTGGCAATTCAGTCACAGGTCTATAAAGGTTTTCATTATTTCTATATGTCTTCATATCAGCAAATATATCTAATATCTAAGTAACCACCAAATTAATTATTAAGAATCATCTCCCTCACCCCCCCCCCCAATAAATCCCCTAACAATTATCCCTTATACAAACAGTCACAAATAAGAATCAGTATTTAGTTTCAATCTGAAATTAACTTTCAGCAACGAACCCCAGCGGCAAAAGAATTTCTGTTTATCCCCAGCAAGATCGTGCCGCCTGCAATACAGCGTCAACACGTAAGCACAAAGAAATCCCCATAAACCCATTAGAAACGATTTAAGCCCTTGTTTTAAAAGTGATAGTAGGTAGCTGTTTTGGTTTTTAAGTCAAGCAATCAAAAGAAATAAGCCAATAGAATAGCTTTCATTCAAACCATTAGCCCAAAGACTGAAATTATTCACTAAACGCATGGAATTGAGAATCGAATCGGCAACCCACCCAGTTTGACTATTTTGATTGCCCACGAAGCCGACAACGCTGCACGATGCGGGGGCTTTCCAGCACATTGGGATCCTAAGCTTAGAATTCCACGTGGACAAGTTGTCGC
>JADMIO011113509.1_pt1 | contig 59678 bp, 108 predicted proteins | sample 8958161 | NCBI WGS metagenome assembly JADMIO01 (sample SAMN16585339, study PRJNA669376) | soil metagenome | isolation source: Crop rotation soil | place: USA: Cullars Rotation, Alabama | collected 2011 | reverse complement strand
AAGGATTGGCCCAGGCCACCGTGACAGTGTTCGCAGCGCTCGCCTTCCACTTGGAAGTAACCGTAGTCGGATTCGCCACGGTGACGTCATTGAACGAGCCGGTAGCAGCAGCGGGGCCCGAGCTCGACGCGATGGCACGCGAGAAGTAGAGCACACCAGGGCTGCCAGGCTGCTTCTCGGCGAAGTAGCTCTTGACCGCGTAGTAGCACTGCACCAGCGCATCAGTGGTGTCATACGACCAGAGGTCATTGGTCGCCACGGCAAGCAGCTTATTCAGGCCGCCGTAGAGCCGCACGAATGACGAGAAGGACGAGCACGTCTGATATGCACCGTCAATTCCCCATGGGGTTTGACCACAGACGTAAAAATTACCTGTAGAAACATCAGGCGTGCCGGTAGGTCCAACGGACCCAACCGACGTAGCTACGCCGATCGTTGCCATTCTTTAAGCTCCTAAACTTCGTTAATTAATTATGAGCAGGTGATAGAAACAGCGTTTGAAACAGCACCGTTAAAGGTGCAAGTAACAGTGCATGACCCGGCTGCGACTCGAGTTACCAGGCCGGACGTACTAACGGTTGCGACGGCTGCGTTAGTACTCGCCCAGGTACCAATGGCAGTGACATACGAGCTGGAGTAGTTGCCGTAAATAGCCACGGCCTGAAGCTGGGACGTAGGAGTGCCTACACTGAGCGAAGCCGAATAAGGGGTAACATTCACTCGGGCGACGCTTCGCGGATCAACGCCAGCCACGCGGTTCGTTGGCTGTCTGCCCTGTCGCTGAGCAGTCGGATCGACCGTATCGTATCCACCGAAGGCATAGAGATCGCGATCGGCCACTACGGCAATCCCGCCAGGGCTTGGAAGCGTGTCGTCTCCGAAGAGTTGCCCAGGGGCCACAGGAGTGATTCCCATGATGCCAACCTGTGCGCGACCTAACACCCTCGGATCGAGATCGATTACCGTCTCTACGTGAAAGATCAGGTTGGCCGAGGCGTAGCGGCCAGAGCTTGGAGCGGTTTGAAACTGTTTCACGAAAGGAGCGCCGCGTTCTGCTAAGAACGTCAGTTCGCCGCGATCGAACCGAGCGGCAGTATCTGGCCCGTATGGAACAATCTTGCCTGTCTCGTCTACCGGAAGTCCCATGATGGAACGTGTCCGAAATACGATGTCCTGGGCTGCGGCGAGCAGGGCTGTGTCAGCGTCTCCCGGCTCTGCCTTGATTTTCAGTACGGCCGGCACATCCCAGGAACTGTACTGCTCCCACTCTTTCCAGGGCTCAAAGGACAAGTTACCAACGTCAAACAGGAGATAGGGAAGCCGATCTTCTGAAATGTCCTTTGCCTGATCGGGCTTCTGATCGGCCGAAAGCTCGTCACCGTTGGAGAACTTAAGCCCGTCAAAGCCGGCTATCAGGGCTTCGAATACCTGGAGAAGCGTAGTTTTCACTTGATGCTCTTCTCCACGCGACCAAGCAGCTTCGTAGTGATCGCGTCCGCCATTGCGTTGAGCTCCGACTCAAGGCGGATATCCAGGAACTCACGTTGCGGGGTATTCATCTTGCGCGTATGCCCGGTCACCGACTCCGACCGCTCGGCCGTACGCTTCGTCTTGCGTTTCCTGTCTAGGGCTACTTCGCGAGCCGATACCCGCCGTCCAGACTTCTGGTCTACGTAAACGCTACGACTATGGGGCGATACTGAAGACGTTGAATTACTTCCGTAATTATGAACAGCCGCCTTAGTCGCTTCGAGTGGAGAGGGGAACGAAACGGTTACTTCATTTGGCCCTGTCACGTCGGGGGCCATGCCGCCGAGCATGTGACCCGTCACGGCTAGATCTGGCGTGCTAGACAGGCCACGACTTGAGCGAGCCTTTGCGTAGTCCTCGGTATACGGATGAAACGGCTTTCCATCGGCATCAAGGCCGCGCTTCGTGCGAGTCAGGATTAGCGTCGTAGCAAACTGCCCTAGTTCGATGAGGTCCTGCTTGGTAACCTGATCCATCTCCTCCAACAGCGAGGAGAAAGCGGCATCTGGATCTTCCACGGGTTACCCTCGTATGAAACGAATTGGGAAGGGCTGATTCTTCTCTAGATCGTCCACGTCGCCGGAGTTATCGACGTCGTAATCAAGCGAGAGGCTTGCCGTTTCGAAATAGGCGTCGGCCTTCTCCCAGTAGAGGCGAGCCTTGCGCGCAAAGAAGCCGGTTTCGTCGCCCTGTGTATCGCCAGCAACAAAGATGTAATGCAGCGCCAGCGATGCCGCGCACGTCCTCAGCGAGTCTTTGCTTCTATCGCTGAGTCGACCGATCTCGAATGGTTCGGTCGTGTCTTTGCGGCCTCGAAGGCGTCTTTCGATTTCATGCGATGCAAGCAGGCGCTGGGTGCTCCAGTCTCGCTTTACGTTGCCCTGGCGATCGAGGCGCGGCCAGGTCTGATCGAGGTTCGGCTCGAAGTTGAGCAAGTCATCATCCGAGCAAAGCACTACGCCAGTCATGGCTTAGACGTACGAGCTCACCGGATCGCCGGTAACACAGACCTTAACGTTGGCCGTCTGCGCAGCCCCGGTGATAGGAGCCACGTAGATGGACGTCACGGTCATGCTAGCGACAAACACGCACTGGTCCGGCAATGGCGCCCCGATGTTGGTAGGCGAAACGTTATTCCCCTTGAGCGTGAATTGCGTTGCGCTGGGGCCGTTGAAACGAACCATCACCGGGTAGTCGCTTCGAATGTCGACTAGATACCCAGTAGTCACCGGGGCGATGGCCACCTGCGTCTCCGCGTCCGATACGGCAACGCGCTTGACCGTGTGAAAGACCTGGAGATCCCGCGTTTGATTCAGGGTCGCCGTACGGTCATAGTCGACCTGGCTAAGGTTCGAGTCGTCCGCAACCACGGTGCGGATAACGGTCTGACGGTAAGCCATATAAAAACGATCCTAGGTTAGCCGAAGGTAACGGATATAATTCCCGTTCCTTCGGTAAGGGTATTGCTAGATAGGTCTACGGATAGCTGCTGAGCGGCCGTAAAGACGTTATTTCCCGTGATGGCGGTTCCATCGACTTCGTTACCAGAGGTGGAACAGTTCGACTGAGTAAGTGAAAGCGTTCCGCCCGTAGTTACGGAGCCAGCTATTTTCGGCCTAACCGTGCAAGACGTCACTGGAGTAGTAACAGGAGTGGTGACCTGAAACTGAATAGACCGAATCCTCCCGGCCACTCCTGGCGTGAACTTGTAGCTAGATCCCGAGTTCGAAAAGTCTACGTACGTTTGCCATACAAGCGGCCCATTCGTTGCAAAGGTCGCCTTAGATGCTGCCGCGGTGGCATCATCGGTCAGGGTGATCGCAACTCCAGTGCCCGAAGCGAAATTAACGATCGAGCGATCCGGCGCAGCTACCGTGCCGTCAACCTGAACTCTATTAATCGGCATCGGCTTAGTACGTGCAGGCGATCGGACCCTTATTTGCCGTGTAGGTGGTCCCTGGAGTGATGGCTGCGAGCGTTCCGAAGGTTCCAGCCACAGTACCAGTGACAAACGTCAGACCAGGCGCCGTATGCGAGCGCCACTTAGCCGTAGTGCCGTTCATTTGCACGGCAACGTAGTAGACAGCCGGACCAACGGCAGCGTACGGCGCAGTGAAAGGGACCGCCTGGAAATTGGCAGCGGTTCCAGTTGTAACGCCAGCAAGCGCCGAGTTGGCAAGCAGCACGCCAGTCGAGCTATAGAGCGCGACGATCACTTTGTCAGTGCCACCGACCGAGCCGATCAGGTAGTTGACGCCAGTGATGGTCGTATTGCAGGGAATGAACGTCTGACACCAATAGACATCGCCATTGGTGTTGGCGGTATCATTGCCGGAGGTCGCAAGTGCAACGCCGACGCCACCACTCCAAAACGTAGTATAGCCAGCAACGCTGGGAGTAATGCCGCCGGTCATAGCCGGAAGCGTCCCACCAACAGCGATCGTTGCCTTGCTAACGTTATTAGCCGAATCATCGGCCGCCGTAACGGTGATTCCGTTGCCAGCGACGAGATTATAGTCCTGACGATCAGGGGAGGGGTTAGACCCACCAACCTGGATGCGATCAACGGGCATTGATTACGCCTTATAGTAGAATGATAAATGGAATAGAGACGGGCACCCTCTGCTACGAGTGCCCGTCTCTAGTAGTTACTACTGATTCAGAAGCTGGGTGAACTACTGATTCAGAAGCTGGGTGACCTGCACGTAGTTCGTGCCGTCGAAGAAGAACACGAACGAGTCGCGCTTGGAGGCCGTAGTGGTCAGCGTGGGAGCGCTGCCAACCGTGGTCCCGAGATACGAGGTCGCCGAGAACTTCACGGTAGACGGAAGCGAGGCCCAGGTACGCGAGCCGGTAGCGTCCTGCACGAGAGTCAGCGAGTAGAACTGACCAGCAACCGGGTTGGACATGGTCACGCTGGTAGCGTTGGCCTGCATCGTGACAACGCAGTTATTACCAAGCGACCAGTCAATCGCGAGCGCACCCGAGGCGGACTGAGTCACGGCTTGCGTGCTAGTACCACCCAGAGCGCCGCCGCTTTGGTCGGTGTTATGAAGGCGCGGATAAACATCAAAGCCAGCCATAGTAATTACTTCTCCTTCGAGCTAGGTTTAGCAGGTGCCGGACGATCTTTGGCCGTCATGGCGAGATACTCCTCCTCGGTGATCATGTGCGGCGCGATCGCCTTCACATCGTCAACCGTCACACCTGGAGGCACTTCCCATGAACCGCCCTTCGGGACAGCGTAGAATCCGCTATCCATCAGGGAGATGTAGACTTGCCCCTCGGTGTGTTTGAGGAATTGATCCCGAGGATGATCGCCTCTGTGGTCCTGCCTCACTCCCGTGAAGAAGCGCGGGATACGGACATACTCCCCGTCCATACGCTTGATCGTTGGAACGATAGAGCTTGCATCGTCGGCGCCAGGACCGGCATTGACCATCTTGGGCATTCTGCTAAACCTCTTGGGTTATTGGTTACTGAACGTCCTGCAACACGGCATGGGCGTTACGCGAGTTGAGCTTAAGGCCAACCTTGCCAGTAATATCGAGCTCGGTCGCGTACTGAGTACGGCCGCGCTTGGTCAGCTCGAGCTGCATGTTAGCGATCGGGCCCATATCCTGCTCCGCGGCCTGAAGCACCTTCGGATCGGTGTCGTACATATTCGCGCCCGGGGGCGGAATGTACTGGAGCTCCACGTCGCCCGAGTTCAGCAGGTACATCACGTTGGTGGTGTTGGTGATGCCGCTGTAGAGGCAGTCCGGATCCTCGACGAACCACAGGCGTTGATTCTGCCAATGGAAGACGCGGAAGCCGTCCGCATTGATACGACCACCCGCGGTGGTGATAACCGGGGGATTCATGCTCACGCGCTCGCCAGCGCCACCCGGGGCGGCCATGCCGTCGCTCGGGCTGTAATTGATGCGGGTGTACGCCTCGAAGAGCGCTTCCACGGCATCCATGATCGCCGGGGTGCAAATGGCGATGTCAGGGCGACCGAGCTTCGAGTTGACCGCAACGGTGCGAAGGTTCTTCTTGATCAGGGCGAGAGTAAGCGAACGCAGGGTGCCCGAGTTACCGTCAACGGTCGACTTCCAACCGGTGTAGGTCGAGCTGTTCACGCTGGCATAGGTGCCGCTGTTGTTGACGGCGACATAGAGGCCGGTGAGGGTGTTCGAAGTACCGGCGCCAGCGAAGATGTCCTGGTTAACGGCCTTCACCCACTGCTCAATGCCATCCTTGATATTGATGGCGATCGGGTCGGCGAACGGGTTGATATCAGCCGGAAGGCCACCCGTCACACTGCCACGCCACAGCATGTCATCGGTCACCTTGACCGGAGCGGCGTAGGTACCAAACGCGAGCGAGGCAGCAACCGGCACGTCGGACGCGGCAGTCAAAAACGACCCACCGTCCACGTTGACCGCGGCGGCCTGCTGGCCCGAGAACTTGACGTCCCAGGTCATGTTGAGGCCGGTGTTAGAACGATTCAAAGCGCCAATTGCGGCGAGAAGGCGGAAGGTCGGGGCTTTACGCTGAACCTGACCAACCATCTTGCGATACACGGTGCTCATTGCACCGGACATATCGCCGATACTGAAAGTAGCCATTACTATTTGTCCTCTTTAGGTTAAGGCGAAGGCGTTACTTATTAGGTAGAATTCCAGCATTGAGAATCTGAGCAGCAGCTTCAGGATGATGCTCGCCAACCGCGTCGGCGATGGTCGCAAATAGCGGATTAACGCGCTGGCCGTTCTGCTGTGGCGCAGGCGGCTTATAGGGATTGCCATTGGCCTGGCGGTACCCAGTCGGAGGCAGGTGAGGCGCCTTCGAGGGCGGAGTAACGAGATATTTCAACTCAGTATCAAACAGTTCCTTAAGACCCTGCTCGACGCCTACGATCTCGTCGCCCCATTCGCGGGTAAACTTGACGCCAAACTTGCCATCAGGCCCTTCGGCGAAGCGCTTCTCAACATCGAAAAGCGTTGCCATGTAGGGCTTGTGGTGTGGAGAATCGGCCGGGACGTACTTGGCAAACTCGGCCTGCACCATCGAGCGCTGCGCTGCTGCCTTGGCTCGAAGGTCGGCTTCCTGCCGCGCCTTCTGCTCTAGCTGAAACTTCTGCTCAAGTGCCCTGTGCTGCTCTTGTAACGCCTTCAGGGTTAGCTTCGATTCCGGCTCCATGCCATTATCGACAGGAGCCTTAGCCGACTCAGGGGCCGGCAACTTGGCGATAGCATCGGCAACCATTTTCGCGATGGTTTCCTCCGTGTTCTTCACACGAGGCAAGCGCGCTGCGAGCGCCTTTCCAACGGCATCGTCAATCAACTTCTGAATAGCTGCGCTATCGGGCGCGGCGCCGTTTTCGCCCTTATCGGAAGGCGAGCCCGTACTGTCCGACATGGTGCTCCTTGTTGGCAATGCCCACGCTGGACAGGCGCGGGCTCAACTGGTGCTACTTACGTTTTCCTGAGCTTTTGAGAACTGAGTCAATCGCCTGTTTAGGCGGTATTCCCTTTTTGATGAGCTCTCGAATCCGCTTACGAAGCGCTTCGCTGATGGGCGCCTTCTGCGATTTAAAGCGCAGCGTCGTCTCCTTCGCCCTGTGGCTCTAGGTAGCCAAGCTTTTCGAGTCCAGCGCGCCAGCCTGGTTTCATGGCCGATACGCGGCAGGTGCAGTTGGGGTGCCCCGGCGGGTGCGAAACCTTGATAGCCTTGCGACCGCTACGAATCGTCCACGTACCGTCAAGTGGGCGCTCGGTGCCATTGAGCGGGCCGCATGTCTCGCATCGGTACGAGCCGACGTGCAGCCAAACCTTTTTCAGGGCGGGTACAGCCTTAGACGCCTGCTTGATTCCAGAATGCACAGCAGACCCGTAGGCGTTCGATACCTCGGTGCGTATCAATCGCTGACCGGCACTCGCAGGAACGCCCTGAAGTGCTCCCCGTGGCCCTACGATGCTTCTGGCGACGTCCGACGGCGCGTCACCGGTGCGAATTCCAATTAAGACCCGACGACGCACCTGATTGAGTACGTCGAGGCCATATCGCCTAACCGATGTTTCGAAATGATTGGCTAGTAACAGTTGACCGGGATCGGCCAGCCCCATCGAGGCGTCAAGGCTTACGTCCAGCGCTCGATTGTCAAACGCCAGCGAGAGCCGATCTAACTCGTCCGAAATATGCTCAATAGCAAGGTCAGCGGCCTCAGCCGAAGCTGCGCCGTATTGCCCATTCAGCTTTCGCTCTAGGGTTGCAATGGCGGCCTTCGTCTCGCCGTCTATCTGTAGGTACTTGGAGTAGTCGAGCTGGTCACCACCAACCGTCAGTAACCGTCCGCCGAGCTCGCGCTCGAGCTCCTTCAGCAGCCTGAGGAATTCTTGCGCCTGAGCGCCTTCTAGCTTTGCAGCTTCTGCGCTATGACGATTGAGGGCTTGGATAAATCCCTTGGGCATAGCGCCCTACTCAGACGCGAACCGACACTTGAACCGTGGCAGCTCCGGTAATTTGCTGGTGATACATCGACACGTCAGTAGAACGAATACTTACAACGACCTCCCAATTGGCTGGGACGAGTAGCATGGTCGTATTGTCCGAAGGCGCCGTAGCCGCAGGACCGAACGAGACGTAGCAGGCGTTCGTAATCGCGACAATTCGGACAATTAGCTGATTGTTGCTATTGCGATTAGCCGCGACGTTTAGCGCAGAAATATCAAGCTCGGTAACGCTTGCGCCCGTAGTGGCCGCCTTGATTCCGCTCGTAGCGTAGACAGCGCGCAGCCCCGTATAGTCAACGAGGGATTGCCCGTTGTCGTCTTTGTAGAAATTGGCCATATTTACCTTTGGCTCGTAGGCAGAATGAGGCTAGAGAGCGCCTCTTGCGCCGTATTGCGCTGGCCGCCCTTAAGATCGTCGTCAAACAGCTCGATCAACTCCATCAGGCGACGGCGATTCACGCCTGCCGTATCGGCTGCTACCACTAGGCACATCGCCAGGGCAATCATCGCAGCCGGCGGAGTTTCCTGCTTACATGCCTTCAGTAGATGATCGGCCAGTCGCTGGCCTTCGGCGATCGTAGTAGGCTCAAAGCGGATCATTTAGCCTCCTTGTCGGGAAAGCCTAGCTTCTTGGGTGGAACGATCTGGTTACCGCCAGGCTTCGGGGCGCCGATAGGAGCGCCCACGGCAGGCGTTGGATTACCGTCTTCTCCTACTACGTGCGGAATTTCAGGAGGAGCAAGCGCCGCTTCCTGCTTCTGGTCGATGGCCTCGTTAATTTCCTCAGCCATGGCCTCTTTGGTCTTCTCGTCCTCTTTGTCGAGGAGTCGATTGGCCATCTTGATCGCGATACGCTTGTCGAATGTAGGCGAAGGAATATTCAGCGTTTGAGCAAGCGCGGCAATCTGGATCTCTTCGTCGAGCGTGGAGATCTGGAAGTTGTCGAAACCGTCCACGCTAAACTCAGTATTGTCGCCGTAAATCTCTCCGAGCAGCTCCAGCGTCTGCTTGATCGACTCGATAACGTAACCGCCATATCCCGTGAGAATGACCTCAGCGGCCTTGCGGTCTTCGACCTTGCTAGCGCCTGACCTGGCAATCGCGCCCACTGACTTAGCATCGACGGCCAACGCCATCTGATGGACGATGCGGTACATCTCGTCCCGAAGGTCTTTGACGGCCTGGGCGATGAACTCGAGTGGCTTGGTATCGGGAGTCTTCCACCCCATATCCTCTTCACCACCACCGATCGAATCGGCAGCGCGAAGGTGAAGGAGGACGTTCTCACCAAAGATGCGCGACTGGGCTGCTTCGCGATTCTCAGCCGTCTTGATGAAAGGCTGCATGATACAGCCCATCAGCTCGGCGTTGCTGAGCATGTTCATCTGGTTGAACAGCTGGACTTGAACGCTAGCGAGCTTGTCAGCGATCCAAAGCCCTTCGGGGATCTCCATCATGACGAAGGGGACCTTGCCGCAGCCGTGCGTATCCTCGCCGAGCAACACCAGCGAGTCTTGCTCTGGGGTCTCGCCCTTGACGACTTCGTACGATTCCCAGTGCTCGCGATCTACGTAGGTGTAAGTCTCGACAATGCGGCGATCGTTCGGGAAGTCTCGCCGCGACGTCTCTTTGTGGAGAACCACCCACTCAAGCACGCCGCAATCGTCTTTTTGCCAGTCGTAGATCTCGAACTGGTTGTAAGGCGTAAGCGCGATCTTGGCTTTGCCGTCGGGACCATCCTCAGGCGTGGCAACCGAGACGTTACAACCAAGCAACCAACCGGAACGCCGATAGATACAGACATCCAGGAACCGATCACGGACAAAATCCATGAAGTCAGTCCCGGCGCCATCGCAGTTATCGAAGAAATTGCCGTACCAGTCTGGCAGCTCGGCCTCGGCGCTGTCGCTTTCCGAATCGTCCGGCTCGGCAGCTCGGATATTAGGCGGCTGCGAGAATAACCACTGACAGAAGTAGTCGATGATGGCCGGGAGGTAGCCGATGTAGTAGGCGCGATTCCATCGAGCGAAGTAAACCGGGTTCGGCTCGCCTTCGAGCTGATGCAAGAAGCGCCGAATCGGTCGATTCGAGAACGCTGCAGGAACTACCGTTACCGCGCCAGCTTGTGTCGTGTCGCCTGGACGATTCGTGCCAACCGTGCCAGCAGCACTAAGCAGATCGGCGCCACCCACGTAAAGCAACCGATAGTCTTGAAGCCTAGTTTGCCACCTGACAAGCTCAGGGTGCTTTTTCCCAAGCTGGTCGATCGTTAGTGGCATGTAGTCCTTAACCTAGCGGTCTCGCGTTCGGATTTTGTCGCTGCTGCTGCACGTAATCGTAGAGCTTCAATTCCATGGCGGCGTATCGCAATGCGTCGCAGGCATGATCGTCTTGATTGTCGTCCGGCTCTTCAAGGAAGCCGGTCTGCTCTCTGTTTGGCTTCCACTGGTAATTACGCATCTCGCGAATCAGGTTTTTGCATTTGTCGAAGATGCGTAGGCCGGGTTTGCCATTGCGCAGCATCAAAGCAGAGGCAACACGGCGTATACCCATGTAGACCTGCTTTTTGGCAGCTTCTACGGAAATACCGTTATTACGAAGGTCGAATATCGCGCCAGCGTCTTCAGGGTCGGCTATGAACTGCCGAACGCCATACTCGCGCGACACTCGCTGACACTCGGCCAACCAGGTGCGTTCAGATCCGCTGATAGGGCGAATGCCGGGGCCGTAGACCTCGTCCAGCACAACCCAGTTTCCTTCGCCCAGCTCACCAATCGTGAGCATGCAACCAGGGGCCACGAAGCCAAAGTCAATCGCCGAGACGATGCGATTAAAAACATCGCGCAAAGGGCGACTGCGCGGTATACCAAACTCGAAGCGAAAGCGATCTTCTGATGTAACGTGCTGCTCGTCTCGAAAGCTCTCATAGACGGCCCCGCCGAAGCTGTCCCAGTTGGCTTCCCAGTCGCGCTTAAAGAACTGCGGCGCAATGGTGGCCCTGGCATGCTCGACTTCACTGCGCGGGATATATGGGTTTTCCGCAGTCGTCCAGTGAAAGGATGCTACGTGCTCGTCGGTCCCGCCTTGAGAGACCAGCGACCGATAGACCCAGTTATCTCGACCACCCAGAGGCGACGAGGTAAAGATTGCCCAGCCCTCAACGTCAGCCAGGCGAGCTCGTAAGCTGCCTCTCCATGCCTCTGCCTTGACTCGGCACGCTTCGTCAATCCAAAGCCCGTAGACCTTGGCACCTACCAGGCGTTCGGGGCGCTCGGCAGTCTTGAACTCGATCTTGATATCGCCAATTGCCCAAATCGTGCGGTTGGCCTGGTCAATCGAGACAATCGCCTCAGGAGGCAGGAAGCGTAAGATTTCCTCGAAGGGCCATTGCCCGAGGTCATGCGTAGGCGTAACCACCCAGTACAGCAGGCGGGGCGAGCGCATGCGACCGTAGCCGGCCGGCGTCGACCCCTTGCCCGAAGCTAGGTCACGAAAGACGGAGCAAATAAACTCAGCCGCCCCGGCTCGAGTCTTACCGCCTCGGTTACCAGCCGCGACCACTCGAAAGCGCTTACGAGACGCGTGAAACTCGGCCTGCTTATCGAAAGGTCGATAGCCCTGCGCTAACTCGATTGCGCTCATTCAGCAGCAGGTGCGCTAGGCTTGGTCAGGTCCGGGACGTTGACGATAATCTTGGTGTCGCTGACGATGCCGCCGTCGTGGTCCATCACAGGCGCCTTACCAATTGCTCGGTCGAGCGCTTCCTTGATGGCAGCCAGGGCGATCTTTTCGTCGGTACTGTCGATAAGCTCAGCGAGACGCTTAAGAGCCTTCGGTAACAGCAGGGTGCAACTCTCACGAACGGAGCCAAACGCCTTAGGCCGTCCGCCTGCGTTACCGGACTGGCCCTTTTGAAATCGGGCCATACATATAATCCTGTTCTGAGGTTATATCGTTATTTGAATTACTAATTAGCCGAAGCGGCGTGACCAGGCATCGCTAGGCATAATGGGAGTGATTTGAGGCACTTCCCACTCTTCGATGCGCTCCATGGCTTCACGTTCGATAGCCATAGCAAGATCGGCTCGCGACTCTTCTTTGGTGCGACCGCGGCCCGTAAGGCCAGGATGCCGATCGTCAGTGGTCACCCAATAAGACAGTGAGTGATTCCACTCTACCAACTGCATGGAGCTACTTAGAGTCTTTGCTGGCCAGGTAGATAAGCGCCGCTTCCTTGGTAACTGCGCTGGCGACGTCCATTGCCTTGGCAGCCACTTCGAGCATTTCCGCTGCGTCCTGGAAGCGCTGTTCATCACAGGCTTGCTCGGCGGCTAGGGTCATGTCTTCGGCGAGCTTGCGAGACTTTGCGGCCAACTCGTCACTAGTCATGCGTATGTAACGGTAACGGTGGAAGTGGGGTTCAGGGTAACCGTACCAGTCGTGCTAGTACTAGTCGGCAAGTACCAAAAGGGAAATCCGCCGTTCGGATACCAGGGATACGCAACCGGAACGTACCAGGGAGCCATAGTCGCCGCCGGGATGCGCTTACCACAGCACTGGCAACGCTTGCATTCGCAGGTGTCGTTATTACTGGTCATGGTGTCCGCCTTCCAGCTCGACTAGAGCCCTAGACATGCGCTCCACTGAGTTTTCGCAAAGCAGTCTAGCCAGTCCCTTATGACGCTTCAGGGCTTTATAGATCACACCCTCAATAGGGTCTTGCATGACGTGGCAGACTTCGTGACAGGCTGCTAGGTTCCAGGCATGGTCCGTATGGAGGAGCCAGCGATTGAAACCAAAGGTGGCTTTGAAGTATTCGGCCTGGACTGTTACCCAGGCTTCGCAGTCTCGTTCGCTCTTGGGGGCGTCTGCTGCTGTATCGTAGACGTTGACGATAAACTGCCACTCGGTGCCTAGACCTAGAACGCTTCTCCACTTGTCTAGAAGCGAGGCTACTTGCTCTATGTCCAAGGAGAGAACCTCTGGCTTCGGTCGCAGCGTAGCTAGTTAGGAAGGCTCGACTCTACCGGTTCGCTATACGCTTCCGTTAATTCGTCTTCGTGCCAGCGAATAACAGCGTAAAATCCCACGGGCTGCCCCAGCAGCACTTCGCGGCGTCGCTGAGCATGGCACAGGGCGATAAAGGCCCCATCCCGGATCGCCGTCCACATCCACAGCATGGCCCGTTCAATCAGTCGCATACGCCCAGCTTCTTTCGTAGAAAGCGTTTACGAACCAAATCCAGGGCCGTGCGGCGCGTCAAGGTATACAGCCACGCCTCGACGTCGCGGACCTTCTCGAGCATGGCAGGCGCTTCGGCAACCTTCAGGAAGACGTCAGACACCACATCCTCGGCCGCGTCGCTAGTGCAGATACCCGACGAATCGACAATAAAACGAGCCCAGGCAGCTACCTTTGAACGGTATCTTTTAAACAGATCCCCATTGCTAATGGTTACCACGGGCTCGCTATATAGAACGCGACTGACGGCGTCCGTTGTATTATTCATTACAATGCACCCCGCCGACGATTTCCTCGGCAAGGCGAAACCAGTCCGAGTTTATCATTGAGTGGTGCGCGCTTCGGCGGGTATTCAGCACGGATTCCACCGAGCAGGGAATCAGGGATGCGACATCTGACGGCGAGCGGTAAATCACCATCTCGCCACCTACTACGATAAGGTCTTGGACCTGATCCCCAGACTCATCTTTGACATCTCGTAGATAGTGCTCGTCTCGAATGGTAGTAAACGTCGATATCTGACCCCGTGTATCTACCGTGTAACAGAGTTCTGATTCTCGGGCCTGGCGCTCATATGGCTCAATGCCTAGCGGCTCATTGAGGAGCTCCATCACCTGGCACTCGAAAGGCGTTAGCACGTTCCATAGGCTGGATAGAATCGCGTAGACGTCCATCCAGCGTTGAGTGTCCGCGTAGGCGTCCCATTCGTCGTTGGTTCGAACGGCCGCTAGACCCGCGTGTCCGTATCCGCCATGCTTAACCGCCCAGGCCGAGTCTTGGATCTGGTCAAGCTGCGAACCCATGGCGCTAGGAGGCGCCTGCGATCGATCTCGCATTGCGAGATATGCACTAACAATGGCCCTCATACTCGTCACGCGCATATAATCCTATGTGGGTGTATGGTCACATAGGGCAGGTCTAAGAGGCGCGTAGCGAAAGTCAAGGAAGTACTACGTGCGCGTCTATTTACGACCAGATATTTTATCCAGTGTAGGCTGGCACCATTTCACGTATGCGCTCAGATCGGTCAGATTCAGTAACGCGCACGCTTCGTCTCGAATATTCATAAGACGTGTCAGCGTATCAAAATCACTCATCTCTGGATCGCCGTGGAATGCCACCCTAGTCCACTCAGTGAGTTTGATGGCGCGTCTTAGTGCGGCTGTCATTTCCACTCCTTGATAAGGCTACGACCGTCCTGTTAAGCCGCGTCGTTGTAGTTTTGCATATAGAGCCTGACCTTGCTCCAGCACTCAGCCTCTATCTGCCGAATGCGTTCGCGACTAAGGTCCATTGAATCGCCAATCTCCTGCAGCGTCTTACCTGCCGCTCGGCCGCGATATACGCGCCTTTCCCTCTCGCTCAACCTGTAGATGGCAATATCAACGGCTGCTTTTCGCTCAAGCTGCTCCAGGCGTTCAAGGGGATCACACGACTCGGAGGGTAGCTCGTCGTGCAGGGTTCTATCGTCGCCCAGGGCATAATCAAGTGACAATGGCGCCGGGATGGTTCGGCCAACTTCTTCGATCTTCTCGATCGAAAATCCCGTCTGAGCGGCAACTTCTTCAGGTGTATATCCGCGACGCAGCAGCCCGATACTCTTTCGCCCCACGTTCGAACCAGACGCCCCGGTTCCGTGGTCGTTATAGGCGTTCAAGTATTTACGCTGAAAGGCCGAGATCCAGAATGTGGCATAGGTGGAAAATCGCGTACCAAATTCGAGATCGAAGCGGCGTATAGCAGTTAGCAGGCCAAGCCGCCCTTCCTGGATCAGATCATCGTAGAACGAGCGAGGATACTTAACCCTCGTGCGCAATACCCAGGGAACGAGAAGCAGGTACTGCTCAACAATGCGATTTTCGGCGCCCCGCTCTCCTGACTTATACGCCTCGAAGAGGGTGCGCTCCTGCTCTGCTGTGATCGGCTTCATCGCTTCATTGCCTCTCGAACTCGCTTAACTGCCTCTTTGCCACCCAGCTTATTAGCAACTTTTGCCATCGCGCCCAGCCCTCGCCTTCGTGCGGCCTCCTTCGAGATGTTGTTACGCACGCTCGCATCGGTGTAGCTTTCGCCGCTAAACATCGACTTGACGCTTTCTCGCTCATGAGGCGCGAGATCTTTGCAGGCAAAGTCAAAGCGGTTCCGCATGACAGACATGGCCGCTATGTCTTCGGGGCTATCATCCTCTGACCTGAGGAGATCGTGCAGGGTGCCGCCTGCGTTCCCGTCCTGATCGCGGAGACGAGTATCCAGCGAAATTTTCCGACGCCGCGCAATCTGAAGGGCAGCAGCATCGCCAAGTGGCGGATTGCATGGAACGCGGATTCCACCACCGGACGCCTTGACGCGAGCTCGATCCACGAAGTGCCATACCCAGTAGCCAGCGTAGGACATGAACGTGGTACCGAGATCCGGGTTGTAGCGTCGCATCGCTACCAACAGGCCAAGGCGACCGTCCTGCATATTGTCTTCGCTCGGTGCCGTACCGCAGTAACGACGAATGAACCACCCGACGAAATTATCAAATGCGAGCACAAGGGCGTTCTCGGCGGTTGCGTCACCTTCCCGTACGCGTCTAAGGAGTTCTCTTTCCTCTAAGAGGCTGAGCTTCCCGGTGCGCTTGCGGGTAACGTTCGTCTCCCAGGGCTTATTGGCTGGGGTCACTTACTACTTCCTTTCGTCGAGCAATATGCACCTTCGGCATCGTTGAACCTGCGAAGGGCCACTTCGTAGCAGGCATCGGCGTTCTCTTTCTCGTCCTCGGCCAGGGCGTAGCGAGCGCATGCCTGTTCATATTCTGTGATGGCCACGCGGTGTTCTTCGTCGCTCTTCTCTTTGCGGCGTCGCGCCCGGTTAAATGCTTCTCGCGCCTCGGCCATAGTGAACATTGCTTTGATATTGGAATCCTGTTTCGTGGTTCGGTTTTTCATTGAATCCTATATCTCCTTGTGCTAAACAATTCGGTATGCGGTTTAGCAATGAATTACGCGCTACCCCATTTCCGGGTAAGAGCTACGCGAACCACCATCCTGACCTGGGCATTGGTCAGGCGAGGCTGGTGCATGTTCTCTGGCAGGTGCCAGCCCTCGGCCGGCGGCCAGTGCTCGGGCTTGTCGTGTATGAGGTCTCGCAATAGATCCATGAGCTGCTTTTTGTTAGGTTTCTTCATTTCGCCTTTGCCTTGGGCACTAGCAATTCACGTATTGACTGCGGCGAAAACCCCATTTCCAGTAGGCACTCGGTGGCCGTAGTGACGATTGCGACGTGTCCCGTCCACTTAGCGTGCCACGCCTCTTCGTCAGGCGTAAGCTTCTGTGCGCTCGGTGGACCAGGCTTCTTGATCTCGAATAGCCAAGTCTTTTCGTTATAACCAACGCATATATCAGGGAAACCGTCGCCCATCATCGATGACACGGCAACCGTGATACCCGGTACAGTGCGCAGGTCGCGGACAATAGCGGGTTGATTGGTATCGATTTTGCGGGCACGGCGGCTCAACGTGATCTCCGGGTGACCGCGGAGACGGCTACACACGCAATCAGGCGCCGTTCTTTCGCGCGCTCCGAAGCGAACTCAAATAGCCAAACCCGTATATAGTGCCGGCCAATAATGGTGAGATGTTTGCTGATTGAATACAACCAGCCTTGACATATATCCAACAAATAAACCACCATATGATCCCATACAGAAAACCATGATAGGCCGCCCTGCCGATTAAGTGCCACGCCATAAAGTTCCTCCGGTTTTGAACTGCACTCGCTAGAACGCAATAGGAGCCCCGCCATTCGCTCGAGACCCGTTTCCGCAGTGTTGATACCTGAACGTCTTTTCAGTGCCACCGCGGGCCGCTAATGCGCAAATAGAAGCCACCTAGCGAAGCCCCCAGGAAACGAGCTGCGCTTTCGCACATCGATCGCGGCAGTTGTCGCGGCAGCACGACGCACACTGCGCCGCTTCGCAGCGTGGATCGGGTAACCCCTTACACCGACCACCCAGGGACGCGGCCGAGCAGGTCTCGGGGCTAACTCCCACGAGTAGCCCCCACAGCCAGGGAAGCAACCCTTGCGCACCTCGACTGGCTGGCGCTACGGCGAAGGTGAGCCCGAACATGAACGCCGATATACCGCCCAGTATCCAGGTGAACGTGGCTAGCGTTTCAATGGCTTCGCTCATTTGGATTTTCCAATCAGCCAAAGAATCCCGCACCAGGCCCCAAGCAGGAACGCGGACAAGGAGCACGCGGTTACGGCCGTATAGATTTCGTACTTCACTTCGAGCCCTCCATGGGTTCGGTAGTTTGCCGCTGGCGCGCAACCCACCCGATTGAGAACGCTACCCAGCAGGTAATTACCCAGGTCCAATCGCACGCCTTGCTAGCTGGCATGCAGTACCAAAACACGGTCATGAAAGCGCCCGACGTGAAGAACGCCAGGAGGTACATCCAGACCGCGTCTCCGTACTTCACGAATCGCTCCTTGGAGTCAGGTTTGCGAACTGGGTATATTCAGCATTGAAGGCCACCATCACTGTTCCAGTGCCACCGTTGCGGTTCTTGCTGATAATCAGCTCTGCTTTGCCTTTGTGCTCGGATTCCGGGTTGTATCTCTCGTCACGGTAGATAAACGTGACGACGTCGCTATCCTGCTCGATTGCGCCGCTTTCCCGGAGATCGCTAAGCATGGGCCGCTTGTCGCCGCGCGACTCAAGCGAGCGGTTCAACTGGGACAGGGCGATCACAGGAACGCTTAGTTCCTTGGCGGTAGCCTTGAGCTGCCGCGAGATGGATGCCACCTCCTGCTCACGGTTACTCCCCTCGCTGCGAATAAGCTGGAGATAGTCCAGCAATACGATCCCCTGCTTGTCCTTGCAGTGCTTCGCGTGCCAGCGCCGAACGAGGGTTTGAAGGTCCGTAATACTCGGCGAACTCAGATCGGCGATCCATCCAGGTAACCCCGAAAGCCGGCTATAGCTGGCCGTGATCGATGAAAACTCTTTCGAGCCTAGCAACCCGGTGCGCAATCGCTGCGAATCGATCCTGCCTTCTGAGGCTAGGACGCGTTCAATCAGCGATAGATCAGACATTTCCATCGAGAGCACCAGGAACGGAAACCCGTTGCGGGCTGCGTTTACCGCCACGTTCATAGCCAGGGCCGTCTTACCCATCGACGGGCGAGCGGCGATAACAATCAGCTCGCCAGGCTGAAAGCCACCTAGTGTCTCGTCCAGGTCGACCAGGCCGCTAGGCACCCCGGTAACGGCCTTGCGATTTTCGTATCGTTTGTCGAGGACCGTCGAGAACTCGCGAAACAAATCCTTGAGGGAGCGAGGATCTGAAATTGAACGCAGGTTAAGCAACGCCGAAACAGCCGCTTCACACTCGGCTAGATACTCCCTGTCGTCACCGTCCTCGGTTCCGTTGGCTACGAACTTGGAGCCGGCCTGCACCCATGCGCGCCTGATGGCCTTGGTCTTTACGATTCGAGCGTGATGGTCGATGTTCGAGAACGTAACCGCCTGCTCCATGAGGCGATCCATGTACACCGCACCACCCACCGAATTGAGCCGACTGACCAGCTCGCGACTACGAAGCCCTTCCAGTACGGTAACCGCATCGGTAGGGGTCGATTCGCGAGCCAGTTCCTGGACCACCTCCCACACCGCCGCGTTGGCCGGGTGATAGAAGTCTCCCGGCTCAAGCGCTACGCGGATATCTACCAGCGAACGACCGCCCGTGAGCAGGACAGCGCCAAGTATCGATGCCTCGCTTTCGGGACTATGAGGCAACGTTTTCATCGTCCTCTTTCGGCATGAGCTTCGCGCGAATAGACTCGGTGGTGAGTATCGGGAGACGAGCAGGAGACGCAGAGGCAGGGAGGACTAGGTAATCTTCCCAGCAGTTCATAAACGTATCAAATTGCTTAATAAACCTTTCCTCAACGCCATCCTTTGCAATCTTCGCGCGGTAATTAGCCACAGCCCTTAGGAGAGCGTCGTACTTCTCACGCGTCCTAATCTGCGTCTTACAGCGCTGCATGCCCTTCTTGCGGCCGAGCTTGCGAGGGTAAGCCGAGTAGACAGCCTCAAAGTCAAAAGTCGAACCCTGAGGCGAAGCCGAATTGGGGATCAGTTCTTTTATATTCTCTTCTCTTCTCTTCTCTTCTCCGGTCATTACTCCGGCATCATGCCGGCAGTCTGCCGGATCATTGCCGGAAGTCTGCGGCGGAGGAACCAAGGATTCCGGTTCGCGATCCTTTCTTAGATAAGGCTGAGAGATGGCAAATCCAGGAAATAACAGCCATTGTCTACCATCTCGCTTATACCAAAGCACAAGCCTTAGCTCATTCATCGCATTGAGATAGAATTCAACATCGGACACGGACACCTGATCCAGGAGCGGAAATACCTCCCCTCGGACTAGCCTAGGATCGCCATGCATGCGGCCTTCGACGTCTAGGTGTGCAATGCACCAGGTGAACAGCAACGCCGCATAGGCTCCATGTTCACGCCCCATCGAAGCGCCGACGCGGTCGACCAGCGCTGCGACGTCATGGCTCTTGCTGATCTTTCGCTGAAGCATTCGGCCTGTCGCCATCAGTTCCAAGCCTTTTTACTTTCTCGTTCAAGGCGCGCCTGCTCTTTCTCGCCCTGTCTAACCAGCGCAATGCGCACAACGCCGATCCAGTCGCGCTTCGTGTTCTCGCTCCATTCGGTTGGATCGAGGTCGATCTGTTGCGACATCGCCAGGAGTACGCCGATAAACCAAAAAACCGTGCCAATTAGCGGCGTCATATGCTCTTCCACTCCCTCCAGGCCTGATTAAAGGCTTCCCATTGTTCGGGTGATGCGTGCTCGATGAACTCAGACCGCGTACGGTCGGCTGCTCCGTCCTGCTCTGCCAGGCCTAGCGGCAGAAGCCTTTTACCGTTATCGACTACGGTTTCCCCGTGAGCCCGTTTATGACACCGTATGCAGCTCGGGACACAGGTATCATCTCGCGTGACGCCTCGACTGCGGTGGATCACGTGATGCGCCTGCACTCCGTATCGAGTGCCGCAGAATTCACAGGGGAGCGTCCGCACCCATTCGACGTATTCAGGACACAGAAAGCTTCGCTGTTTCGGAAAACGCATTAGACGGTTACCATCTCCTGTTTCGCAGCAGCCCTTGCTTTCATTGCGCGGCGCGTATCGTCCTCGTGTATGCGCCAGTGCTTGCCGGATTTCTGTCGTTTCGACAGTGCGCCAATGTTTGCTAGCCACCTTTTGAGCGTCTCTGCGCAGATACCCTCACGGGTTGCAGCGCTCTTGAGCGTCTCGGTCTGCGTCCACCATGAAACCGCATCGTCGACTTCGAACCGATCGACGAAATGCCGACGCCAGTGCTTACCTCTCGCGCGAGAAATAACCACGCGGATCGTATATCCACGCATGCGCAGAATGCGGCGCAGTGTATTGCCTCCACCCGGACCAAATCCGCTTCTGATGGAGGCAGTGGAGAGATATTCAAAGCCATCAGGAACCGGACTGAGCTTTGACTTCTTGAGTTGCGACTCAACGGCCGATGTCGACCTAGACATATCCCTAGCGATCCGGTTTATGCTTAAACCCATGCTCCACAGGTTCTTTAGCTGCTCGAACTCCTCGGGGCTCCAGTGCTTGCGAATTTGCACGCCAAGCCGCTTGGCTCTCCAGCACGTAGTTGCCGGCGTCCTTCCAAGCATTTCCGCGGTAGCGCTCAGGCCTCGCTTCCTGTAGTACTCGCGAATCACGGCGTCCTCGTCGGAAGACCAGCCTCGCTTGGTTTTCAATTTTTAACCCACTTCACAAGGCGGCTGGTACGAGTCGCCTCTGTCACACCATCGTCGCGAACCTTCCACACGATTACGGCGCAGAGATCTTCGATATAAAGACGCTCATAAGTTTTCCAGGAGCCATCGGCACCCATGCGCGGCGTCGGTTCACTAACGCCGAATACACGCCTAATGCGCTTGTTAGTTTTATCCAGCTCGTAAATAGATCCTGTTTCAGTATAGAAAGCCTTGGTCGGTGTCGACGGTCCGATACCGGGTAGCGTCTTAGTTGTCATTTTTAGCCCTCAAAGACAGGACGACTCCATGAGAAATCGCACTAACAGCCCACGTAGCCGAGAGGAAAATTCGCATCGCAGGGCTTTCCGTATGGGCGCCAATCCCTGCCAGCATTAACGCCGATAGAGCTACTGACCCAATGATCGCAGGCATACGTAGCCAGGGGTAATATTTGGACATCAAAGCGCAGAAAAGCGTAGCCAAGGACAGAATGCCTATAATCATCGAATCACCATCCACGTCAGCGGTTCGTAGCCGTTATGATGCAAGGCGCGCTTGACGGCCGGGGCTAGGTCGAGCTGCGAGCGAAACGAGCCATCGCGCTTTCGCCCGAATGGGCCACGCTCAGCTACGGTTGCAATGACCGTGCGATTACGGCGCGGCAGGTACAGCAGAAGCCGAGTTCCACACGGGAGATCGCGACTAGCTACGACCATATCGCGGCGATCGTCGAGATCTCGCCTCGTGCAGGCGAGCATCGGCATCGGATTTTGCGGATCAGCTTTTGCGCTAAACGTCGTAGCCGTGCCGCTGTGAACGGCCAGCAGCGCAGCGCCGATGCAAATTAGGTTCATGGTGTTACGACCTTTCCATATTCGCCAAAAATGGCTTTAAATCTTGCAATGCGATTGCCGTAGTAGACGATTGCGCTAGGAAACGGTGCCGGAGCCGGTGCTCCTAGAAACGTCAAACGACCGCGCCAAAAGAGCAAAGCTGGCGCAGTGAGCGCATAGAGCTGAAACCATCGCGTATCGGGACGGGCTGCAATCAGCGTGAGGGATTCCGCATCGCGGTTAATCCACTCGCTACGAGCCTTGAGCATCCAAGCTTCGACTTCGCGACCGTAAGGCGGGTTAACAAACGTAGTGGAATACCACTCCAGTTTAAGGCCATCTAATGCCGGTAGTACGTAATGACGTCGCGCTATTACAATGCTGTTTTCGTTCGAACAAGGATCGAGCGACACGACACCGGAGAACCGATATACCGGCTCCAAAGCCTCTTGCGGCGTGTTGTACGTCTGCCGTACTGACGTTAGTAACGCTTGGTTCATGTTGTTATCTAGTGCAGTTCGCTGGGTTTATGGATCTTGGTGGTCGGCCGCTGTTCAAGGAACTCGCACAGCTCCGGGAAGAGGAATTGAAAGCACGCGACGCAAAAGCAGCGATCGCGTAACCAGACGCTTGCCTGCACGTGTTGACGCGGCGGATGGTTAGGACACCGAGGCATTATTCGATCACCGAATCAACGAAGCTCACCCACAGGATCCCAAGCAGCCCTACGGGGAGTGCAACTACGGCCACGATCTTCCATAGGGGCCAGCCAAGCTGAGAGAGCATGTAAAACGCCCCGCGCCCGGCGCCCCATCCGATGAGGTACGCGCCACCGAACTTAATTAGAGCCTTCACAGTTTTACCTTGCCTTCGGGCGCACGCTCCGCGTGTACCAAGCTTCCATACTTGGAGAGAAGGACGCGCAGCTCGCGTTGTTGCGGCGCAGTCATGGACTGCGACGAGAGCCCGCAGCAAAAGCGAAACATAGCGTCTAGCGCTTGATGGTAGATGACCACCGCGTCGTTCGACTTATTGAGAGCGTCAGCCGTAACGGTTGTTGGCTGCTCGTCGACAACCTTAAGACCATCAGCAAACCAATTAACGGTCATGCCATGCTCGGTTTTGACGGAAACCATACCGTGGCCGATTAGGCCGATTACATGGGCGAACAACCCACGCCCAACGCTATAGGGATTGGTGTTGTAAACTTTCCTCCCATAGTATTTCGTCGCATACTCTTGAGCCGTCACGAAACCACGTCCGCGCCGTTGGCGTTTGACTGAGTAGCCTCGCGCGGCTTGCGCCCCGGCTTCTTGCGGGGGGTTCCGTCCTTATTAATGGACGGGCGACGCTTGTTCTGGCCCTCGAGGACTACTCCATACGTGAAGCCGATAATCTTGCCGTCCAGCATGAAAATATGCTCGCGCGGCACATCGTCGTCCTCAATCAGCTCGTTAACCTTCGCAATCGCCTCATCGAGAGAATCGAAAACGAGGTTTTCAATGGACGCAGGCGCAACGAACCAGAAGACCGTGTAGGACTTGGCCACGTAAACTACCTCTCGGTTTGGGGTTGAGCCGGTGCGGCGTTTAGTCGCATTGCACCGTTGACTGTTGTGAGGCCATACTTCCGGGAAGGAGGCGTTCTATGCGTGAAACTGCGCTTCTCTTGCTTCTTGCTGGCGTAGCGGGTGCCGACGAAAGAGGAGAGATCAAGGCAAGGTGCGCCGGCCGGGAGGCCGAACTCTTCGAGACCGCTAAGAAACGCGGGACGCCAGAAGGCGATCGGGCCTACGACATGGCAGCTCGAGCGGTTGAGGACTGCCGCGACGCAATCAAGGGAGACCTCGAAAGGCTGGATAAACGAGAGGCCGAGGATAGCGAGCAACTGAAGGCCGATCGCGCCAGGCTTGCCCAGGTCGAGGCCGTCAGACAGAGCCCCAGACTGATGAGCGTGGCCTTCGGCGCAGCTATCTGCGCAGCTCGGCAGGTTCGAAGCGCTTCGATTGCCGAGATTGCCAAGGAGAAGAAGTACGCGCGGATCGGTGGCTATGAGAACAAGTCCAAGCTCTACGAGCTCCAGCGGCGTATTAGATGGGCAGACGAGCAGGAGGCCGCCGAAAGGGCTGCGGCCAAAGGCGCCCATATCGCCCCGTTTCCCTGCACCAATGGCGAGGTTAAGACTGCGATCGCCTGCACCTCTTCCGGATCGGAATGCGCGGACCCTTACGCTACCATCGCCACATTCGTGAGTTCCTACGAAGACGATAACGAATAGGCGTTTTATTGATATTTGTGGTTCGTAATACCTTGACTGAGTATTTTGTGGGTGATACAACGTTGATATAGAATTTCCGAAAATCGAATTGTCTAGTTCGACAATCGGAAATCTTGAAACGACAGCCTTCGAAGCGCGAATCGCCGCTTCGCTCCAGTCCTGCCGACGAGCAGGGCTACCAAGCCAATAAAAACCATGGTGCGGAGACTGTGTTGCAGGATACGTCATTGGCAAAATTGAGCATGCCGGAACGGGAACAAGATGTCAAACATTTTTCCCGAACCGGTATCAATTTATAAGTGATACCTTGCTAATCAACGAGATGGAAACGAAGAGAGAGACGAAGGAGGAACTTGAGTGGGTAGAGATATCTACTCAGGCAAGAGAGGTAGAGCAGCGTGTCTGGCAGTCCCTGATTGGGTTTCTTCAGGACAAGATAGGCATATCAAGCACTTCTGAGCTTGAGCGCGGAGAGCAGGCCAAGCTCACGGCTAAATATGGATTTTCGCAAGCCGACATGTCGCGGCTCAAGTCCGGCCAGCGCGGAACCTTTCTAATGCTGTGTAAGTACGCAATAGTAGAGAGGCTGCCGATCGAGAGCCTACTCTCTGAGCTCGCCCTATATATGGTGAGGCAAGGCTCACCAGGCCAAAGGTCTCCTAGTGCGCCCGCCAGGGCCCCAGAGGCCCCGGCCGCTCCACAGGAGCTATCCTACTCCAAGCCTCCAATGGGACCCTGGGGCAAGCCTCGCAAGTAAGCTACCGCTTCTTCGCTGCCGCCACGGCGTTCCTAAGAAATTCTACACTTACATTCTTCCCAATGTAGGAATGAGCCCCAAGGGCCATGACCTTAGCGCCATCGTCCGCCTTGAAGTTGCCCGTTACGACTACGATTCCAGCCCTAGGGCACAGCGTATTCAGGCGCGGGATCTCGCCGATGGCGTTCTCATGCTCAAGGTAAACATCTAGAAGGATTACTTCTGGGTCAAAACCGGCAGCCACTTCGAACGCCGCATCAATTGACCTAACACACAGACAGCAATGTGTTTTTCCCAGAACTCGGACCACGCTTGCCGCGTTCAGCTCGTCATCCTCGATTACTAAAACTCTCACGTTAAAGCCTCCACCAGTATTACGCCTGAAAGCATAATTCGAATCTCTTGATTCTTCAACGGGATTTGATCGATCCCGTTTCGGTATCTTTTTTGTTGACGGAACGGGATGGTTCTGGCACTATCGAACCATGATCGTCGCTCGTCCTACTGAGTCTGCGGAGTCACCTAGGACGTGGCTCGCGTTTGACCTGTAGACCTGCCAAGGCGCCGTCGAGAGGGCGGCCCGAGCGGTACGGCAGCGAGGGGATAGGCGGGACGGGCGACGATCGCGGGGAGGTACGTAGTAATGCGCAGCGAAAAGACCAAGGCGGCGCGCAGTTCGAAGCAAATTGCGCAGATTCGCGTTCAATCGCGAATCATTCCGCCGACTGAACCGGACCTCACTCCTCTTATTGCGGAGGAGCCGAGCGACAACCGGGAAGCAGAGCGTCAGTTTCTGAATGATGCGCTGTGTGTGTTCGTGCGCGGAACTGCGGCCTCGCTCGCCGATTGGGGTGTGCAATGAGTCTCTACGATCGCGATCCCGGAGACTGTAACGACTTCTTTGGCCGCTTTGATTGCGAGGACGACGGAGACGACGCTTACGACACCGCGGTTGACCTTGAAATGGAGCGCCGAGCAGAGGCGAAGATGGCCGCACGTCTGTGCGTGTCCTGCGAGCGTCAACGCTCCACGGACGGGGTCCTCTGCCTCGGTTGCGCTCCGACGGTGTCCAAATGAACCGCGATACAAACCAAACGCTACGAGAGATTCGCCTTCACCTCGCCAGTGCCGACGAGCGCCTACGGCGTCTAGTCAATCCGGCACTCGATAGGGTAGCTCCGACTCTCCCCTCGGAGTCGACAGATGGCGCCTCAGCATCCGCCCTAACTGAGGCCGTTTCTTCTAACAACGGTGGTGACGCATGAGCCCAAAAGTTTCAGCCGACGATTGCGATTATCTGTCCTGTCTGCTGAAGGACGACGCGGCCCAACTCGAGCAGGCTGCCAAGCTTGAGCAGAACGACGCGCTCAGATCCGAAATGATGAAGCTGTGCATTCGGTCGCGTCGCCTCGCCTGGGTTTTCCGCAAGACCGCCGATATCTCGCAGGCGGCTGCTCCTGTCGACGCAATGGGCGACGCGTACCGCAAGGCGGTTGGTGAGTAAATGAACATCCAACACCGATACTTTGCGCTGACCCCATTCTTTCTTATCTGCCTGTCGTGCGGTGTCCGGCATCCGTTCAATACGTACGTTCGCCTGTCTCGCGCCTCTTGCTGCTCGAAGCCAGCCCTTCGCATGAAACCTTCGGAGGGTCGGTAATGGGCGCCTCTTCGAGGCCGGAGATGCCGGCCGAGCAGCAGGAAGATGAACAGCTTTGGCGAGAACTTGAGAATGGCTGGCGCCAGCTCGAAAACGAAAGCAAGGAGGGCTAATCACATGCTGCTGCCCAAGAATAAAGAGTCACTTCGGCAGCGGCTGAGATTTGCCAACGATCGCTGCGATGATGCTGTTCTGTGCCTCTTTAAATGCCAGAAGAACATTGATAGCGACCTTTATGCTGCGCTTATTGACCTAATAGCGGCCGTCAAAGAACTCGCGCAAGCGATAGACGAGGGTACCCTCTAATGGAAACCGAAACGCCTACCGAAGCGACTTCCACGAGCCTGGTAAAGGCAGACCAGAGGGCCCAGCACGCGCTAGAGCCTAGCACCCTCGCAGACGCGATCACTCTCTCCGGGTTTCTCTTCAAGTCTGGCCTTCTGCCTCGTGGCATTACGAAACCAGAAGCGGCGCTTGCTGTAATGATTAGCGGTCGCGAGCTTGGCCTTACCGCAATGCAGTCGTTGCGGGCCATCCATATCATCGAAGGGAAGATCTCGCTTAGCGCCGATCTGATGGTCGCATGCGTGAAGCGTTCGCCCAACTGCAGGTACTTCCGCCTTGTCGAAAGCTCAGATCGGATCGCCACCTACGAAACTGAACGCGCTGGCGAAGGTGTTACTAGGATGAGCTTTACGATCGAAATGGCGCGCGAAGCCGGGGTCACCAATAAGGACAATTGGCGCAAGTACCCCGCTGCGATGCTGCGAGCTCGCTGTGCCGCGTCGCTGGCGAGGGCTGTCTATCCTGATCTTCTCATGGGATTTTACGATCCTGATGAGCTGTCGGCCTCGCAGCCGGAGACCGTTCCGGTTCGCGTCGAAGCGGTAGTGGTCGAGCCCCCTGCCCCTCCAATTGCAGCAGCCGAGGAAGAATCGATCGAGGCAAAGATTCTTCGCTGGTCGGCCCAGCTAGAGCAAGCCGATACGATGGCAAAGCTTGATGAGGTAGCCGCGGAGATTCGCCCCTTCATCGAAGGTAATAAAAAGCTGAAGTCTCAGCTTGCCGCCATCAAGGCAAAGCAGGTCGAGCGAATTAACAAGAAGTCTACCGAGGCGATCTTGCAGATTGCTAAGGACATGGGCGGCGAACTGTTGCCTCCGGGCCAGGCGCACAAAGCGGAAGGAAAGTAGCCGTGGTCGTTACGGCATCCGCCATAGAACGCATCACGCTATGCGCGGCAAGTGCCGCCTTTCCTCAGGGAGAGGACGTATCGAGTGGAGCAGCGTCGCGAGGAACGAAACTGCACAACCTGATTACGCCAGCAATCGAACGCGGCGAGACCGTAGCCGAATGCGAAGAAGGCGAGATCGATCTCCAGCCGCTTCACGAAGCGCTTGGAGCGCCGGCCAAGGGAGAAATGGCGCTCGTATATGACACTGAGCTCCGAACGGCTCGCTTTGTTGGCCACTATATCGATCGGAACTACGGAGAAGCAAACCCGATGGAGATCGGGGTTACCTCCGACCTTTCGACCGATGCAGACACGCTCGTAGAGATTAAGACTGGCTCTATCCCGGTGCCGCCACCTGATTCTAACCCTCAAATCAAGACGCAGGCCGTTGCGCTCTCCAGTTTTCGACGCCTCACCAGCGTAAAGGCAAGCCTTGCCGTTTTGGATAATAAGCTGAAGTGGAAGCCGATCGAGACCGTCGAGTTCGACGCGCTAGACCTGGGATGGATCGCGGACGATCTACGCGCTCTGATGATCCGAGTCAATCAGGCAAGAGACCAGGTGGCGAGAGGTGAAACGCCAGACACGCGCCCAAGCTGGACCGCGTGCCGTTGGTGCCGTGCGATTAATTGCCCCAGTCGATGGGAGAGGAAAAGTAAATGAGCGTCAATGTAGTGATTCTTGAAGGCCATCTAGGGGCTACCCCTGATATGCGATTCCTTGACAGCGGTAGCGCGGTCGCCGAGCTGCGCCTTGCTGTAAATGAAACCTGGAAAGACAAGAACGGAACCATGCAGGAGAAGTGCAATTGGATCTCCGTTCAGTGCTGGCAGAAGCTCGCCGAGACCGTAACCGAGCACCTCATTAAGGGGTCGCGCGTTCTCGTTGAGGGGCGACTCTCTACCCGCTCCTGGGACGACAAGAAAACTGGGGAAAAGCGGTACGCGGTCGATGTGACGGCTAGCAAGGTCACCTTCCTCGATCCTAAAGAATCGAAGCCACAGACCGAAGAGGATCCTTTCTAGTGCGCACGATGTCGGAAATTCGGCGTGATGAAAGCATCATGCACCTGCGGCTTGAGCGCGATTTCCTGCGATGGCTAAACCGCGAACCGGTTTCTATGCGCACGAAGTCTATCTTCGCGCTTGTTGAGTATGGCCTCGATGAGAGCCTTCCTGACGTTATCCCCTTCCCTGGGTATCCGACCGAGCTAGCGGCCTGTGAAGCGGTTTATATGCGCGCTCCTGAGCATCTCCGCGGACGCATGCTAACGCTGCTTCAGCAATACCGGACCAAAGTAGAAGCACGATGGGGCGTCAACGAAATGATCGAAGCGCGCTATGTCGCAAAACAATATACAGGGGGCCGGTCATGAAATTCTCCCAAAAGGAACTTTCTCGAATACTGAGCGCGCACGAGGGCGGGACGCTTAAGCGGCGGGGGGAAATGTGGCGCGGCATACCGTATGATGGCGTTACATATATTGCATGTGTAATCCAGGCCGGCAAGGTTATGGACGATCCGTTTGCAGCGTCGGACTTTAATCGCGATCTCGCAGATTGGTTTGACTGTAACTACGAAGAGTCATGGTCCGCCGATCGCCTTCTTCAGGAGCTTGAAAGTCTAGGTGTAGCATGACCGACGATATCTACCAGGCGTCGCGTGACGCGTTCTCTAAGTACGCTGGCATCGACGCGCCAGAGGTACCAGGCGGCGATATCGCGCGCTATCAAGTCCGCTTGGCTCGATGGGAACGCGCGCAGTTCGGCATCGTCGATGATACGAAGCTCGTTCTTGGTATCGCCGAAGAACTCGGCGAGATGGACGACGCTAAGACGCTGGTTAAACGCCGCGATGCTATCGGCGATATCCTGATCTTCGCCTGTCAGTTGGCAAACAGCAACCGCCTCGACTTCGGCGTGCTGATGGAGTCCGAGGAGATCGAAATCACCATCAGCTCGGCGCTCGGCAGGCTGGCACATGCCACGCTCAAGGCGTCCCAGGGCATTCGTGGCTATGACGATCCGGAGAAGCGCAGACGCGCCATCGCCGAAGGGCTGTGGTCGCTGATTGGTTCGCTGCGCCTCTTTGCTCATATGGTTTTGGATATCAGCGGCTTTCATCAGATCTTTGTCGAGACGGCTGAGCACGTCCTAAAGCGCGAATGGCATAAGGACTCCTTGCGCGGGGGCCAGGAATGAGCGACGGCCGCAAAGATGACAATGGGAAGCCACGCATCTCCCTGTTGGATATTCCCTTCATCCTGGAGATGGTCGGGGTTCTTATGCATGGCGCCGCTAAATACGATGAGGGCGAAGGCGGAGAGCCGAACTTTATTAAGGTCGCGAACGCCAGGCGGCGCTATTTCGACGCGGCAGCGCGACACCTTTTAGACTGGTTTAGAGGAGAGCAGCGAGACGCGGAGGGGTTGCACCACCTCGCGTGTGTCGCAGTCAATGCGATGTTCCTCTATGTAGTGGAGAGGCGTAATGCTTCGTGACCACGCCTTCTTTCTCTCGCTTCAACTGCTCCAGGTGGCGCTTGGCACCAGGATAGGCCGGCTTTTCGTGCGCCTGGTCTCTTACTTGGCGACCGGCCTATGATTGACAGGTACGAGCTTCTCTCGAAATCGCTTATCAATGCGATATTAGAGAACAAGAAACAGGCCGAAACTATAGCCCGTCTCGAAATCGACCGCGATGGGCTAGCACGCAAGCTGTATGCGCTGCGCAATGCCATCCTCGATCTTGAGGACGCGGTCGATGGAACAATGATCAGCTTCGGTTCTGCATGGTCCAAAGTAAAAGAGGCGTTGAAATGAGAATTATTTGCGAGTGCGGGGTGCGCCTTGTCGACGGCAAGTGCGCCTCGTGCGATGCGTTGCGCCGTCCGGTGTCGCGTCTTGCTACTGCCGCCGCTAAGCGTCGCAGGAATGAACGGCGAACGACGCGAGGCACGATGTTGAGCATCGTTGAAACGCGAGCAGCCGAGAGGCGCATGGAGGCGTCAGGTCAGCGACCGCCGGATCTGCTGAGGCGTAGCCAGCGACGCCAGCGAGGAATGAAGACATGAGCCTCCTATCCATGCGCTCGAAGATCGATGCGACAGGACTAGGCCGGGTTCGATTCCCGGTCGCTTGCCGAGGGCTGGTGCGAAGGGAGCGCGGATCGAAACCGCGGAACGGTCTCTGGTGAGACAAAGGGCACGGCTGGCCCGGTCGTTAGAACGCTGGCGGAATCCAGTTGTTCATGGGCGTTTTGATTGTTCGGTATCACGAAGGAGAAGTAGATGAGCGCGACCCGACTGCAGACGACACAGGAAGAGCGCGATGATCCACTCCCTTGGATTGGAGAGGCGCCGGTTGTAATCATGACCTCCTTGTATAGGCGCCTCGTGCAAGACGCCAACCTTGCCGCCGAGTATGAGCGCAAGTGCAAGATCTTGCGCTCTCTGCTGAGGGACGCCGTCACGCGACAGAGGGATCCCTGCGACCATTATAGCATCGGCAAACCCGGATGCGGTGTGTGCGATCCGCGCGTGCGCGTCGAGACGGACAAGGAGAGTGCGTGAGCGTTACGTGGTGTCAACACGGAGTCAGCGCGCGGGCATGCCTCTTGTGTCATGACGAAAATAAAAAACGCCGCCATCGAGTCGAGGCGCTTGAGGCGCGGTGCGAGCGACTGACCGCGCTGCTTATCACCTGCAAGCGCAAATGCGGTTGTACCTTCTACGAGGGCGGCCCGATCGAATGCCGATGCGGTGCTGCGAAGTTCAACGCGCCGATTGAGGCCGAGCTGGCGAGGGAGGGCGGCTCGTGAGTAATGATTGCCTTTGTTCGCCCCTCGGCATCGTATCCCCTCGGTGTCCGGTGCACGAAGTGGTTGAGCGCGCCGCACTGGACCGGCTACGCGCCCAGCTAGCCGAGCGCAACGCCACGATCGCCAAGCTTGAGGCGCGGTGCAAGGACCTGACGGTGCTGCTGCGGCAGTGCAGGCGCAAGTGTGGCTGCGCCGTCTTCAATGGCGGACCGACACTGAATTTGCTCGCCGAGCGCGGCCAGCGCATCGCCGAGCTTGAGCGCCGGCTCGACGAAGCGCAGGCGGGCGCGGCGGCGATGCGACAATATCTCGATCATCTTACACTTATTGCCGAGACGTTTGGCGATATGGACGCGGAGCGCGTGATTTCGGTCGGCTGGTGGGACAGCGACGATTGGCACGGGTTCAACGCGCGCGTTAAGTACACCGTGGCTTACTACAAAGCGGCACGCGCCGCACTCGCCACCGACGCCGGCAAGCCGCTTTTGGCCGAGCTGGCGCTAGCGAACGAGGTGATCGAGGCGGCGCGCACTTGGTCGCGAAAGTCTTGGTCCAAATACACCGAAGATTTGCATGACGCGATCGCGAAGTGGGACGCGCGGAAGCATGGAGGAACGTTGTGACGACTAGCTATTGCGAACCATCGCCACGCGCATCGGCTCGCGACACTGCCGACGCCATCGCTATCAATGTGCTCGGGTTAAATACGAAAGCATTTCTGTCGCTATCGGAGCAGGTATCCCTTCGCTTGGCGTCGACACTCATAGAGCAGGCCATCGCCGAGGCCGAGCGCGACGCGGCGGCGCGGGAACGTGAGGCGTGCGGCGCGGCGCTATTCACTGCCTGCCATGACCGCATCGAGGCAGCACCGCCGGGTCCGTGGAGTGATGGCGCTCAGTGGGCAGTCGGCACCGGCGCCGCGGCTATTCGCGCTCGAGGTGGTAAATGACCTACCGGATACCTGGAGAGTACCGATCGGTTAAGCATGTAGCCGTCGCCAGCAAATCAGCGGTTGATCGATTAGCAGAGGATGCCGCCGCTCATTCGGTTGAGGGTGCGCTGCGCGCAAAGCTCAATGCGGCAATCAGTGCCCTTGAACAGATACGAGCGCTACCGGCCGGGGCCGTCATGCACGCCGATTGGATCGATGAGGTGCTTGCGATGATTCGACCGGATGGCAACAAATGAGCGCGCCCACTCGCGCGCAGCGCCAGCGGTGCGTGTCATGATTGATGAGCAGGCCATGGCTATAGTTAGAAAGCTGCCGCGCGGATGGAAGCGGTACAGGAATCTCGTAGGGATTAAATTCTCCCATCTAACCGTTGAATCCGATCTTGGGATTGAAGGCGGCGCCAGGCAATGGAAAACCAGGTGCGACTGCGGAAAGATAAGGAAGGTTCGCACTGACATGTTGCTTACCGGGCGCGCGTGGTCGTGTGGATGTAAGAACACATGGGGCGCTGGCAGTAATATTACACATGGACATTCACTGACAGGACGAAAGACGCCGGAATATATCGCATGGCTTAATATGAGGAAACGATGCACCGATAAGAGAGCACGTTGTTACGTAAACTACGGCGGAAGAGGCATTGCCGTATGTGATCGCTGGCGTGACAGCTTTGAGAACTTTCTTGAGGACATGGGCGCGCGCCCATCGCCAAGCCACAGCCTTGATCGTATCGATGTGAACGGAAACTATAGACCGGAGAACTGCCGTTGGGCGACCGTCGACGAACAGAATGCGAACCGTCGAAGTACTGTAATGGCAACGTTTAGAGGCGAGACGCGCAGCATTATCGAATGGTCCCAAATTCTAGGAATCAACCGCAAGACAATCTACTACCGGCTTACAAATGGACGCCAGGTCGACGGGAGCGCCAATGAATAGGGCGACTAGAAAACGGTTGCGAGAACTGGCGGCGAAGGCTACGCCGGGGCCGTGGCATGTCGACGGGATGTGGGATGTCTCGGCGCGGGATGAGGACTGCGAGCCCTTCGTCATCGCTTCAACGGAAGGACAACAAGACAGGGATAGGAACGCGGCTTTTATCGCCACAGCCGATCCGGCGACCGTGACGGCGCTGCTCGACCGCGTCGACGAGCTGGAGCGCGCACTCATAGAAGCAAAGCGTCGACTGTTCCTCGTCGGAAGAACGATGGACGCCGATGTTTCAAGAGAAGAATCGGCGCTTGGGATTCATGACATCGACGCCGCGCTTGCCGACTCCGAGGACGCGGCGCGGGAGGATGACAAGTGAGCTTCTTTGATTGGTTCCGTGCATGCAAGTCGACTTTTCGCGGTCATCGCTGCGCAAGGTTCGCCGATCACAGCGGAGATCATTACGTGCGTGACAATGACGGAAACGTTATTGCGCAATGGAGCAGTGACGACTACGGATGGTCGAATGATTGTCCTACGTGTCACGGTACCGGCAAGTGAAGCCATCGCCCGACTGGTACTCGCTGCCGAAGCGCGCGCGGGATCGCGTGCTCAAGCGCAGGCCGCGGGCGAAGGTGAAACGATGAGCGCGCTCGATAAGCTCGTCGAGTGGAAGAACAGCCGCAGGTCGCGCTCGGTCGAAATCAGTCATGACAATGGCTACGGCGCCGCCTGCTGGGAGGTTCATCTCCGTGGTGGCGCAGGAACCTTCAAAGAAGTGCATGCCGCCGAGGTCAGCTTCTACGCGATCACGAAAGAGGACTGCCCCGAGGGCCTCGTTTTCGCGCGCCCTCCCTGGGAGCATGGCAGCGGCGACGAGCGCCCCGGGTTGGAGGCCACAATCTTGGTGGCGCTCGAGCGCGCGGAACGACTCGGACTATGACCCGCATCGACCGCGCCCTTATCGAAAAGGCAGCGCTCCATTTCCTGGAGTGGGCAGAGGCTGATAGCGATATGGTCGAAGCGAGCAATCGCTATGACCGAGCCGAGGAGCAAATGGCCGAAGTGTTGCGCCAGCTCGGATGGAGCCGAGGCGATCTGCGCCGATGGATAACTGACGCCCCCGAGTGGAGGGCCAAGCTCGAGACGGGGAATGGCGAGCGATGAGCAAATCAAGGCGCCGTCGCACTCGTCGCCATCGACGTCAAAATAGAGCGTTTATGAAATATGGACCAGCCGCGAAGCCGCGTCACAAGCTCGTAGGCGGTCGTACGAATAAGGTTGGATCGGTACGGCTGAAGAGCATTGCCGATGGACTGAAAAAGCGCAAAGCCGAGGCAGGGAGTGGGCAAGGATGAACGATGAGGCTATTCGATTTGAAGACGCTTACGATTATCACGAACACGCTGCCTGTCTCGAGTGTTGGCGCCTAGTGAAGGGTGACCCGACATGGAAGCCGCAAGTACAGCACAGGATGTCGGTATCAATGTGCTGCTGGTGCGGCGCTGATACTGACGTTGTTCATGTCTACCGATCGCCAGACGGACCATGTAAGGAAGGTTAGTAAATGACTGACGGTGAGTTTGAAATACATTGTAGGAGTTGCGGGAAACCACTAACGGAGCCGTTCGAGCTTTGTGCTAGATGCCGAAATGTGCTTGATAAGGCATTAGCCTGCGGCTGCCGTGGCTGTCGTTCAAGATCGGACAGCATGCAGCGCGAGGTGCGCGAGTTCGCTCTCAGCGCAAAGGCGAAAGACATATTGGCGCCATCGCCTCGACTGGTCGCCTCCGAGGGGCCGTACCGATGACCGACAATAAACCGCTGCTCCAAGAGTCCGAGGCGTTTATCAAGCGCTGGAATCTGAAGCGGTGCGGTCAATGATCGAATTCAAATGCGCGATGATAGAATGCGATCGGCCGGCTGTTGTTGAATTCTTTCCAATGCGCGGCGATGGTAGTGGGTGCTGGACGATCACGTGCTGGAAGTGCGCCGACCTGTTTACGCGACTAGGGTATGAGCCGGCCGAGCTAGGCGCAGACTCGATCGCGGCGCTCGAGATGCATGGCGCAAAGCGGTGCGGTCAGTAACTTGGTAGGGCAATACCTGAGCGTCCGGGAAGTAGCAGCGCGCCTGTCGTGTAGCTACGACCATGCGCTGCGCATCATGATCAGGGCAGGCGCCGAGAAACAGGGGCGGTACGTGCGTATATCAGAAGATACGCTAGCCTCATATCTTGCCACCTGCAAAATAGATAAACCAAAGGATATGGGGTCTGTTGTTTATTTCGTTGCCGGCGGGGAGTTGATAAAAATAGGCACAACGATAGACCTCGAGACTCGCCTCAAGGACCTACAAAACATGAGCGCTACGGCTATTGCGTTTCTTAGCTCAATGCCAGGCGGCTACAAAGAAGAGCGAGAGCTGCATGTCAGGTTTGCTCATCTTCGGGCGCATGGTGAATGGTTCAGGCGCGGCGACGATCTGCTCGCATTCATAGATTCAATCAGGGACGCTGGTTAACAATGATGGAAATTTCGCCAAACGTTTTTTACGCCGAAGACACCTTGCTTGAAGCCTTCGGCTGGAAACGGCGATGGCTGAGGCAGCACATCGCCGGCTTGCATGTCAAGCGTAAACGAGTGTATCTAGGGTCTGCCATATTGGAGGCGTTGCAACCATGTCCGATCTTAGATACAGCGTCAGCGTCTACGAACGGAGCGACTCGCCCGACTGGTGGGCGCGCGCCTATATCGCAGGCGAGGGCGGCAAGAAACGGCGCTGGAACACGGGGGTTGCCATCGGGTCAAACCGCCGTGAGTCTCGTCGCGAAGGTCAACGAGCTGCTGAAAGCCAGGCGCGAGAGCGTCTCACCACTCAACACGAAGCGGACACGGGACGGGCGATAAGCCTGGTTGCGTCTCGCCTTCTCGAGCGCAAGATCCGCGATCGTCGACGGGACCGAGCGGTTACCAGCCTGTGCTGGGCAATCGAAAAGCGAGTGCTGCCGCATTTCGGTCCTCAGCGAGACGTAACGACTATCAAGCGCGCCGAGCTAGAAGCCTTCAAGCAGTCGCTGATTGATCAGGGACTGGCGCCAACTTCGATCAACAACGCGCTCACGGGTATCCGCCAGATCCTGAAACAGGCGTGCGAGGTTGACCAGTTGATGGAGAGCGTACCACTCGTGCGCAACGTGCCAGTTGATCAAGACGGCAAGGGGCGCGCGCTTACATCTGACGAGGTCTCGGCGCTGATCGCTGGCGTCCACCCGCGCAACGAGGAGGCGCGCGACTGGCTCGTGCTGCTCGCTAACACGGGGCTAAGGCGCACTGAGTCGCTTGCCGTGGAGTGGTCATGGATCGATTGGTCGGCTGGCCTGATGCGCGTACCTGCCACCTTTCGCAAGGGCGGCAGGCGCCAGAATGCGCCTACCCCACTCAATAGCGCCGCCATGGAGATGCTACGCGACCGCAAGCGCAGACTCGAGGAACGCGGTCTATACGACCCTAAGGGGCGCGTATGGCTCCAGGGAGACCATGACGAGGCGCGCCGGCAGGCTGCGAAGCGCGCCGGGCTAGGCAGGGTGCGTAGCCATGACCTGAGGTATACCGCCGGGTCGTTGGCGCTAGCGAACGGGGCGAGCCTTGCTGAGGTGCGCGACCTGCTCAACCATAGTACGCTCGCGATGGTGAATCGATATGCACATACCTACGGTAGCCGGCTTCAGGATATCGCCGAGCGCATCGCTATCCCCACGCCGAAGACCGTTACTGTGTCCGATAGCGTGCCCACTAAGAGGTCAAAAAAGGGCTTCAAAGGCAAGATTTGACCACGTGGCATACATCAGATACAAGATAGGAAGTAGATAAGTATATGAAATTACAACTTGGAAGCGCTTCCCATGCTGGTGCAGGGCGCGGTCTTCAAAATGAACGCTGTGTCCAGTACGTCTCAGACGGCGAATGTAGGTATAAAACCGATCGCCGTGTCCTGAAATCGTGTCCAGTCATGGTGCGTCAATGACCGACGCCCAGCGGATCGCCGAGCTGCACGCTGCCATGACCCAGGCGGCGAAAGAGTCACGGCCCGATACGCTCATTGTTCGCCTTGAGGCGATGCTAGCGATCGAGGCGATACGCCGAGCCATCAGGAAGCGCAAGCGGTCGGCTCGCATGGCTCGTAAGCATCGGCGCGGCTGGGTATGATCGAGGGAAAGGCCATGAGCCCACCATTTGAGTTGCGCTTTCGGCTTGCCCTGCCGTGCGGCGCTGTGATGCGCGCTACCATGGATTGGGGCGAGCTGCTGAGCATGGAGAGACTAGGACACGACCCCGTTTCGTTTATGCGCTACCGAATGAGGAAGTATCACGTTGGCACCCCCTGTCGGAGCCTGCGTTGTCTGGAAAGGGCGACCCGCCCCTGAGCGGCACAGGGCTTGCTCAGTTCAACGACAGCCATGGCAGACAACGACACGCCAAAGGATGCGCAGGACCCGGCAGCGGGGCTAGCAGAGCGTTACAGGCAGGTGCTAGAGCTACGGGCGCAAGCTGACTCTCAGGAGGGCGAAGTAGTACTGGCCGCGCTTGAGGCTGCCGGATGGCTTGAGGCGCGCGCGGCTGCCTATCTTGGGATCCCGCGCCAGACCTTCCAATACCTCATTGGACCCAAGGGACGCCATCCCGAGCTAGGCAAAAGAGCTGCCCAGCGACGAGCCAAGAAGGGCTACACCACCGGTCGCCCGCCATTCTAGTTTAGTGCCCAAAATGTGGCAGTTAGCCTCATACCGTCGGGGACGATTTGCCACATAGCTATACTGACGATTTATAGGCAGTTCTAGGTGACCGAACGAAAGGCGCGCAAAACAGTGTGGCGTTTCGCCACCCGTGCCAACTGCTAGACATGACCTAAGTATCGATACTGCCGAACATTGGGCACTTGGTATCGTAGGTGCATTAATATTCAGGCATGAACAAGACGACGAAGACCGAGACGACCTACAGCGTGCGAGCCGACTACAACTCGACCCGACGCTGCCCGGAGTTTTTCAGCATCGACGAGGCGTATGACTACATCGATAGCTGCTGCGACGGTTACGGGATAATCACGAAGCTCGTCAAGGACGCGCGCGGTGAAATTCTCTCTGCGACGGCGGTGCGCTAGTGAACGCCACGGCAAGCGAGGGAACGAAGGTGGCGAAGAAGGGTGTTGACCTGGCGCAGGTGGCCGCCCGCCGTGAGATTGCCAACCTTGAGCCGAGCATGGCGGCCGAGTGGGGAGTGCTCGAGATGCTTGTGCCTGAGAATGATGGTTTGGGGTTTTGGTCTTGAGCGCGCCGACCAATGAGGGTGCTAAGGTGACCCTTTTCGCAAACAATCGTGCAGTGGCCGGGGGCGTCGTGCACCAAGCGCGCGGCAACGGCTTAACGAAGTCCCTATGTGGTCTTAACTTCGGATCCGATAAAGCCGGGCCGCGTATTGAGTTAATCAATGACGCCGATGTCACTTGTAGGCAGTGCCGTAAGCTTGTGGCGGTGAGGTTCTAATCGTGAGCGCTCGTTACGAGGTGGCTGTCTACGACTGCGCGGGCGAGTTTCGCCGCGTTGAGTGCGGCTCCAATTGGGCGCGCTGCCTTGAGGTTGCCGCCGACATGACGGCGAAGTATCCGCGCAAGTTCGTCCAGGTGGTCAATCAGGATGCGGTCGATCTCGATTTCGATGGTCTGACAGACGACGAACGTGAAGCCGTGGACGCGGCGTCGGACGTTGCTGGGGCGGCCACCGATGCGTTTAGAATGACCAAGTGAGCGCGAACAAGGAGGGAACGATGCAAGCCTTTACGATTCGGTACGAGGCGGCGAGCTATAGCGGGGAGCGTACCGTCGAAGCAGAGGACCAGGATCAGGCTATCGCCATGGTGCGCGCCTGGGTCCGCAAGCAGATGACGCTGCCGATGTATTACGAGTCGTACAAGGCAGTGTCCAAGTGAGCGCCCCTGCCATGCGCCGCGACCAGGACACGCGCGAGATGAGCGAAGAGGCGATCGCTCGGGCACTGATAGCAGCCGCGCCGCGCGATCAACGCTCTTGGTCTCGCGAGCTCGTGGAGACCGTCAGAGAGCTCTTGCTTGGTAACTCATCGAAAGCGTACAATGCGCACTAACAAGGGAGCGAACATGTGGAAGGCGTCGACGGTGGTAGCGTTCGCGCTAGCGGCTGGGTGTGGCGGGGCTGCCAGGCAGCCGTATGCGCATGTCAAAATGGACATGCCCGTAGATCTCGAGCTACGCGCCGATAACACCGCGCAGACATGGGCGCTACAGTCGCTACTTGGCGCCGATCTGTTCTCGGTCGGTGTCTATGCTGATGGATGGGGCAGTGCTACGCCCCAGGACGCAGCCACTACGGCAGTAGAATTCACACTTCACCGCACAACCACACACGCGCTCGGCTCGTCCGATACATCGGACGGCTTCGCGGTTCGCGATGCGGCTTCTGGATTCTCGTGCAAAAACTTTGTTGGTACTACCCGATGGCTACGTGACATACCGGACTGGGCCGTGGAAGTGACAGGCACCTGCACAAGCGAAGGCGTCCCTTTCCATCTCGTCGCCGACGGGTATCAGCAGTTCAATTAGATCGCTTTGACGGTCGGCTTAAGCGCGACGCGCAGATCCTTCAGCGAGTAGTAAACCGGGATTCCACGCTCTAGGCAAAACTGCACTTCCACGTCTGCTCCTGGCGACTTCCCCTTGAGGCGCAGGCAAGCATCACAGACTTCCAGCCACCGTAGATCAAAGTCTATCCAGCTCTGCCAGTCCTTCGGGTAGCGAGCCTGCCAGGCAGCATCGAGGTGCGGAATGAACGGGACATGACCCATGCGATAGACGGCCTCACCGGCATCGATCGCGCGCAGGACGTTCTCTTTACGTTTCTTGGCCTTCTTGGCACTAAGCGGGGCCGCGACGTAGATACGAAGTGACTTCACGCTGCCTCCTTCTTTAGCGCCAGCGGACTAGAGTATTTGCGACCACCAAAGAAAGCAACGCCTTGCCATATCGTTATGGGGTCAATATTAAACACACCGGAAGGACGCACGGACACAGCAGCTATCTGATGTACCCAGGTATCAGGCTCTGATGCATAGTCAAACGCGATCGCGCTTCTAAGTCCCATATAGCCGATGCTCATGCTGATACGTTTAGTACCGAGCGCGGACGCCATAAACACTTGATGGGTATGCGTGTGTCCGTACATAACGGAATGACCGTACTTGTAAAGCATCTTCTTGGCGTGATGTTCATTGGTCAAATGTCCGTGAATAATAAGCAAATGTCCAAGGCGACACGCCTGCCCCATTGGATCTTCTTGAACTATGAACCCTCGCTCTCTGAGCTTGAGCCGCTTAGGGATGTTAACGGCATCGTCGCCAAGCCACACGATGTTATCGCCAGTCATTAACCAGCGTCTCAATCTGTCTTCGTGGTTGCCGAAGTTGAAGTAATTCTCGCCGTTATCGCAGCCGAGATCGTTCAGATAGCGCTCAATGCCAGCATCACCCTGTGCGTATGTCTCGGAGACGCGGCGATTCTCCAACTTGCCGGCGCTGCCTTTGTTATGACTGGAGATTTCAAACAGGTCTAACCAGTCGCCGTTAATCACAAGTCCTGTTGGTTTGAGGTCGCGGCCGATAGCTCGCGCTACCGCTTCGCATTCGGGATCGTGGTACGGGTAGTGGTTGTCATTCGTAACCAAGTACGTCTTCTCTGCCGTTGGCCCGCTACCGCTTGCCGGTATTGGTAGGGGCTCCCATGCAAGTTCGTCCTCTTGGTCCCAGGCTTTTTCCTTTGCCACTGCCGGCGGTGGCTCGCTCCACCCGCTCAGATACTTGCTTGCATTGTCGCCACGACGTCGAAACGCGTTTGTGATGGCGTCTGGAGTAATCTTTCGCCCGAGCTCAAGCTCAAGCATCGCCGCGGCCTCGCCGACGGTGAAGCAGGTAGCAAGCACGCGCTTCGCGGTTTCGTATTCGTGTGCGTCCCACTTTGGCAAGGTAGCTCCTTAAAAATCGCTCTTAGCAGGTAGGTCGTGCGGAGACGTGAGAAAAATAAGTATTAAGCTAAATGTAATGGAATGGAGCGCCGGAACGGCGATAGGTGGGTTACGAGAGGGAGGAAGTGAGCTTAGAATCGCCACCCCATGATGCGTAAACGGGAATGGCATCATTCACGGGGCGCACCCAGCGAGGTGTGGAGGCCGTATTAGGGAATACGACCCAGTCAACACCGCTCCCAATGCCTCCGTGTCTGGGCGACGCAGGAAGGCCTAGGGCCCGAGCTAGAGCGATCGAACCCTCGCCTAGATGGTGAGCGGGACCAATATCCGCGACGATGCCGGGAGAAGAGAACTTCCCGCATCTAACGAAGCCGATATCACCGATATGGACGCCCATCGCGATTAAATCAGGAGGCACTACTATATAGGGAACGGAATTAGAATCGACGTATCTACGAGGGCTATTTGCCGGCCATCTCTTGTCTTGCAGTGCCGTCATAGAGACGTAATAGCCAGGGCAAGGATCGGAGGATCCCTGTATATAGGGGGTCCCGTTGCTATCACATGCTAGCGCCCACCAATGCCCAGGTCGGCCAGCGTTTGCGAGATAGTCCATGGATGGCAGGCCGCTATTAGCAGGTGCGTAGCAAGCTGGAGCTCCATCGCCATCGACGGCCAGTCCCGATGTCCATACAAGCGCTCCGTCGACTACACGAACGCCTTCGGCGCTCATTTTCCGCAACGCTCCCACGCATCACGCGCGTAGTCGCCCAGGTGCCGCAGGGTGCTTTCTAGTGCCTGCGCCGCTTCGATGGAAAGACACAGAGCGAACGAGCTAGGACATCCTTGATCGGGGCCGCTGATGGTAACGGCCTTAGGAGTGGGAGGTGGTGACAGCAGGCACGGAGCCGGCGGCTTCACCACTACCGCCGGATGATAGCAACCGCTGGAGACGCTCACGAATGGCAGCAGGATCGCTGCAGCTAGCCAGGTCTTTTTCAAGTTCGCTTACCTCTGCCTTGTAGCTGGCGATAAGTTGCTCATACTTTTGAGCCTGAAGGCTCATGGCGTCATTTGCTGCCTTTGCTTCGGCGATCCCGTTGTCGGCCGAAACAAGGTCGAGCCTGGCCTGATTGCGCTGCGACATGAGAACCAAGCAGGTGACAGCGCCAGCAATTGCGACGATCGCGAGAGCAATAGCCAGAATTTCTACGAGCATTAGAGCGGGTAGTCAGAGATGAATTTGCGGATCGTGTCGAGAGAGACACAGAAGCCGGTACCCTGGATAATCGTGCCGTCGTCAGTATCGACGTTAGACACGATCCCTACTACCTCATTGTGCGAGTTCAGGACCGGACCGCCCGAAAGCCCAGGATAGAACACACCACCGCTAAGCAGCCAATGTGGCCGATTGCGGAACGGCACGTAGTAGGAGGTTATCATCGTATGAAACAGAACTCCCCGTGTTCCGTTCGGATTGCCTGCAACCGTCACCGTTTCGTAGAGGCCAGGGGCGGAGTTTGCAACGAAGACGTTAGGCATGTGCGCGCGCACGAGGATGATCGCAAGATCGTCTTCTTTGCTGATCTTCTCGATCGTGCCGGTATAGTCCTGCCCAAAAAGCGGCGACACCAATACGATGTCGCTATGGCTCACCACATGAGCGCACGTAAGAATCAGCGACATGTCTGCGCTAGAGAAGATTACAACCCCGGTTCCCTGGGCAACGCCATGAGATACCGGATCAACGTTGGCAACTAGAACGGTGGCATTTGCCGCCATCCTGTCGTTATCACGCTCGCAAAACCTATAGCAACCGGTCAGCGCAAAGACCAGCGCCCAAATTGCATACTTCACTTGCTTGCGCTGTCCAGCTCTTTGGCGCCCGAACCCTTGAGTAGATTCGCCAACCCCTGGAGGATGCCGTTAACATTGCCCTTGGTGAATGGCAGCAGCTCAGACACGATCAGCAGGCAGAGAGTCAGGAGAAACGACTTGTGTGCAACCACGAAGTTAAGAAACGTCATTGTGTCACCTTTCTAGTGATGTAATAGCGTGTGTGAAATAAACTGAGAATGCGAAAGAGCTAAAAGCGTTGGCCACAGCAGGTGGGGCCAATATTTGAAAAGCTTTGTAACTATTGACCAGGGAATAGTAATCCCGGTGCGCTCATCAGCACGCCGGACCTCTGCGCCAATCCAAGTAGACACAACACCGTTGCTGCGAGCAGAAACAACGTTTCTAAGATCGTCCAGCCTGTCCCGGATGAATTCGAACTCATCGCGTCGCGCGCGCGCCTGGTCTCGTATCGAGTCGGCGATCCGCCGGAGCGCTTCCTCCTGATTCCTGTCCACCGTTACCGTCCTGTATATGCTCCCTGCTTCGCCCAACCGACTCCGAATAGAGGCGCGTCGCCTCTTCCATGGCGTCGAGTATCGCTTCTAATTCTGAGCGTTCCATGTGTTCACTTTCACTGCTCACTTGCTTGTAAAGCGTTTAAGCGGAAAACACGACAAACGAACTTTGTGTATCCGTTGCCGCGGCGGAGCTGTTGTACGTTTGAACAGTGAATACGGTGCTGCTCGAGAGACCAACCGTGATCATGCGGGCGGCAACTACAAGAGGGGTGACGATAATCGCCATGCTCGAATCAGCCCCCGCGGTTGTTAGCGTGACCTGATAGGCGCCCGTACCGGTTTTCGCGCACGCTGCGATATTGACGCCTCGTACCAGGGTTCCGCCGCTGTTGAATACTCCCCAGGCGATCGGCAGCAGGTCACCATAGAGCACGCCCTTGCTGATAGTCGGCGTGGGCGCACTCGTGCCGTTAGCGGTCGAGGTGACGGTCGCCGTGGTCGCCGTTGTGATAGCGCCAGTGAGCGCCAGAGACGCACCAGACATTGCGCCGCTTACAACAAGTGAGCCAGCGGCCGGGGCAACCACCGCCCCGCCGGTACCGTCGATTTGTAATGCCTTAAGCGAAGAGGTACCGGTATATAGGTTTACGATTCCAGTCTCAATATTATTGAGATACGTTGCAGCAACAACGGTTCCGTTCGCATACGTCGTATTAACGGTAAGCGGCCAAGCCATTAGTTCCTCTGGTTAGAATTGAGATCGATAGCGATAGGGCTGCTAATAGCTCGGGTACCACTTGGCGGTACCATTGTCGTAGGTCATGATAAGCGCCTTCGAGACAACGGCCGTAGTGGCGAGCGCAATGTTTCCAGCAGTGTTCGTGACCCAAAGGCCGTCTGGAATCAGAACGAGAATGCCGCCTCCTCCCGTTTGAGCGAAGCTGGTCGGGGCAGTAATTGTCTGAATCGTAGTCGTGCCGGTGATATGGGTGACCGTAGATGTCGGAGCGATCGTGGTAGCGCTCGCGATATTGCCGCCAACCGCCGCAGGCGTACCAGTCTGCAGGAGCGCGACCTGGGTAAGCTTAGAGGCGTTCGTTCCGATCGAGACATCGCCACGAGTACCAGCGATATTGATAACGCCAGTGGCCCCGGTACCCGTTGCCGTGCCGACGTCGAGCGTAATACCAGCGGCTGCAATGTTTCCGCCCGTCCCAGCGTTGCCCGTGAGAAAGCTGATCGGGCCAGCTGCGCCGCCTGTGGCTCCGCCTGCTCCGCCAGTCCCTGCGTTACCACCTGCTCCGGTAGTAAAAACAAGATTTCCAGCGTCCGCGCCATTTCCAGGAACGCCAGAGCCGCTAGCATTGCCACCGTTGCCACCCTTGAAGGTGCCGATCGCGATTCCACCACCATGGCCACCGGTGCCACCGTTGCCGTTGGTAGCGCCAGCCCCGCTACCTCCGTTGCCTCCCGGGCTGGTACGAATCGCGACGCTCGCCCCTGCCCCACCGTTACCGCCAGTCGTGCCAGTGCCCGAGCCTGCCGCGCCACCGTTGCCGAACGGAGCCCCTATGTCACCGCCAGTGCCGAACGTAACCGTACCGCCCGTTGCCGCAGTCGTATTGCCGCCGAGGACATGGGAACCACCGTTGCCACCGTTCGCGTTCGCTCCACCTGCCGCGCCGTTGCTACGTCCACCCCACGAAATAGTTACGGTACCGCCCGCTCCACCCGCTCCACCGTTCTGAGCGCTACCGCCCGTCCCTGCCGCTCCAGCCGTACCAGCGACGATATTAAGCGAAGCGCCAGCTCCACCCGAAAGGCCGGTACCAGCGCTCGCCGCGCCCCCTGCCCCTCCGGTGATACTAAGAAGAGCTCCAGCCCCGGCCGTTCCACCGCCTACCGCAGTAGTGGCGCCACCGGCACCGGAAACGATCGTGACAGGGTTTCCGTTGGCGGCATTGGTAGAATCCACGCTAGCAGCCGCATCACCACCCTTTACGGTGAGCGTTACGGGCGCCTGACCTACAGTCGTGGAGGCTGCAATTTGTACTGTGCGCGCAGTGCTCTTTAGAAAAGAGATGTCTGCGTTTGTATTCAGCCCGAGCGGATTACCGCCGCTGCCGTCTCCCGTGAGCGAGGCGTCGGTAGTGACCGACAGAAGGCCCGTGCTAGAGATGGTGATTTTGTTGGTATCGTTGCCAGCATCATCCGAAGCAGTAACCGTAACGCCAGTGCCGGATACGAAGTTAACGGACTGACGATCGGGAGTAACGCGAGTTCCATCTACTTTGGTTACGGTATAGGCCGACATTTAGTTATTCATATTCCTGTTAATTTCAATCCAGTTCGTCCCGTCGTAACTAACGAAAAAGAAAGAATCAGACTTGGTAGCAGTGGTGGTCAATGTCGGAGCCACATGAGTAGCCCCGAGATAGGTAGATGGAAGCCATTTAATTGAGGCCGGAGGGGTTCCGATCGTCCGCGATCCCGTGCCGTCTTGCGTGAATGTCAGGATGAATTTCTGCCCAGGCCCAGCCGGAGCACTGATCGTCCACGATCCGAGATTGCCGGTGAGCGTGACAGTGCATTGCTCTCCGAGGCTTGGGTTAATGTTCATGGTCGCGCCAAAGGCTGGCGTCTGGGCCGTAACCAGCGATGGAGCAACGCCCCATCTAAGACCCGTAGTCTGGCTGCTATCGGCAACGAGAACTTGGTTATTCGAGCCGGCCGCAAGAACCCCGAAGTTCGTGCCGTTGAAGGGAGTAAGATCCCCCTTGGTAGTCACCGCCCCATTGGCCACATAGGTCAGCGTGCCGTTGGTGCTAAATCGCGGATTGGCAGTTGCCGTATTATCCGCGTAAAAGCCAGTCTCCGAAGACCCAAACGGGTTGGACGATTGCTTGAGAACTCCCAGGCGCGTTCCACCTTTGAAGGTGGTAGAGATAGAGATCAGCAGATTCTTGCAGGCGTTAAGCTGCGCTCCCCACACATGGTAGGTATCGGGAGGAGTTCGCTGATCAGTGCGATCTACGCCGAGAGTGCTAGTGGTTTCAGCCGACCCCGCTGCGCCTCCCGTGGAGGAGCCCCATGAAACGGCATCAAGTGCCGACGTTCCATTGGCTGGCATTTACTTCGAGACCGAAGAAACGCGGATGATGGTTCCGTCTGGGTTGAGCTGGTCGACATCCTTAACGAGCTTGTGAGTGATCCAGATCTCGTCGAGCTTGTCCTGAAGCACAGCCATCGCCTTCTCTAGCTGAAATTTGGCAACGTCGAGCCCAAGCGAAAGGATCTGGAGATCCTTAAGCTCATCACTGCTAATTTTTTCCATTGGCTCCTAGGTGGTCACTGCGCCGAGTTGGTCGACTTCTCCGGCTCGCACGATACCGTCAAACGGGTTTGCCTGTGCGTAGTCGCAACCGACGGCTATTTTCGAAACGGACGCATCCAAGGGATTCCACGATCCCGGCTTAGTGCCCTGGGAATTAGAGGCACCAACGCTTAGTTGGGTTGAGTTTTCATCCCAGAGGCAGCGAATGGAAATAGCGGTATCGCGAAGCCACGTAACAGACCCGGAAGACGGGCTGGGATTGGCCGATAAGGTCAGTGTAGCAACCCACTGGTTACCCGCATTGTCCCATCTCCTGAGCTCGATAGCCCCGGCCGCGATGCGCAGAGCAACCCTATTTTGCGCGGCGCCTTGAGCTAGATCAAAGATCACGCCATTCGGCTGGCTAGTCGCGTCGAATGTTGGGACTACCGATAGTCCCATAGAACCCCTAACGACCGAGGCCAGCGTTCGCTTCAGCAGCGGGTGTAGAACGTCCGCCCCGCTAGTGGTGGCTAGGCACGACGTAGCGCCAACGGTCGAGGTGGTGGCCCCGGTTTGGCACACCGGAGGATAGAGAACCCCCGTCTTACCGGTGACGTCGTAGAGATACGCCGAAGCCAGCGACACAACGCCGCTACCTGAAGCCGCCCCCCATGACACCTGAAACTTAAGCGCGCCCGTATCGCCCGCCGCGAACGTCGCCTTGACCGGCAGGAGTTGCCAGCCCTGCGCCTGGGTTAACGTATAGACAGTCGAGTAGGTGGTCTTTCCGTTAGAGATCAAGGAAAGCGTCACATCGGTAAAGTTTGCGTCTATTGACTGCTTATTGACCCAAAGCCCACCAACGTAGCTCTTACTAGAAGGATCGGCTATGCCAGTGGTTTGAGTAAGGCTCCCACCGGTTCCGCTTGTAATGGTAACCGTCGGGGCGCTGGCTACGGTCTCTCCGACCACAGGAGAGACAACCTGACTGGCCAATACGGTCGAGTTGACCGCCACCCATGAAGCATCGGTAAACGTGTTTGACCGAATAAGGAGGTTCGTCCAAGCGGAGGTAGCGAGGAATCCTCTACCCGATACGGCACCGTGATACGGGAAGGTCGCCGACGATGCGCTCAGGACCTTGTACGAGGATCGATTCCCCGAAGCCGGCTCAATGACAGACACCCCAGGCGACGGCCTCGTAGCCGTAGACCAGCCCTGGGCATCGATAAGTGGAAGCCAGAGCGTTCTCTCACCAAACGATGCCTGATCGATTGCAACATCGAAGGCTTCGTACAGCCCCACCCTATAGATGGTAAAAAGCTGCTGGGTCGTAGCAGTGCCGTCAGAGGTAGCCGAAACAGTGACCGTAACCGCCTTAGTGCCCTGCGTAGTTGCCGTATTCGAGGCCGCCTGCGGAACTACGTTGCACGCGTAGCGACCACGGCTAGCACTCGGAGGAACCGAGATCGTATAGGCGCTTGTCGTCCATACACTGGAAGTTGGGTTCCAATAATACGTATTGCCATCGCCATTGACGTCAGTGATTTGCAGGTTGAGCGCGCTAACGTTCTGCAAATTCGAGTACGAATAGTCAAGCTGAAGGCGATGCGTTATCTGGTTGTTTACCGTCGCCGATTGCGACAGTGACATAGACTGCCCGATGGTGGCCGCAGTCAGATCGAGGACGGCAGCATAACCGGAAAATTCCCAATTGATGGAGGATGCCGAACTCGACTGCGTCAGAGTAGCCGATCCGGACTTCGTCCAATTGTCTGGAGTTCCAGTCGTCCAGTTGGAAAAATGCTCGTTTGCCAGTGCGTTTAAGCGAGCACCAACCGGAAAAATAGGCTCACCCGCAGAAGAGTAGCTAGCTCGAAACTGGGAGAAACCGATCCCGAGCTGACACCAGGCCGGGAACATGGAGGGCGAAAGAGTGTTTCGAGTCGCGGCAAAGATCCATGGGCGAGCGCTCTCCGCAGAACTGGAAAGCGGCTGAACCCAGGACCCGTATCCGGGAGATGGCTCTCCGTCTGGGATGATAAGGCTGAAGTTAGATGGGGGAGTGGTCCATCCATAGACTACGCTGTCAGCTATTTTTGACGCCAAGTTCAAGCACTGGCGCCTAGTACCCTTTCTTGCGAGGGCCGTCCACCCAATCGCCGCCAGGGCCTGCTTTTTGGCTACGCTCAGGTTGGAGTCAACCGGGTAGATCCCCAGGGCGATATATAGCAAGACATCGAGCATGGTGTCTTGGACGCCCGATAGTGTCGGTGCGGCCGTCGACGTTGCGAGATACGGATCCTGCGTCTCCGTTGGCGTATGGGTAGGATCGAGCATGTTCGCCCGAGCGGTCGGGCTGCCGAAACGCACGTAACGAAGGTCGAGCTCGTTTCCGCACGCATCGATAAACTCCTCGATCCATGCCTGGCCCGTGATCTCCCAGTCGCGCCAGTTCTTATTCGGGAGAGCCGAGAACGCACGAGAGGGCCCTAGTCCAGCCTCCCCGAATCTCCCCCACCCTAGAACGCTCATGACACGGTCACCGAAGAAACCGAGACAGCGACCGGTATAAGCGGCTCGAGACTGGCAGCCGTAGAGCCGTCACGGGAAATGGTATCCGCCGTAGCTCCGGTGATCGAATCCACCCAAAGCCTTACTACATAGCAAGCGGGCGCGGCCGTCGGCACGGTAACGGTTACCGTCTGAGGGGTTCCAGTGACCACAGCATCGGTCTGCACGAGCGACGCATTGTCGCCATCGGTAGAAGTTGCCGGCATCGTAAAGAGACCCAGGTGGACGTTTGCCGATCCGGCTTCGGTCTGCACGATCGCCGACACGGAGGACACGGTCTTGTCAATGACCCCGGAGGCTACGTAGTCGCCCGCTGGCAGAAGGCGAAACGGGTAACCGCCACACACCGAGAACGTACCGGCGGCATTGAGGTTAAGATTAAGCACTTGACGCTACTTGCCGCCCGTTGCAGGCTTCGCCTGTTGCGCCTCGTCCTTCGAATTCTTGGGCTCGGCCGCTGGTCCTGCTTGCGGTGTAGCAGGAGCTGGATCGGGCCTCAAAGTACCGACCGGTGCTGCTTCTGCGGCCTGCTTTTTCGACGCGTGGACCCCAACCCCGATTTGGATAGACATTTATCAGACGCTCCCAACGACGAGAATGGACGCAGCGGGTGACGTCGAGTCCACCGAAAGGTTGGAATAAGGCAGGCTGTACCAATTGCTAAGGGCGGTATCCTGCGAGTGAAAATAGAAAGGCGTTGCGGTTACGGTCGCCCCGGTGAAGGCCCGATCGATCGTGATGGTGGTCACCGACGCTGCCAGCACGAGATAAACCGCCCCATTCGTCGTATCCGCAAGGAACGTTTGATAGGGCTTCATCGCCGCGATCTCTGCAGCATTGACCGAAGTGACGGAAGCGCTTCCGTTTGTAAATACCATGGTATGTCCCGATTGCTGCCAACTCATGCCGACGGCTAGCGTTCCGAGAATCGAGCAAACCCGGTCAACTCCCGAAGCGGATTCAACAGCCTTTGCTAAATCGTCTGGGTATATCGTCCTTCCCCAGGTATATGTATTCGGAGATAGGTAGCTATTTATTGCTTTGGCGATATTGACCTTGACGCTGGCCGAATCGTATACGGAAGAGCGATATACCGCGCAAGCCGGTAGTGTTGGCGATGTAACGAACTGCTGAATATTGGCCGCCACATCGACGAGAGTTGCGCCCACGGCATAGCGTCCAGAAAGATCGCGGACGACATTCGCACGCTCTTGGGCGCTTACCGATCCTGTCGTGGTCCACGAAGGAGATAGCGCAGCGACCGTAACGTACCCCGATACGGACGCGGTGTTGTTGGTGTTGGCAAGCGCGCTAGCTCGGCCGCCTGTCCCGAGAATCTTTGCCGCGAAGGTCGAGAAGTCCGACACGCCGACCGCGGTATCTCGAGATGAGAACGCAACCGGAGCACGAGCGATCGCCTGAGTCGTGGTTTCAGCGTCCGCCCCTCCAGACGCTACGGCCGGATTTGTAACGGTTCCAACCCCGGAAACGGAGCTTTGAAGTGTAGTAAGCGAGGCCGCTGCCACGTTCTGAGCCAGTCCAGCCGTCGAAGACTGGGCGTTCACGGTTCCGGTTACGGCACCGGAATAGTAGACAGACCCGCTAACCGTCGAGGCTGCCGAACTGGTCAGCGTAAGCGAAGTATCGCCCCCGACGCTGGCGACTGTGTACCACGTATTGTGATCGGTAGAGATCTGATACCCAGCAGGTGCGCTGGATAAGAACGACGTTCCGCTTCCGGTTACCGTCGTAGATCCTGCTGTTAGCGTAATAGTTCCGGCGGGTGCGCTGTAGGCTCGAATCGTAAGATCAGAAAGAGTAGAAAACGAAACCGTTCCATCCGTAGAAGTGACGGTAGTTCCCTTTGGGATCGTTGTATCGCGGGCCTGGGGAGCCGAGAGAGTGAATTGCTCGGTAACCGTGGCGACCTGGGCCGAGTTAACATTGACGCCAACCAGGGCCAGACACTTGGTGATAACGGCCGACGGCCACTGATTCAACTGATAAATATAGGCGTCGAAAACCGACCCGTTCGCCTCAAGAATCACAACGGCCGGGTTTGAATCGCTACGGTCTGACAGCTCGGCCGGCAAAGATCCAATGGCCGACGCAACCACCTGATCCCCGTTCCTTAGGTCAAGAACAGGAGCGGGAACCTTTGAGAGTGCCATGTATTAACCTTATGGACCGACAAAAAACGGGAAAGTAAGCGTTCTTTCGTTCGCTTCGCCTACCAAGGTGTAAGCAACCTGAACGGACACTTCCCCTTGCCCAGGCCCATCGCTAGTGGTGATATCGACCGATTCCACGCGCGGCTCGTATTCTGCTACGTTTTGTCGGAATCGTATGATCATGCGATCCAGGTCCGTCGGCTCAAACGTCCCAGTATCGGCGCCGTACTTTGGCAGCATGGCGCGCTCGCCTACGCCCGTTTCCCAAATCGCCTGGAGTGCCTGCTCTACAGACGTGGGCCCATATGAAAGCGTAAGCCTTCCCTGGGCGTTATAGGAGAGAGGGTATGAAATGCCCTGGCCGAAGTTTCCCGAGCTAGCCGGGGGCTGCCTAATGGCTCCTGGAGTGCCTACGGCCATGGTCTAACCTGTAATAGTAATAGCGCGATAGGCATTTCCGCCTACGCCTACAATTTGAGAACCGTTGGACACTTTACATTGAAGCTGGAGAGTGTTTGCCCCACTGGCAAACGCAAGCGGGATGCGCCATCCACTATCGTAGTAAGGAACGGTGGAGGTCATGCTAATAAATGCTCGATCCGTAAGGCCTGGGGTTAGGCTCGTCGCGACCCCGTTAAAAAGCAGCTGAAAGAAAGCAGTACATATCGGAGTCCCATCAAGCGCCTGTGCGCCAATCTTAACATCAATATGGACTGTGTAGGTTTTTACGACTGACGGGGTCCAGCTCATGGAAGGAAATATGTTCACGTAGCTAGTAGAATTAATCGTGCCGCTTCCTGATTGAACGTCCTGGGTCTGAAATCCGAACGACCCAAGATAGGAATCAGCAATTGCGGTTATCTGTCCACCTGTGGTGGTATTGATGTCAATCGGGTTTTGTAGTCCCGAGATTCCGGAAACGGTCGCAAGCCTTGTGATGGTGTATTGCGCCGCTGCCGATGCATCGGCGTTGACAGGCGTATAAGTGGCAGGCACTAGCGCACCGTTGCCTTTCCAGATAGCGCAATCTCGTCCGTAGTCTTGGCCCCAGGTACGGAGCCGTCTGAGGCTTTGACCTTCCCACCGTTTTGCGGAGGGCTGAGATTCGAAGGGACGACGGGGACTAGAGTGGTGCCGTAGATGTACGTATGCTGGTGCGTGTTATAGGTGCTGTTTTGGAAACTGGTATACCAGTCGGTCAAGATCTGGGCTACCGCGGCCTGAACCCCGTTATGGAGACCAGCGAACGTAGTGCCCAGCGCCATCGCCTCTTTGGGTCTCCCCTTCGTGGTCGATTGCGGGTAATAGAAGTAAGCTCCTCTGTGGACGTCGCCGTCCATAAAGAACACGCCAACCGGATCGTCTACATCAGGGGTCGACTCGACGGCCCCCGGAAACATTGGCACCAGCCAATCCGTTGACTCGTTATCCCCTTGCTTGCCGACACGGGCCCTAACAAGCTTCCGTTCCTTATCAATGTCGGTGACGATGCCAGGAAGCCAGCCATACACGCGGCCCTGCGCCTCGTCTACGGTCACCATGGCCATGGCCAGGGCGTCTTGGATCTCGATCATGTCGATGTTCCGCCTGGCTGGATCCCGATCTGCTTCTGAGAAGCAGAGGAGGGCTCGCGAGTAAGGGTAAGCGAAGAGGTGGCCGGAGTTCGTCCCGCTATCGAATGCTTCAAGGCTTTGATGTGCCAGTCGCCGTCAAATTTGCCGCCCCATCCCGAGATGGAGATCAGGTGCTGGAGCCCAATGTCAGGCAGCGCCCAAACGACTAGCGTAGCTTCGTCTTTGCGCTTGCGCTTCTGGTCCGCGGGTGACTTATTGTCGCCGAGCCCTTCGGTGTGAACCGCTGCGCCGCTGGATGATTGGCTTTGAGGTATCGTCCGATGGGTAGTGGCGTCGGCACCTTCCGCGTCGGTCTCGATCTTCTTTGTGCCCGTAACCGCTAGATTGGTACCCTTACTTCCGCCTGGAATGGGTACCTTGCTTTGACCGCCAGCCCCTGGGCCACTCACGTGGTTAATCTGCGGCTGGAACTCGATAACAAGATCGTCTTCAGGGCGAAACGTATGCGGATACCTGATCTGCGCTAGCTTGCGAATCTTAAGCTTGTTGCCAACTACGTACATCTCAAGGCCGTCTACCGCAAGCGCGCGCGTGATGTGATGCCAGTCAGAGAACGATCCCAGCCCCACCGATCCAAGACCCATATCAATGAGGCGCGTGGTAAGCGTGACTCCGACGAGCTCGCTCGTATCGGTCTCTAGGCCGTATTCCTTGGATATCGCCGTAGCGAGCTGGACAGACGTCTTGTTCTTGATGGTGCGGTACGCGGCCGCTCGGCGCATATCGATAGACTTGTCATGCGCTACAATTGTTGTGTGTGACGGCCCCGGCCAGCCGCACGACAGTTGCGTGATCTTTCCATCGAAGACCAGCTTCGACGCGGACTGACCTTCGGACGGCTTCGATAGATAGAGCTGCAACGGGACGTTTGCGAAGGCCGGATCGGGCAGACTATTTGCAATAGGCCAAAGCTGCTGATTGCTGCGCTCGTCCCAAAGCTGCAACGTCAGCGTAGAGATCTTCTTGTGCTCTTTGGTCAGCGACACATCCGCTGACATGACGATATCGCTTTCGGGGGTCCATACCCAGTTCTTGGCGGCTTTGGTATGTGTCGCTGGCTGCTGGACAGTGATTCTATAATACTGCGACATGCATCAAGTGGACGTCGGTGACGGGCTAGGAATAACAAGAACCGTACCCGGTGCCACCGAGTCCAGATCGGCAATCCCGTTCGCTTCGGCAACCTGGCGCCAGAGCTCGGAGTCATACTCGATATCAAACTCGAGAGACGCGATCAGTGGCAGCGTTTCGGCGCTGGTCACCGTATGGCGTCGCGCCGTTTGGTTGCTACCACTCAGACCGCTCGAGCCGAAGCGCTCGTAAACACTCTTTCCCATTTACCGTCTAGTCCTCGGCCTGGGTCGTGTGCAGCGTTAGAGAGACCTTGGCGCGCTGCTCATTGGTTTGATCGTTCCAAAGCGTCGGAGTGACTTCCATGCGATGGATCCGCACCGTCCATCGCTTGCTACCCATTACAAAGAGGAGATCGGGTGGCTCGCCTGTCTTGCGGGACTTCTTCATGAAGCGGCGAAGCTTACGCAACTCGCCGTCTACGTCTTTCTGTTGCGTGCCGACGAGCTCAAACTCGATCGGGATCTCTATCGGGTTATTCGCCTTCCACTCTTCGGGCGCATGCTCGGTTAGCGCTACCGGAACCGGCGCATAGACGGCAGAGTACGTGCGGCGAACGTGATGCGGTGCGAGCCTTGTTACCTCGCCATTCTTGAGGCTGAAATCAAAGATAAAGTCATCGGCCGAAGTCCCGTCAACCGGACCCAGCTTCGCGTAGTAATTAGGCACTGGCTACTCCCTGACGGTCGGAGCGGCCCCGAGCGCCGACGAAGCGCGAATGTTATGCACTTGGTGCTTGGTTACGACTTCGGCCACCTTGCGGCCGTCGAGATGGAGTTGGATCACTTGAGGCTGAGCAGCCCCACCTCCGATCGCTCCTGCGCTGCCGTGCTCCTGGATCGCTTTCGCGCGTGCCTGGTCACGGGCTACCCGTTCATCATGGGCCTTCTTTCGAAGGGCCTCGGTAGCCTCAAAAGCGGCATCGTCTTTAGATTTGATCCGAGAATGCTTACCGGTGCCGGTGAGAAAGTCAGTTCCACCGATCGCCTGGTCGAGAGCGCTGGTTGCCTCGTAGGCTGCGAGACCCACCCCGGCCACGGCAACGGTCTTTCCGAGCAGGCCAGCGATCTTACCTAGCTTACCAGGCACCTTGCCAGCGACGTCCGAGAGATCGGATCCGGCACCCTTATCGCCAAATCCTGGGTTGGTAATCCAGACCTTGACCGTATCTTTCCCGAGAAGGCCGCCGATATCGTCTTTCGCCTTCTTAAGGTTGCTGAGCTTGCCACCGACCCAGGCAGCTCCCTTAAAGGTTGCGCCGACACCGGCAAGAGCCATCAGTCCGGTTTTGTGCTCTGAGATGAAGGCGCCAACACGAGGGAGGTAGGCCGCAAACTTCGCCACACCTTCCGCGGCGCTTGCCAGGCCGTGACCAAGCTTCTCGATCGTCGACTTGTTTTGCTCCATGAAACCATGGAAACGGTCGGCGATGCTTTCGCCCTTCTTGAGCTTGGAGTTGAAGCCGTCCAAGGCAGAGGAGCCGATAAGGCCAAAGGCGTTTTCAATCTCGGCGCCGATGGACTTGATCTGAAAGTCCAGTTTCCCGCGCTTAGCGTCGGCCGCTCCCATGGTAACGCCAGAGCGCTCCATGATGAGGCGTACGAGATCGCCTTGCTCGAGATATTGCCCCTGCTTCTTGATACCCAGCGCGGTTCGCTCAGACGGCGAGAGAGCTTCGAACGCCTTACCCTGCTCGTTCAGGGTTGCGAGCTTCCTGGAGCGCTTCGATAGATTGAACGATGAAAGCAATCCTCGAATGCCTTCAGGACCGCTCAGTGCATCCCCTGCGATCCTTCCAAGCTCCGTAGGATCCATGTCAGGAGCCATGACCGAAAGCCTGCCAATCAGCTCCGATCCGAACTCTAGGTTTTTCTTTCGCAGCGCCTGCGCCTGCGATTCGCTCAGCGGCTTTTTCATGCCCCGAAAGCGCGACCCGGCTTCGATCTGTTGGAGCTGCTCTGCCAGCGGAATCAGGGCGGCCGATGCGCTCGCATTGGTCATTCCCGACCGCCTGCCAAGAGTGCCTGCCGCACCCTCGATTACATCGGCCTCAAGGCCAAACTCTCGCTTGAGCCGACCCTTGATCGCTAGGTCGTGCTTTCCCTCTTCGAGAAGCTTGTGAACGCCGAAGATAGCAGCGCCACCAACGGCGGTTGCTGCTAAGGCGTTCTTGAGGTTTATAACCTTATCCTTCGCCTTCCCGATCCCCTCGCTAAACTTATGAATGCCGCGAAGCGCATCGGCGAAAGCGTTAGACGTCTTCCTACCCGTCTTCTCCGCTTCCTCGCCGATATCTCGGAAGCTCTTCTTTGCCTCTGCGCCGACCTTCTTGAAAGCCTTGGCAGTCTCGGGCAGGGTCTTCTTATGCATCTCAGTCAGCTCTTTTTTCTGCTGACTAAGGTGCTTCTTCGACTCGATCGTTTCCTTGCCGAGCGGCAGAACGATCTTGAACCCAACGCTTTTCATCTGGGCCATTGGGTTACTTTCTTCCGAAGAGAACGCCCATTACCTCTGCCATCCCCTTGGCTACGTCCTCGGACGGGCTCGTAAGCTTGGGATAGATGGCATTGAGTAAAGGCATATCCATGTTGAGCAGCTCGGTATACGTCGGCCGGCTGATCTTGGCGATCAGCTCTGCGAGGCCGGTACCTTTAAAGGGCCGTTCTGTCTCTCCGCGGCCTTTGCTGCCTGTAGAAAGATCTGAAGGTCGCCCGAAAGACGCTTAATGCTATCGACAACCGCGTTGATCGATGTCTCGGCGAGCTTGACGGCATCGGTCTCGGTCCGGCCAGAAAGCGCCGTCACACGGTCCCGCTCTCTGCGGTCGACTTCCTCTGCAAAGGCGTTGATATCGTACTCGTCCCAACTGCGGAAATCATTCACCTGAAACACCCCGGTGACCCCTTCGCACGACTTAACCCGCATGGCGAATTGAGCGTAGGTGCGAAGATGGGCGATGTCGGGGCGAGAATAGTTACCTTCAAGATCGATGATGTCACCTCCCGTGAGGTGCCACCAAGTAACCGTCTTGCCTCCTACCGGCTGCTTCCAGGTGTATGGTGTCATCAGATCTGCGACTCCACGCAAAGTTTGAGCATGAACTCAGAAATAGCACCGTCACCGGATTTGCCATGTGGGGGTTTGGTCCCAGTGGGCTTAACAACGTAGGTCTTCGACGCCTGGAGCACATTCTGGTCGTTGAAGATCAGCAAGGTCAGGTTTCGAGGACCGTCGAGGCCGGCAAGAACCTTCTTAACCCAGTCCTCTACGGCCGCGTCACGCGACGGGTCATAGGCTCGCCCGAGCTGAATATCCGCAAACTTTCCGATCGATGGCAGCTTGAGCGGAGTACGGGCACCAGGCGGGTAATAGTCATCTACCGTGATATCAAGCTCGGGAGAGTCGACGCTCTCCCACTCGCCGAACTCGGCAAGCCTAGCGGTAATCTGATATGATTTAACGATGGCCACGTTGTTATCCTAGTGTTTTAGTTTTGTTAGGTACTACTGAGCAGCGCGACCAGCGAAGCCAGGAGCAGCGGGGGCAACGGTGAAGGTGACCTTCTCCGCGTTCGGCTTCGGCACAAATGCCACATCAACGCGGAACTCGTTATTCACGATCACGTTATCCGGGTTATTCGACCGATCGCAGACGATCGAGAACGCGTCAGACTTGTCGATGTTTTGACCCGGCTCGTTGCCGTAGAGAGCGCCCTTCTTGAATAGGTCCAGCATAAAGACCTTGAAATCCGAACGGACGGTAGCAAAAAGCTTGTCGTCAATCGGCTCGAATACATACTTCTCGAGAATGAGCTGACCCGTAACAATGACCTGACAAATCGTCTGCGCGGTGTTGAACTGCCCCCACCTGCGATCGGTTGCGAGGGTGCGATTTCCCCACACGACGAAGCCATTCTTGACTCGGATCGTGTTGATAAAGCTATCGGCGAGGGTGTTGCTATCGCCGTCAACATAGAGCTCCATGCCGTTGGACTGACGCTCAATGTCGACAAGCGACACAAACGGATGGGTCTTTCCAGCGGGCGACTTGTGCGGACCGAAGTTGTAATCGCGAATCATGCGCGCTGCCAGACCAGCGATCGCCCCGGAGTTATCAATCGTCAGGCGCCCGTTGGTGTCCGAATTCTCATCAGAGACGATCACTTGCGGCACGTAGTAGTTACCGGTGTTGCTCGCCATTCCGCCCAGATCCGCAACCACCGTATTGGGATTGAGGCCCGACGGCCCCGAATGGATCCCGAGGCGATAGTAAGAAGCGCAGTGGGTGTTGATTCCCGCGCGCGTAGTCGCACTGTATTTTCCAGGAATAGCGACATAGCCAAGCCCGAGGCGTTGATCGTTGAACACCTGAAGGCCCGTCTTCGCGCCAGTGGCCGCGGTCGTACCAACGTAGTCGGCGTCGCTCGCATTGAACGAAGTAGAGCCGTCCGTTCCGCCGGTCAGCTTCGTAGCTGCCGCGGTCGCGGGAAGCGTGCCACCAACGGGAAGCGTAAAGGTGACAAGCTCGGACTTCTGCGAAGCGCTAGTAGCATCGGCGCTCGTGGCAATCTGCCAGGTCTCGACAATGTTGGCCCGTGGGAAGGTAACCGTAGCTTGGCAGCTCGCAGGAGACGTGCCGTAGGCCAGGCCGCTAAGCGTAGTGCCCGCGTAGTTCGGCGAAATCGTGATAGACGTTGCGCTCGAGTACGTCTTGATCGTGTAGTTGACGCCGCTAATCTGAATACCCTTGCCGACGTCAGTAGCCGCAAACGCAGTGCCCGAGCCGGTGACGGTCGCCGACGCATTCGTAACCGCAAGCGTGCCAGCGCCCGTAGTAAAGATCGCGCGCGGCGAAGGATTGGCCCAGGCCACCGTGACAGTGTTCGCAGCGCTCGCCTTCCACTTGGA
>JADMIO011260294.1_pt1 | contig 59682 bp, 59 predicted proteins | sample 8958161 | NCBI WGS metagenome assembly JADMIO01 (sample SAMN16585339, study PRJNA669376) | soil metagenome | isolation source: Crop rotation soil | place: USA: Cullars Rotation, Alabama | collected 2011 | reverse complement strand
CGCGACTTCAAGTCACGTGAATTCCAAGCTTCGGATCCCACTGTGCTGGAAAGAACTCGATGGTCGGCGGATAGGTCATGTTGCCCCCTCGCCCAAAAGCTTAGGCGGCGATCGTTAAATTTCCGCAACGCGTGGTTGTAAACTTTGGCGCAGATTTCGGCGGTTCCGCGCAGCAGCCACACCAAGAGTTCCCGCCCGTACCGAGTCGCCGGGCGCCGCCGTTTCGGCTATACTGCGCCTACGGGTCAAGGACCGTTGCCGTCTGCCTGACGCTCAGCGTCGCGGACAGGCCGATTTCGACAAAAACCGAATTCAGTCAGCGAGGAATCGCGTCCATGTCCATGGTCACCGAAATCAAACGCGTCACCGTCCCCGAAATCCGCGCCCACAAGAACGCCAAGCCGGTCGTCTGCCTGACCTGCTACCACGCCCATACCGCGCGCCTGCTCGATTCCCATGTCGATCTCATGCTGGTCGGCGACAGTCTGGGCATGGTGATGCACGGCATGGAGAACACACTCGGCGTCACGCTCGACATGATGATCGCGCATGGCAAGGCGGTGATGCGTGGCAGCAGGCACGCGCTCGTCGTCGTCGACATGCCGTTCGGCTCCTACGAAGAGAGCCCGCAGATCGCGTTCCGCAACGCGGCGCGCGTCATCCAGGAGACCGGCTGCACCGCGGTGAAGATGGAAGGCGGCACGCGCCTGGCCGAGACCGTGACCTATCTGACCCAGCGCGGCATCCCGGTGATGGGCCATATCGGGCTGACGCCCCAAGCCGCGAACATCATGGGCGGCTTCAAGACCCAGGGCCGCACGGCGGCCGAGTGGCCGGCGATCGAGGCCGACGCGCAGGCCATCGCGCAGGCCGGCGCCTTCGCGGTGGTGCTGGAAGGCATGGCCGAGCCGCTCGCCGCCAAGATCACCAAGCAGATCGCGATCCCGACCATCGGCATTGGCGCGTCGGCGGAATGCGACGGCCAGATACTGGTGATGGAGGACATGCTGGGGCTGAACCCCAATCCGCCCAAATTCGTCCGCCAATACGCCAGCCTGGGCGCGGCGATCGAAACCGCGGTCAAGGCCTATGCCAGCGACGTGCGCAGCCGCGCCTTCCCGGGCAAGGAAAATGTCTATGCCATGAAACGGGTTAGCTAGCCCGCCGGGCTTTCACCCTTTTCACCCGTGCTCGGTTGCCAGCCGCCCCCGCAGCGGCTAAATCATCCCGCGCGGTCAATAGCTTGGGTGTCCCCAAGGGCGTGGCCGTCCCCGAAAGAGGATCATCCCTTGAGCGACATCTTCCGCGAAGTCGAGGAGGAAGTCCGCCGCGAACGCTTCGAAGAGATCTGGAAGCAGTACGGCGACTACATCATCGCGGGCGTAGCCCTGGTCATCATCGCGATCGCGGGCTGGCAATTGTACACGCGCTACGAGACCAACCAGCGCCTCAAGGCGTCGGAGACCCTGATCGCCGCCCAGCAGGCCGCGACCGCCAGCGATTACGGCAAGGCGACGCCGGAACTCGCCACCCTCGCCAAGGATGCGGCGGACGGCTACGCCAAGATGGCGAAGCTGTCGCAGGCCGGCGTGCTGGCGCAGCAGGGCCAGGACATCGAGGCGCTGCAGATCTACAAGGCGATCGCCGCCGACGACAGCGGCACCATCGGCAACGTCGCGACCATCCGCGCCGCCTGGATCATGGCCGACAGCGCGCCGCGCGCCGAGGTCGAGGCGCTCCTGGCGCCGCTGCTCGCGCCGGTGGACGTCACGACCTATTCGTATCTGGTGATCTGGCACACCGAGACCAAGCCCAACGCCTGGCGTTTCGCGGCACGCGAGATCCTCGCCTATGCCGATTACCACAACGGCCAGTTCAAGCAGGCGCAGGCCGAGTTCAAGGCGCTGACCGACGATAAGGACGCGCCGCAGGCCCAGCGCGCCCGCGCCGGCGCGATGGCGGCGTTCCTGCGCAATGGCGGCTTGAGCGATTTCGGCACCATGCCGGCACCGCCGCCACCACCCGCACCGGCAACGCCGCCCGCCCCTGGCGCGGTAGCGCCACCCGCACCGAGCAACGCACCGCCCGGCACCGCCGTGCCGCCGACAGGGCCGACACCGAAATGAACCGCACCCAGATTCGCAATATCGCCGTCGTGCTGACGGTCGCGCTGTTCACCGCGAGCTGCGGCATCACCGATACGGTGTCGGGCTGGTTCGAGAGCGGCAACAAGAAGTCCAAGCTGCGCGGCGAGCGCATCTCAGTGATGACGATCGACGAGACGCTGCGCATCGACGACACGTTGAAGGCCGTGCCGGTGGTGCTGCCGCCGCCCTACAAGAACGGCGAATGGCCGGAGCCCGGCGGCTATTCCTCCAACGCGATGTATCACCTGGAAGCACCCGGGCCGCTGCGTCCGGTGTGGCAGCAGGATGCGGGCAAGGGCTCCGACACCGACTCGCGCCTCACCGCCGCGCCGGTCGTCGCGGGCGGCCGCATCTTCGTGCTCGACAGCCAGGCGCATGTCTTCGCCTTCGACGCCGGCAGCGGCGCCCCCTTGTGGGACAAGAGCATCGCGCCGGAAGGCAAGGACACGACGCTGATCTTCGGCCTGTTCGGCGAGGACACCACGGTCGATCCGACCAAGGGCGCGGGCGGCGGCGTCGCCTATGACGACGGCAAGGTGTTCGCGACCAGCGGCTTCGGCGACGTCGTCGCGCTCGACGCGCGCACCGGGCGCCAGCTGTGGAAGCAGAATCTCGGCGTGCCGATCGTCAACGCTCCGGCGGCGAACGGCGGACGCGTGTTCGTCTCGACGCAGGAGAACCATTTCTACGCGCTGGCCGCCGCCGATGGCCGGCGCCTATGGGATCATCAGGGCATCGCGGAGTCCGCGGGCATCCTGGAAAGCACCAGCGCCGCGGTGTCGGGCGAATACGTCATGGCGCCCTACTCGTCCGGCGAGATCTATGCCCTGCGGGTGCAGAACGGCCGTCCGGCGTGGAACGACATGCTGACCCATTCCGGCGTCGCCACCGCGCTGTCGGAGCTCGACGACATCGCCGGGCGTCCGGTGGTCGACCGCGACGTCGTCTTCGCCATCAGCCATTCCGGCATCATGGCGGCGATCAGCCTGAACTCGGGCGAGCGCCTCTGGTCGCGCGACATCGGCGGCATCCAGACACCCTGGGCGGCGGGCGACTATGTCTATGTGCTGACCTCCGACCAGCAGATGATCTGCCTGACCCGCAAGGAGGGGAAGGTGAAGTGGATCCACCAGCTGCAGCGCTGGGACGATCCGGAAGGCCACCACGGCGCCATCGACTGGGCCGGGCCGGTGCTGGTCTCGGACCGCCTGGTGGTGGTCTCGTCCAAGGGCATCGCGGCGGCTTTGTCGCCTTATACCGGCGAGCTGATGGGCCGCATGGAGATCCCGTCCGGCACCTATATCTCGCCGGTTGTCGCCAACGGCACGCTGTATCTCTACACCAGCGCCGCGGAGCTTGTGGCGCTGCGGTAAGCGAACGGTGTCATGGCCCGCAAAAGTGGGCCACCCAGTTGAAGCCCCGTGCGATGCCGCAGGATTTGACTGAGCCCTGTCTGCCGGATCGGGTAAGACGTCACCTGGATGGCCCGCTTTTGCGGGCCATGACAAATTGAGAATTCGATGTCCTTTGTTCTCGCCATCGTCGGCCGGCCCAATGTCGGCAAGTCCACGCTTTTCAACAAGCTGGTGGGCCGCCGCGTCGCGCTGGTGCATGACACGCCAGGAGTCACGCGCGATCGCTTCGTCGCCGAGGCGTCGTTGGGCAATCTCGCTTTCCAGATCGTCGACACCGCCGGCTTCGAGAACGACACGCCGGAGAGTCTCGCCGGCCGCATGACGGCGCAGACTCTGACCGCGATCGCCGAGGCCGATGCCTGCCTGTTCCTGATCGATGCGCGTGCGGGCATCACGGCGGGCGACGAGGAGATCGCGCAGGCGCTGCGCCGATCCGGCAAGCCGGTGATCCTGACCGCGAACAAATGCGAGAGCCGCGCCTCCGACACGGGCTACACGGAAGCCTATGCGCTCGGCTTCGGCGAGCCGGTGGCGATCTCGGCCGAGCACAATCTCGGCTTCGGCGCCCTGCATGAGGCGCTGGCGGAACACATCGCGCCGGTCGAAGCCCCGTCCGAGGACGACGACGAGACGTTCGAGAGCGAAGACGAGCTGACCGAGGACGGCGAGTATGTGAACCCGCCCGCGGCCGACCGCGTCATCCGCCTCGCCATCGTCGGGCGGCCGAATGTCGGCAAGTCGAGCCTGTTCAACCGCCTGCTTGGCGAGGAGCGCACGCTGACCGGGCCCGAAGCCGGCATCACGCGCGACGCCATCGCGGCGCCATGGCAGGCCGGCGGGCGCGAATTCCTGCTCCACGACACCGCGGGCCTGCGCAAGAAGGCGCGCACCGCGGGCCACACGCTGGAAGAGATGTCGGTCGGCTCGACGCTGGAGGCGATCCGCTTCGCCGATTGCGTCGTGGTGATGCTGGACGCGACGCAGGCGTTCGAGAAGCAGGACCTCATCATCGCCGACCTGATCGGACGCGAGGGCCGTGGCGTCGTGTTCGTCGCCAACAAATGGGACCTGATCGAGAACCGCGCCGGCGCGGTGGGCGATCTGCGCGAGCGGCTCGACAAGTCGCTGCCGCAGCTGGTCGGCGCGCCGCTGATCGGCGTCTCCGCGCTGACCGGCGAGGGATTGGATCGCATCGTGCCCGCCATCGCCGCCGCCGACGCGGCGTGGAACAAGCGCATCGGCACCTCGGCGCTCAACCGGTTCCTGGAGAAGGCGCTGGAGCGCCACGCGCCGCCGGCGGTGAGCGGCCGCCGCGTCCGCATCCGCTACATGACGCAGGTGAAGGCGCGTCCGCCGACGTTTGCGCTGTTCGGCAACCAGCTGAACGCCCTGCCGGAGGATTATGTGCGCTACCTCACCAACGGCATCCGCGAGGCGTTCGACCTGAAAGGCACGCCGCTGCGGTTCCTGATGCGGGGTTCGAAGAATCCGTTCGATAAGAAGTAGCGCTTTCACGCTCGCATCATGCAATGCTCAATTGTCATCCCCGGCGAGCGCGCCCTTCGCGCGCGAGGTCAAGGGGACCCAGGTAGCAAACACCGTGACGGTGGCTGGCACCTGGGTCCCCTTCCCCTCGCTTCGCTCGGCCGGGGATGACAGCGAGTTTGACTGTTGAAGCGGAGCTACCCATGCCCAACCCAGAAGTTCTTTCTACGCACATCTCCGACGGCGTCGCCGTCGTCACGCTGGGCAGCGCCAAGCGCATCTTCTTCGATCCCGAGATGAGCGACGCGCTGTTCGAAACGCTGACCCAGCTCGCCACCGACGACGCCGTGCGCGTCGTGGTCGTGACCGGCGGGGCGCCGGGGTATTTCGTGCGGCACTATTCCGTCGCCGCCTTGATCGAGCTTGGCGAGCAGCTCAAGGGACGCGACTGGCCGGAGAACGCGCCCTATCAGGCCGGCAGCTTCGACAAGGCCATCATGCTCGCCGAGACCATGGACAAGCCGGTGATCGCCGCGATCTCAGGCTCGGCGATGGGCGGCGGCTTCGAGTTCTGCCTCGGTTGCGATATCCGCATCGCGCAAGAAGGCGACTTCCAGATCGGGTTGCCGGAGATCAACATCGGCATCCTGCCCGGCGGCGGCGGCACGCAGCGCCTCGCCCGCACCATCGGCACGCCGAACGCGCTGATGCACATCCTGATGGGCGTGACGGTCAATCCCACCGAGGCGGCGGCCAAGGGCTTCGTGCACGAGACGGTGAAGGGCAAGGCGCTCGACCGCGCGCTGGAGATCGCGCGGCGCCTGGCGACGCACACGCCGGAGTCGGTGCGCTACATCAAGCGGCTGGTGAAGAGCGCGACGTCCACGCCACTCGACCAGGGCCTGGCGCTTGAGCGCAACCTGTTCATGAAGCTGTGCATCGGCGACGCCGCGATCGAGCGAATGAAGGCCTATGAAGCGCAGCGCATCACCGCGCCGTCCGCGACATTGAAATGATCAATGCGTGCCCGGCGCCGGTCCAGTCGTGTCCATCCAGGCCCATTTGACCGCGCCGATCATGCGGCCGTCCTTCAGGTCGATCTCGGCGGCGTAGTAGAACTGCGTGCCGACCGGAAACGTCTTGGTGAACCGGGCCAGCGAATAGCCGACATAGGCGGGGCTTTCCTCGTCGGGAGCGCCGAGCTCGGCCACGATCTCGTTGCGCGTCGTGCCGGTCTTCAGCGCCGTGGCGCGGGTGACGAACTGGTCGTAGCTGAGGTTGGTTTCGGCCAAGGCACTGCCGCATAGGATCGCGAGCGTGAGAAGCGCGTAGCGCATGGTGCAACGCTAAGCCCCCCACCGGTGCGGCGCCAGCGGGGGCGATCACACCCCTTTGAAGGTCACCAGTTCGCCATTGCGCGTACAGCTGGGCGACAGGAGATCGACGATCAGCGGCGCCACGGCGGCCGGTTTGGGCAGCGTCTCGGGATCCTCGCCCGGCATGGCGCGAGCGCGCATCGCGGTGCGCATCGCGCCGGGATTGAGCAGGTTCACCTTCACGCTGGTGGTGGCGCATTCGGCGGCATAGGTCAGCGCCAGCGACTCCAGCGCGGCCTTGGCCATGGCGTAGCCGCCCCAGAACGGCGTGTGCTTGCGCGCCGCGCCGGACGAGACGAACAGCGCCCGCCCCGCCGCGCTCAGGCGCAGCAACGGATCGAGCGAGCGGATCAGGCGCCAATTGGCGGTGACGTTCACCTCGACCAATTCGTGGAATACCTTGGGATCGAGATGCGCCAGCGGCGTCAGCACGCCGAGCGAGCCGGCATTGCCGAGGAAGGCATCGAGGCGGCCCCAGCGCTCGAAGATCGACGCGCCGAGACGGTCGAGCGCGGCGAAGTCGCGGATGTTGAGCGGCACCAGCGTCGCGGCGCCGCCGACCTTGCGGATCTCGTCGTCGACCTCTTCCAGCGCGCCGGTGGTACGCGCGAGGCAGACGACATGCGCGCCGGCCTCAGCGAGCGCGATGGCGGCGGCACGCCCGATGCCGCGCGAGGCGCCGGTGACGAGAGCGATCTTGTCGGCGAGAGGCTTGGTCATGGGAAACCTGGGGCGAATAGCGAGTAGCGAATAGCGAGTGGAGACCCGAAAGGAAACCGCTTTTCGCGCGGCACTTTTCCTCCCCCGTTGTTACGGGGGAGGTGGCTCGCCCACTTCGGGCGAGACGGAGGGGGTGCAGCAGGAAATGGCTCTGTCGCGCCGGCCCCCTCCACCGCTTCGCGGTCCCCCTCCCCCGTAACAACGGGGGAGGAAAAAACACGGCTATTCCGCCGCATCCGCGAGGAAGGAGAGCTGGCTGCCCCGGCCCTCGCCGCTCGCGTCGGTGAGCTGGATCGGGTAATCGCCCGAGAAGCAGGCATCGCAGAATTGCGGCGCGTCCTGCTTGCGCGCGCCCTCGCCCATGGCGCGGTAGAGCCCGTCCATCGAGATGAAGGCGAGACTGTCGGCGCCGATCAGCTTGCGCATCGCCTCGACGTCCAGGCTGTGGGCAAGCAGATGATCGGTGTTCGGCGTGTCGACGCCGTAGAAGCAGGAATGCGCCCAGGGCGGGCTGGCGACGCGGAAATGCACCTCCGCCGCGCCGGCGTCGCGCACCATCTGCACGATCTTCTTCGACGTCGTGCCGCGGACGATGGAGTCGTCGACCAGCACCACGCGCTTGCCGGCCAGCGTCGCCTTGTTGGGATTGTGCTTCTTGCGCACCGCGAAGTTGCGGATGCCGTCGGTCGGCTCGATGAAGGTGCGGCCGACATAGTGGTTGCGGATGATGCCGAGCTCGAAGGGCAGCTTCGCCTCGGCAGCGAAACCGATCGCGGCGGGGATCGAGGAGTCGGGCACCGGGATCACCATGTCGGCGTCCGCCGGCGCCTCGCGCGCGAGCTCGACGCCGGTGGCCTTGCGATGCTCGTAGACGTTGCGGCCCTCCAGGATCGAATCCGGGCGGGAGAAGTAGATGTATTCGAAGACGCAAAGCCGGTGCGGCTGCTTGGCGAAGGGCTGATAGCTCTCGATCCCGTCGCGGGTGATCACCACCAATTCGCCCGGCGCGATGTCGCGCACCAGCTCGGCGCCGATGATGTCGAGGGCGCAGGTCTCAGATGCCAGGATGTAGGCGCCATCGAGCTTGCCCAGCACCAGCGGCCGCACGCCCCACGGATCGCGCACGCCGATCATCTTCTTGGAGGTCAGCGCCACCAGCGAGTAGGCGCCTTTCACCTTCTTGAGCGCATCGATCAGCTTGTCGACGATCTGGCGATAGGTGCTGCGTGCCGCGAGATGGATGATCACCTCGGTGTCGGAGGTCGACTGGAAGATGCGGCCCTCGGCGACCAGCTCGCTGCGCAGCGCCAGCGCGTTGGTCAGGTTGCCGTTGTGCGCGATGGCGAGGCCGCCGCCGATCAGATCGGCGAACATCGGCTGGATGTTCCGCGCCGCGCTGCCGCCGGCGGTGGAGTAGCGGTTGTGACCGATGGCGAAGGAGCCTTTCAGGCCCTCGACCCGCGACTGGTTGCGCCCGCCGAAGATATCGCCAACCAGACCGGCATGACGCTCGGAGATGAAATGACCTTCGTGGAAGGTGACGATGCCCGCCGCTTCCTGCCCCCGATGCTGCAAAGCGTGCAGGCCCAGGACCGTCAGCTTGGCCGAATCCGGGTGCCCGAAAACGCCGAACACACCGCATTCTTCGTGCGGCTTATCGTCTTGAATTTTCTCGTCTTCTTTAAGGCCGATCATGGCTTCTGGGTGCCGCCGTTGCCTGTCGCCTCGAAAAGTCTGTCTAGCGCGCGACGATCCCCCGCGCCATAGCCCTTTTTGCGCTTTTTGTTCGGTTTCACCGGATGCGGCGGCGGCTTGGCGATCAGATCCTGGATTGTCTGCGGCCCATGCGTGGCGGGCGGAGTCGCGACATGATGTACCGGCGGCGGCACGGCTTCGTGACGGTCGCGCTCGGGAACCACAACCAGCAACACCTCCGCGGAACTCTGGATCAACGGCAGGGTGCGCGCGTCCTTCAGCCAGCGCGGCTGATCGCGAATCGCGACGAAGGCGGTGAAGATCAGATAGGCGAAGCCGAGGATCGCCAGCCCGCGCACGATGCCGAAGGTCGCCCCCAAAACGCGGTCGAGCGGCCCGACCGGCGAGCGCTTGACGCCTTCGGAGAAGCGGTGACTCGCGAATTGCAGCGGGATGAAGACGACGATGAACACCGCGGCGTAGCCGACGACCAGCGCGAGCCAGGCGGTGTCGATCAACCCGTGCGCCATGCGCGCGACCCAGCCGCCGAAATAGAGCGAGGCCAGCGCCGCCGCCGCCCAGGCGACGATGGAGAGAGTCTCGGAGACGAAGCCGCGATACGTCGCGTAGGCCGCCGACCCCAGGATCACCAGCACGACCAGAAGGTCGACGAACGAGAACGCCAGACTCATGCGTCCATTGTACCACGGCGGGCGGGACCTGAGTCGGCGCCGATCAGGCCCACCAGCTCCGTAACATCCCGTACCGGCTGGAGCGCGATGCCGGCCGCCTCGATCTTGGTGCCGGCGGGCACGATGGCGGTGGCGAAGCCGAGCTTGGCCGCCTCCTTGAGGCGCAATTCGGCCTGCGGCGCGGGACGAACGTCGCCGGAGAGGCTGATCTCGCCGAAAAACACGGTTTCGCGCGGCAGGGGCCGCCCAGCGAAGGACGAGATCAACGCCGCCGCCGCGGCGAGGTCGGCCGCTGGTTCACCGACCTTCAATCCGCCGGCCACGTTCAGATAGACGTCCGAGGCGCTGATGCCGAGGCCGCCGCGCGCGTCCAGCACCGCAAGGATCATGGCGAGGCGGCCGGTGTCCCAGCCCACGACCGCGCGGCGCGGCGAGCCATAGCCGGCGGCGGCGACCAGCGCCTGGATCTCGACCAGCAATGGCCGCGTGCCCTCGAGCCCCGCGAACACCGCCGTGCCCGGCGAGGTCGAATTGCGATCGCCAAGGAACAGCGCCGACGGATTGGCGACTTCGGCGAGGCCCTTGCCCGTCATCTCGAACACGCCGATTTCGTCGGTCGGGCCGAAGCGGTTCTTGACCGCGCGCAGGACGCGGAAGTGATGGCCGCGCTCGCCTTCGAAATAGAGCACCGCGTCGACCAGATGTTCGACCGCCTTGGGGCCCGCGATCTGGCCCTCCTTGGTGACGTGACCGACCAGGATCACCGCGGCGCCGGAGGATTTGGCGTAGCGCACCAGATCGAACGACGCGGTGCGCACCTGCGCGATGGTGCCGGGCGCCGCTTCCAGCGCCGAGGTCCAGATCGTCTGGATGGAGTCGATGGCGACGATATCGGGCCGCTTCTCGCCTTCGAGGGTCGAGAGAATGTCCTCGATGTTGGTCGCGGCGCCGAGCGCGACCGGCGCGGCCGAGACCTCCATGCGCGCGGCGCGCAGGCGCACCTGCGCCATCGCCTCTTCGCCGGAGATGTAGACCGCCTTGCCGCCCTTCTGCGCGAAGCTGGCGAGCGCCTGCAGGATGAGCGTCGACTTGCCGACGCCCGGATCGCCGCCGATCAGGAGCGCCGACCCCGGCACAATGCCGCCGCCGGTGACACGGTCGAACTCGGCGACACCGGTGACGCGGCGGGGCGGCGCCTTGTCTTCGGTCTTGAGATCCTCGAGCGCGAACTTGCGCCCCTTCACGCGCTTGGTGGCGCCGGCGCCGATGGGCGCGGGTGCGCCTTCCTCGGTGATGGTGTTCCACCCGCCGCAGGATTCGCACTTTCCCGACCATTTCGCGTGTACGGCACCGCAGGACTGGCAAACGAAGGAGGCGGAGGAGCGAGCCATGATTCGACTATAGCAGGCGCGTCAAGCAGCTAGGGCTTTAGCGGGTAGAATTTCGAGATCTGCGGATCGTAGCAGTTCAAGCCTGCTCGATGGCCGGTTGAAACGATCAGGGGCACGACCTTCTCGTAGTAGTCCCATCGGATCGAGAAGTTGATAAATCCGCCGCTGGCGTCGTTCAGCATCGGCCCATCGGCCCACGCCGTTTCAGTCTCGTCAGGCGAAAGATCGGGGTAGTGATGCAATAGGCCCGACACAAACTCCACAATCGCTGGCTCTGGCGGCTGCCGGGAACTGTTCAGTTCATCGACCCGCTGCAAGAAGTCGTGCGAGTGGGGCGAGAGCATCAAGGCGGGAACCCAGCACCAGAAGTTCGCGCTCACCTGCCCTCCTACGCCTTCACTTCCATCTTGATCGGGCCCTCGGCGCGGCCGTGGATGAACTGGTCCACATAAGGATTGCCGCTGTTGTCGATGTCCTTGGTCGGGCCGTGCCAGATGATCTTGCCCTTGTAGAGCATGGCGATGCGGTGCGCGATCTTGCGGGCGCTGACCATGTCGTGGGTGATCGACAACGTCGTGGCGCCGACGTCCTTCACCGTCGTCACGATCAGGTCGTTGATGATGTCGGCCATGATCGGGTCGAGGCCGGTGGTCGGCTCGTCGAAGAAGATGATCTCAGGATCCGCGGCGATGGCGCGGGCGAGGCCGACGCGCTTCTGCATGCCGCCGGAGAGCTCGGCCGGGGACAGGCTGGCGACTTCGGACCCGAGGCCGACCTGGGCCAGCTTCCGGATCGCGACTTCGCGTGCCGGCTTGCGCGCCATGCCGCGGCCCTGGATCAGGCCGAAGGCGACGTTCTCCCACACCGTCAGCGAGTCGAACAACGCCGCGCCCTGGAACAGCATGCCGAACTTGAGCAGCATGCGATCGCGCGCGCGGCCAGCGATGTGCGTGACCTCTTCGCCGTCGACGAAGATCTGTCCGGCGTCGGGACGCAGGATGCCGAGAATGGACTTGATGGTAACGGACTTGCCGGTGCCGGAGCCGCCGATGATCACCAGGCTCTCGCCCGGATTGACGACGAGATCGATGCCGTCGAGCACGACCTTGGGCCCGAACCTCTTCTTGACGCCGCGCAATTCGATCTTGGGGGTCGCCATCGTGCCCTACTTCGCGAACAGGATGGAGGTGAGGAGGTAGTTGGCGGCGAGGATGAGGATCGACGACGACACTACCGCGTTGGTGGTCGCTGCGCCGACGCCCTGGGCGCCGCCTTTGGAATGGAAGCCGTTGTAGCAGCCCATCAGCGCGATGATGAAGCCGAAGGCGGCGGCCTTGTAGAGGCCCGACACGACGTCGGCATGGGTCATGAAATCGACGGTGTTCTTGAGATAGATGCCGCCGGAGAAGCCGAGGCTCTGGGTCGAGACGACATAGCCGCCGAACACGCCGATGCTGTCGGCGATGGCGACCAGCACCGGCATCGACAAGACCGCCGCGATCAGGCGCGGCACGACGAGGTACTTGATCGGGTTGGTGGCGAGCGTGGTCAGCGCGTCGATCTGCTCGGTCACGCGCATGGTGCCGATCTCGGCGGCTATTGCCGCGGCGACGCGCCCGGCGACCATCAGGCCGGCGATCACGGGCCCGAGCTCACGCGTGATGCCGAGCACCACGATCTGCGGCACGATGGCTTCGGCGCCGTAGCGGTTGCCGCCGAGATAGATCTGCAAGGCGAGTGCGCCGCCGGTGAAGAAGGCGGTGAGGCCGACGACAGGGAGCGAGAAATAGCCGATGCGCAGGATCTGCTGGAGGATGTGGTACCAGTAGATGGGCGGGCGGAAGCACGAGGTCACCGCCTGGAAGGTGAACAGCGACAGCCGCCCGATCTGCGCGAGCAACCCCAAGAAGGCACGGCCGATGGGCGCGAAGATGTTCATGCGGACGCGCCTTCGTAGTGCCGCGGCACGCGCGGCGTCAGCGAGGTGAGGATTTCATAGGCCGCGGTATCGGCGGCGCGCGCCACATCTTCGAGGCTGATCGTGTCGCCGAAGAATTCCGCGAAGGCGTCGGTCGAGAGCGTCGCGGGCGGCACGTCGGTCACGTCGAGCGTCACCAAATCCATCGAGACGCGGCCCACGATGGGCGCGCGCACGCCCGCGATGGCCGCGGCTCCGCGATTGCCGATGGCGCGCATCAAACCGTCCGCATACCCCAAGGCCACGGTGGCGATCACCGTCGGCCGTTTCGCCCGGAAAGTCGCTCCGTATCCAACGCTATCGCCCCTGTCAATTCGGCGGAGCTGGAGCACGCGCGTGGTCAGGACGGCCGCGACGCTGAACGGATTTTGCGGCGCGTTCTGCACATTGCCGCCGACGATGCCGATGCCGGGCCGCACCAGATCGAACGCGTATTCCTTGCCGAGCAGCACGCCGCCCGAGGACGCGAAGCTCGCCGGCGCCGGCGGCAGCATGGCGAGCGCGGTGCGGAAGCGGTCGAGCTGCACGCGGTTCATCTTGGCGGCGGGATCGTCGGCGCAGGCGAGGTGGCTCATCCAGAGCACGACACGCAAGCCGTCGAGACGCTTCTTCGCCTCCGCCGCCAGCACCGACAGCTCGTCGCCCGGCAGGCCGAGGCGGCTCATGCCGGTGTCGATGTGAATGGCGCATTCGAATTCGCGGCGCGTCTCACGCGCCGCCGCGGCCCAGCCCGCGATCTCGGCCAGCGAGTTGAGCACCGGCGTCAACCGATGCGTGATCAGCGCCGGCACCGCGTCGGGCGCCGCGCCGTCGAGCACGAAGATGCGCGCCGCCGGCAGGCAGCCGCGCAGCTGAATGCCCTCCTCCAGACGCGCCACGAAGAAGCTGTCCGCTCCGGCCGCCGCGAGGGCTCCGGACACCGCCGGCAGGCCAAGGCCATAGCCGTCAGCCTTGACCACGCCAGCCACGGCGGCGGGTCCGGCCAGGCGCTGGCACAGGCGGTAATTGGCCGCTATCGCGCCCAACCGCACGGTCAGGCGCGCTGCCTCGAAGTCCGAAGGTCTCATGGGGCCGGACAATGCCCGCCGGGCGCCCCCCGCGTCAAAGCCCGCACCGCCGCAGGGTTTGCGGGCGGAATGCACCTCCCCAGCATGGGGAGGTCGGCGAGCGAAGCAATGCCGGGTGGGGGAGTCACATCCCCACCCGATTGTCGCTGCGCTCCAATCGACCTCCCCATACTGGGGAGGTGATGGGCGGAGCTACTGGCTCAACGACCCGTTCGTGACCGGGTCGTGATTCGGCAGGACTTTGCTCAGGCACGGGACGTTCTGCAGCATCGGACAGGGCGGCGCGGTCTGCTGTTCGTGGCGCATCAGGTCGCCGCCGGTGAAGGCGGGCGGTGGCGGCGGCTTGTCGGGGCCTCTGAGGACGATGGTGCCGTCGGGCTTGCGGACATAGTCCCAGGGCCGGCGGCGGCAGCCTTCGCGCTGCGCCTGGGTGAGATACTCGTAGCTCGACGCGCCGCAGGCGAGCGCGCGGCCGATGTCCTCGAGCGTACCCGTAGTGGGCGGGCTTGCCGGGCGATGCTGGATCGGCGGCAAGGTGATCGGCGCGGTGAGCGTCGGCACGAAGACGTCCGGCACCGGCGGCGTCTCGAGCACCGGCCTGGGCGGCGCCTTGGGCTTGGGCGGCATCAGGATCCAAATCGCTTCGGGCACCGTGGTGCGGATGCGATCGATCACCGGGATATGCACGCTGTAGATGAAGACGCTGACCGCCGCGATGTGCAGCAGGATGACGGCAATCGCCGCGATGGTGCGGCGGATGTTGCGTTCGCGCTCCGACGTTTCCGCGTGCAGATGCGCGGCGACAATTCCGGAGAACTCCGCGGGATCGACCGTACTGTCCGTCACAAAATCCTGCTTAATCGGGTTCGTCAGCCCAGCAGCTCGTCCAAATCGAGCCGGTCGCGCGCCTGTCTTACCCTATCAGAATTCCACAGCGCCATCGTCTCGTCGAAGCGCTTTTCCCAGCCCGGCCGGTCGGGCCGCGCGCCCTGGGCAACCGGCGTTCCTTCTTGTGAATCTTCCGTCATGGTTGACGCGACGGTTTCGGGCGCGATTTCCCGCCCCAGGAACCGGCCGAGCGCGGCGGTGACCGTCACCGGATCGGCCAGCAGATCCTCGTAGCGCACCAGATGGCAATCGCTGTTGCGCCGGAGCCAGCCATAGCATTCGAGCGCGCGCATGTATTTGCCGACCGACTTCGCCGCGGGATTGCGGAAGGCGCGGCCATTGGAGCGCGCCCAACTTTCGAAGCCGCGCGTCATGAACAGGGTGCGGCGCTCGCCCCGCTGCACCAGGAGCTGCGGCGCGCGGCAGGACTCGGCGCGCAGCTTCGCCACCGCCGGCGTCACCGGATCGAGCGCAGCGGCGAGATCGGCGCCCATGCTCGCGGCGGCGCGCAGCATGCCGGCGCGCAACGGGTTGAGCGGACTGACGGCAAACGCGACCGTTGCCTGCGTATAGAAGTCGGGCTCCGACACATTCGGGAGGCCGGCGCGCGACAGAATCCGGCTGAGCAGAGTCGATCCGCAGCGTCCCGGCGAGAACAGGAACACCGGCGCGCGCGGCGCGCCTTGCACGAGCGCACCACGCTCCCACGGCACCGACAACACGCGCTTCGCTTCGCGCCGCAGATAGAGATAGTAGAACGGCGCCGTCTGCGCGCCCTTCACATCGACCCCGCCGACATACAGCGCGCGCCGGCGGATGACGTCGAGGCAATAGGGCAGCAAGATTTCGGACGGTGGCTCGGGCAGCGTCTGCGCGCGCTCGAGCACAAAGTCGCCGGGCGTCGAGATCGCGATGCGATCGGTGCGGCGCGCGGCGCGAATGCTGGAAAAAACGAGGCTTCGACTCATCGCCTTGTCTTAGATCGATTTCGCAGCTGCGGAAAAGTTGCCATGCATGTTGCTGCCGTCACGGGACGCCTCTTACGCCGTAAGCATCCCGCGTTACGAGTCCGATACCAAAACTTTGTCGCAAGTTGTCGCTGGCTAAACGCGAAGCAAACAATGTCGCAATCAAAAGGAACCGGGACGGGAACGGTGTGCGTTGATTGACGTTGGGTGATTCAGGGCCAGAGGGCTGCTGGAATGCAGACGTTTCTCATCAATCTCGCGCGCCGTCCGGATCGGTTGGCGAAGATGACGGCGCAGCTGTCCGGATTTGGGATTACGTTTCAGCTCGTAAGCGCGGTCGATGCGCGCAACATGCCGGATGAGGTGGCGGACCGCAATTTCGCGCCGGACGGTCCGCTGGGTCCCCTGCCCAAGGGCGACAAGTGCTGCACGCTCAGCCACATGCGGGCGTGGAGCATGTTCCTCTCCACCGGCGACAGCCACGGCCTGATCCTGGAAGACGACGTCGCGTTCGATGACGACGCGGGTCCCTTGCTGCACGACGCGAGCTGGCTGCCGCCGTCGGTCGGCCTGCTCAAGCTCGAGCGCTTCGGGCCGCAGAACCAGCGCGTGCTGCTGGACGAGATGATCGACATCGGCACCGGGCGGCATATCGGCCGCCTGCGCTCGCGCCACACCGGCGCCGGCGCCTATATCCTGTCGCGCGAGACCGCGCGCACGCTTCTGTCATGGCCGGAGCGCTGGTCGCTGCCGGTCGACCACATGCTGTTCAACCCGAACAACTCGCCGCTCGCGGCGGCGCTGGTGCCCTATCAGCTCACCCCGGCGATCGCGCGCCAGTCCGAGGCCATCGGCGGGCGCACCGATATCGGCGAATGGCGCTGTCAGTTCCGCGAATTCAACCTGGACTATGTCCGGCGCGAGCTGGTGCGCACCTATTACGAGGTGCGGCTGCTGCCCAGTCAGATCGCCAGCTTCCTGCGGCGCGAATCCGACCTGGTGCGGGTCGAGCACAGCCGCGTCGCCCGCGCCCGTTAACCAGCGGCGCCGAATTCCGCCCGTTTCCCGCCGTTCCGGTCCATACTTAACGAACCGGTAAGCATGTCGGGGGCCCAGCCTTCGACGAAGAGAGCGGACATGCGGGTCATCCTCGTGACGGCGGCGGCGCTCGCCGCGCTGACATTGTCGGGCTGCGACATCAACACGACGCCGAAGACGGCGAAGGTGGAGTGCAACTGCGCCGCGCCGCCGGCGCCGCCCGCCGGCATGCGCGGCGGCGACTACAACCCGCCGCCGGCCGAGCCTTATCGCGAGCATCATCGCTGGCATGGCGGGTCGCACCACGGTTACGCGCGCTGGCACGGCGGCGAAGGCGGACATTCGTATTACTGGCGCCGCGAATATTCCGAGATGTCGGTGTTCACCTACGACTATCACTCCGACAGCCACAGCTATGAGACCGGCGGCGGTCATGGCGGTGGCGGCGCGAGCGCCTATGCCTATGCGGCGGCCGGTGCTTACGCCGGCGGCGGTGCGTATGCGGGCGCCGGGGCGCACACCGGCGGCGGCGCCTATGCGGGCGACGCGGCGCACGGCGGCGACGGCTATCACGTCGTGGATCATGGCTGGGTCGACGGCTATGGCCGCGGCCATGGCGGCGGCGCCTACACCAGCGATCCGGCGCATTACGAGACGGCGCCGGACGATCACGCCCGCCGCAGCGTCTGGCACGGCTACGACGAAGACTGCCCCGATCCGGCGGCGCGGCGCTAAGCGCATCTAGAAATCAGTAAATTGTCATGGCCCGCAAAAGCGGGCCATCCAGGTGACGCAGCCACACTTGTCGAAAGCAATGGCGCACCAACTGGGTGGCCCGCTTTCCGGCGGGCCATGACAGTGAGTTTTGGATTTAAGAACGAGAGCGAACCCTACCCCCGCCCCATGTCATCCGGCGCCAGGTTCGAGAACCGCGTGTAGCGGGCGTCGAACTGCAGGTCGATCTTGTTGGTGGCGCCGTGGCGGTGTTTTTCCACGATCACCTCGGCCTTGCCGGTGGCGCGTTCGCATTTCTCGATCCACTTGGCATGATCGGGCGAGCTCGGATCGGGCTCGCGGGTCTTGAGGTAGTACTCCTCGCGATAGACGAACATCACGACGTCGGCGTCCTGCTCGATCGAGCCGGATTCGCGCAGGTCCGAGAGCACCGGCCGCTTGTCGTCGCGCGCGTCGACGGCGCGGGACAGCTGCGACAGCGCCACCACCGGCACGTCGAGCTCCTTGGCCAGCACTTTGAGGTTCTTGGAGATCTCGGTCAGCTCCTGCACCCGGTTCTCGGTGCGGCCGGAGCCGGAGACGAGCTGGATGTGGTCGATGATCACGCAGCCGATGTTCTTCTCGCGCTTGAGGCGCCGCGCCCGCGCCGCGATCTGCGCCATCGAGATGCCGCCGGAATCGTCGATGTAGAGCGGCAGGGTCGAGAGGTCCTGCATCGCGAGGACGAACTTCTCCCACTCCTCCTCGGTGAACTTGCCGTTGCGGATCTTCCACATCTCGATCTCGGTCACTTCCGAGATGATACGCGCCGCGAGCTGCTGCGCCGCCATTTCGAGGCTGAAGAGCAACACCGGCGCCCCGCGCGGCACCTCGGCCCCCGCCTCCATGTCCTGGACATAGGCGCGCACCGCGTGGAACGCCATGTTGGTGGCGAGCGAGGATTTGCCCATGCCGGGACGCCCGGCAAGGATGATCAGGTCCGAGGGCTGCAAGCCGCCGAGCAGCGAGTCGATCTCGATGAAGCCGGTGGCGAGGCCGCTGATCCGCCCGCCGCGCGCTTGCGCCTTCTCGGCGAGCTCGATGGTGCGGCGCAGGCTTTCGGCGAAATCGATCGGGCCGGTGCCGTATTTCGCGCTCTCGCTGACGCGATAGAGCGCCTTCTCCGACTCCTCGATCAGCTTGTTCGGCGGACGGTCGATGCTGATCTCGTAGGAGGCGTTGACCAGATCCTCGCCGATGCGCAGCAATTCGCGGCGCACCGCCGCCTCGTGGATGATGCGCGCCAATTCCTTGACGTTGGTGATTGCCGGCGCCGCGTCGGCCAGCGTGCCGAAATAGTTCGCGTTCAGCTCGGCAAGGCCGGGATCGCTGCGCATCAGCGCCGACAGCGTCACCGGCGTGATCGCACGGCCCTGCTCCCACACCTTCAGCATGGTCTCGAAGGTGCGCTGGTGCAGGGGATCGGAGAAATCCTCGGCGCGCAGTGCGGCCGTCAGCGACTCGAGGCGGCGATTGTCGACCAGCACCGCGCCGAGCACGGCCTGTTCGAGTTCGATCTCGGCGGGAGCATGACGAAAGTTCTGTACGTCCATTGTACTATGGCTCTGTTATCGGTGTGCGGTGCGAGGGGCTACACTCACGCCAATCGTGCGCGTTCGCCAGCGACAAGCGTGTCGCGGCCGAATCAATTCACTGGTTTCTGCGCGCGCCATGCGCGCATCGTGTTGTGCACAGGATTTTTCGGTTCCCGAACGATTGGCGAACTTCATTTCAATTCCCAGCGGCCGAGATGGATATGCGTCGTCTTGCCGAGCAGGCTGTGCACGAGAACGATCTCGCGCACCGTCCACATAATGGGCTCGACCTTGAGCGGCTTGATGCGCGTCGTATCCCGCAGGAGCGTGACATGCGGTTTGAACTCGCCGCGCGTCGCGCCGCCGAGGCCCTGCCGCGTCAGCGCCGCGCCGAGCGCATCATGCAGCGGCAGCAGCGGCTTCGGTTCCGGCAACAACACGAAAGGATAGACGCCGGTCGAATTGCGAAAGCTTTCGACGCGCGCGCAGGTAATCTCGAACGGCGCCAGCGCAACCTCCGCCGCCGCGCCCTTGCCGCGCGCCACGATGTCGTCCGGCAGGCTTGCCCAGTCGCCGAGATGGAACAGCGTGATGTGCAGGTGCTCGGGGAGGATCTGCGTGCCTTCGAGCTTGTTCTGCGTCTTGAGCGTCTCGGCCAGCGCATGGATACGCGACGCCGTTTCCGCGTCGGGAAGCACGGCGAGGAAGATGCGGTCCTTCTGCTGGGCGCCGAACTTGCGGCGCGAGGCTCTGCGTTTCATCGTCGAAAGAACGTAGCAGGAACGATAGGGCTTGACCAAGCCGTCGGCATCCAGTATTCAACCATTCAGTTATCAACTAATAAGTTGAGTAAGGAATGCAGGACGCTCTCAGCACCACTCTCGCCGCCCTCGCCGATCCCACGCGACGCGGATTGCTGGCGCAGCTCGCCAAGGGCGACGCCCATGTCACCGAGCTGGCGAAGCCCTACCCCATGAGCCTCGCTGCCGTGTCGAAGCACCTGAAGGTGCTGGAGAGCGCCGGCCTGATCTCGCGCGGGCGCGATGCGCAATGGCGGCCCTGCCACCTCGAAGGTGCTCCGATGCGCGCCGTGATGACGTGGCTGGAGGACTATCGCCGCTTCTGGGACCGCAACCTCGACAGCCTGGGCGAATATCTCAAGACCATGCCGGAGTCCGAATGAGCACCGCCGTCGATACGCCCGCGGGCGAAGCCGTCATCGTGATGAGCCGCGAGTTCGACGCGCCGCGCGCGAAAGTATGGGCCGCGACGACCGAGCCCAGGCACATCGTGCAGTGGTGGGGCGGCCCTGGCTTCTCGAGCCCGGTCTGCGAGATGGACCTGCGGCCGGGCGGCCATTGGAACCATGTGCTGCGCTTTCCGGACGGCACGCAGATGCGGATGGAATTCGTCTTCCTGGAGGTCGCGCCGCCGGCGCGCATCGTCTGGCAGGATCGCAGCCCCCGCCCCGGCGGACCGCCTTCGGCGCATATGACGGTGACGCTCGAGGATCTTGGGCCGCGCACGCGCTGGCGGTTGGTGGCGCGCTTCGCGTCGCTGGCCGACCGCGACGCCGCGGCGGCCTTCGGCTTCAGCGGCCCGATCGCGATGAGCAACGACCGGCTGGTCGACTACCTGAAAACGCTGTGAGGGATGCCATGCGCAAGCTGACCGTGTTCAACAATGTCTCGATCGACGGCTATTTCACCGACGCGCAGGGCGAGATGAACTGGGCGCGCAAGCCCGATCCGGAATTCAACGAATTCACCCAGAGCAATGCGCAGGGCGGCGGCGTGCTGGTGTTCGGGCGCGTCACCTACGAGCTCATGATCAAGTTCTGGCCGACGCCGATGGCGATGCAGACCATGCCGGTGGTCGCGCAAAGCATGAACAATTCGCAGAAGATAGTGTTTTCCAACACGCTCAAGAATCCGACCTGGAACAACACCCGCGCGATCGGCGGGGACATCGTCGCGGCGATGCGCGATCTGAAGAGCCAGCCCGGCCCCGACATGGTGATCATGGGCAGCGGCAAGATCGTGGCGCAGATGACGCAGGCCGATCTCGTCGACCAGTTTCAGCTCGTCGTCTGCCCCATCGTGCTCGGCGCGGGGCGCACCCTGTTCGAGGGCGTGACGCGGCGCCCGGCGCTCAACCGCGTTCAGGAGCGCGCCTTCGGCAACGGCAACGTCTTCCTGCGCTATGAGCCCGTCAGATGAAGCTCTCGCTGCACGACATGGCGATCGGCAGCTTCGTGCCGATGCTGGAGAGCCTGGCGCAATGGCTGGAGAAGGCGGAAGTCTTCGCGAAGGGCAAGAAGCTCGACCTGGTCAATGCGCGGCTGGCGCCCGACATGTACACCCTGGCGCAGCAGGTGATGCTGTCCTGTCATCACGCGCGCGACGCCGCCGCGCGGCTTGGCGGCAAGAAGCCGGTCAAGATGGCCGAGCCCGCGACCTCGCTCGCCGGCATGAAGTCGCAGATCGGCGACGCGCTGAAAACGATCCGCAAGGTTCCGGCCGCGGCCTTCGCCGGCGCCGAGACGCGCGACTGCTCCTTCCCGCTGCCCGACAATGCCGAGATCGGGATGGACGGCATCCGCTTCCTGCGCGCCTGGGCGCTACCGCATTTCTATTTCCACGTCGTGACCGCCTACGACATCCTGCGCCAGACCGGGGTCACGCTGGGCAAGCAGGACTATCTCTCCCAGGTCGGCGCCTTCATCCGCCCGAGGAAATAAGGCCTTAGCGCACTCGAAAAATTTGCGGCAGAGTGTCGGCGCCGTGTCCGCTCGCGCGTCCTTGGGGCACGAACACAAGGAGATAGCCATGTCCGAAGCGACCCACGAGCTCAGCCTGACCCGCCTGATCGACGCGCCCCGCGCCAAGGTCTATCGCTGCTGGACCGATCCGGAATTGATGAAGCAGTGGTTCGCGCCGAAGCCCTTCACCACGCCGGTGGTCGAGCTCGACCTGCGCCCGGGCGGCGGCAATGTCATCGTGATGAAGTCGCCCGAAGGCCACGAGATGCCCAATCGCGGCCAGTATCTGGAGGTCGTGCCGAACGAGCGCATCGTCTTCACCGATGCCTTTGTCGGCGACTGGGTGCCGTCGGCCAAGCCGTTCATGACCGTGATCCTCACCTTCGCCGATGAGGGCGGCAAGACACGCTACACCGCGCGCGTGCGGCACTGGACCGAGGCCGACAAGGCGCAGCACGAGCAGATGGGCTTCCACCAGGGCTGGGGCCTGTGCACCGACCAGCTCGCGGCCCTGGCGGCGACGCTGTAAGCTGCGGCGGCATCCCGGGGGATCGTCATGAACGTCTTGCGCAGCATCGGCGCCGTGATTGGCGGCTTTCTCGTCCTCGCCATCCTGTCGACGGCGATGGACACGGCGCTGGAGATGACGATCCTGCCGGGCCTCGCCAAGGCGCAAGCCAGCACCGGCGTGTGGATCTTCGTCACCGCCTATCGCGTCGTATTCTCGATCTTCGGCTGCTATCTCACTGCGCGCTGGGCGCCGTCGCGGCCGATGCTGCATGCGCTGGTGCTGGGCGCGATCGGCGTCGTCCTGTCGAGTCTCGGCGCCTACGTGATGTGGAAGGTCGGGACGCACTGGTACCCGATCGCGCTCGTCGTGAGCGCCCTGCCCTGCGCCTATATCGGCGGCTGGCTCTACACCCGCGGGAAGACCGCCGCATAGATCTCCGGCTTGAAGCCGACGGTGATCTTGCCCGCATGCTCCAGCACCGGGCGCTTGATCATCGAAGGCTGCGCCAGCATCAGCGCGACGGCCTTCTTCTCGGTGAGACTTTCCCTGTCGGCATCGGGCAGCTTCTTGAACGTCGTGCCGGCACGGTTGAGCAGCACCTCCCAGCTCACCTTCTTCAACCAGCCTTCCAGCCGCGCGCGATCGATGCCCTCCGCCTTGTAGTCGTGAAAGGCATACGCGACCTTGTGCCCGTCGAGCCAGGCACGCGCCTTCTTCATCGTGTCGCAGTTCTTGATGCCGTAGACGGCGGTCGCCATCGCGCCGATTTTCCGAAAACTCCGCCCTCATCCTGAGCCTGTCGAAGGATGGGCCGCAAGCACAGACCGCGCGGTCATCCTTCGGCAGGCTCAGGACGAGGAGACCGCTGAGACGCCCGGCTGAGGAAAGATCCCTCTTGAACTTAGACAAGCATCTAATTAGATAAACGTCAAAGGATACGTGCAATGACCGAGGACCTTCTGGCGTTTTTCAAGGCGATGGCGGACGACAGCCGCCTGCGCATCGTGGGCCTGCTCGCCAACGGCGAACGCAACGTGCAGGAGCTCGCGGCCGCGCTCGATCTCAAGGAGCCGACGGTGTCGCATCATTTGGCGATCCTCAAGGCGCAAGGCCTCGTCACCGCGCGCGCCGAGGGCACGACGCGCTGGCACGCGCTCGACCGCGGCGCGCTCGAGCGCCTGTCCAAGCGCCTGCTCCAGCCCGAGAAGGAGAAGCTGGCGCGCGCCACGCCGCGCAAGGCGGAGGATTTCGACGCCAAGGTGCTGCGCGCCTTCGTCGACGCCGACGGCAAGCTCAGCCACATGCCGGCCAGCCGCAAGAAGCGCGGCGCGGTGCTGCGCTGGCTGATGCGCGACTTCACGGCCGGCAAGCGCTACAGCGAAGCCGAGGTCAACGACGCGATCCAGGCGCATCACTGGGACAGCGCGACGCTCAGGCGCGAACTCGTCGGTCACGCCATGCTGGCGCGCAAGGACCGCGTGTATTGGCGTTTGCCGGAAGCTGAGTGGAAGAAGGGTGGGGAGGCGTAGCGCTACGCCGCCCGCCGCACCACCGTGAAATTCCGGCGCGTCTCGACCGGCTGAAATCCGCGCGCGTCGTACATTGCGCGGGGGCCGCGGAAATGGCCGGCGGCGCCCTCCTCCGGCTTGGTGTGCGGATAAGCCTCGATCCACTGCGCGCCGCGCGCGGCGGCATCGGCGATGACGCGGTCGAGCAGCGCCGCCGCGATGCCGTGGCGGCGGAAGGGCGGCGCGATCACGAAGCAGGAGATCGCGATCACCGACGCGGGCGCAGGGCCTTCCGGATCGACGTCCTGGAAGAGCCGCGTCTCCGAGCGCAGCGAAGCGTTGACCCAGCCCGCCGCCTTGCCGCCGGCGTAAGCGAGATAGCCGAAGGTCGTCCCGCAACGCAGCCGCTCCGCCGATTGCGCCCGCGCCGCGCGCCAGGCGCGCGTCGGATTTTCCGGCGGCGCCGGTTCGTTGGGCCCAAGGCAGTAGCACGACGCCCAATCGGGATTGCCGGCGAAGGCATCGACATCGAAGAACCCCAGCCAGTCGCCGACGCGCGCCGCCGAAACCTCGAACACGGCGATCGCGCCGATCTCATCGCGCCGCATGACATCGGTGGAGATCCGCTCCCCTGCCTCGGCATAGTTCGCGGCATAGGTCCGGATGGCGGCTTCCGGATATTTCCACGTATGCGCCGCCTTGGCATGCGCGACGAAGGCATCGGCGGCGGCGGCGACATCCGGCGCGTCCAGCACGGCCTTGCAGCCAAAGCATTTGACCTTCATGCGCCCGTCCTTTGCATCGTCGGCGCACCATACGGTGCCTGATGTAGCCGCATCAATCGCGGCGGGCGTCATCGCAGCGAGACGCTGGCGAGCATGCGTGGCCGGGACCGCGTTCAGCGCGCGTAGGCGTTCTGGAGATTCTGCTTGAACTGGTTCGCGACAGCTTCGAGCGCACCCAGGGGACCGGCGCGCACGATGGCGATCGTCATCTGAAGCTCGAAGCCCTTCGGCTTGACCAGGCGGACGGCGCCTCCCGCGTAGCGCCGAACGAAACGCTCCGGAAGCAAACCCCGTCCATAGCCAGCTTTGATGAAGGCGAGCTGCAGATGCATGTTGTGAATCTCGGCCGCGATCACCGCCGGCGGCCCGGCCTTGTCCAATGCGCCGAGGAGAGCGGCTCGCAGCGAACACCCGGGTGGGTTGAGAACCCATTGCGACGCGGCCAGTGCCTGCCAGGTGGGTTTTCGCGCGCGGCCGCGAGCGCTTTCGACGATCACCATGCGATCGGTTGCGACAATGTCGGCAACGAGCGGCGGAGGCACCGTCTGAGCCCCCGCCAGCGTCACGACCGCGAGATCGAGTTCGCCCGCGCGGATCTTGGTACCGAGGCCGGTATCGCTCAGAAGCTGAAGCTTGAGTTTCGGAAAGCGCCTGGTCAGCGCCTGCACCGGCCTGACCAGCGCGCCATAGGCCAAGGGATGCGCAACGCCGATGCGGAACAGCCCCGAAGGCTCCGCATCCTTTGCCGCAATAGCCTTGAGGTCGTCGACACGCTTCAACACGTCGCGGCTCTGTTCCACGATCCGGATCCCCAAGGGCGTCAGGCGCGGCGGCTTGACGGATCGGTCGAGCAGTTGGGCGCCGAGCTCGGCCTCGAGCCTCTGCAGTTGGCGCGTTATGGCCGACGCCGTGCGATGCAGGCGGCTCGCGGCGCGCGCAATCGATCCGGCTTCGGCGAATTCGATCAAGGCATGAATGTCTTCGAGCATGATTGTCACCCGGTGCGTGCGGAACAGTCGTGCCAGGATACTACCGAATCTGCAATATCATGCTGATTATAATGAACTTGATGAACGTTACACGAGCGCCTAGTACCTGCTCCGAACTTGGAGAAATGCCAAAGGGATGGCGATGAAGCTCTACACCCACGATCTCAGCCCCTATGCCGCCCGCGTCCGCATGCAGATCTACGCCAAGGGCCTGAAGGACATCGTCTTCGAACAGCCGGGAGACGATTGGGGACTGCCGGTATTCCGCGAGAAATTCCCGATCGGCCGCATCCCGGTTCTCGATGCCGATGGCGCGCTGATACCGGAATCCGAAGTGATCGCGGAATATCTCGAAGAGATCCATCCCGAACCGTCGCTCCTGGGGACCACGCCGCGCGAGACCGCGCATATCCGCAAGCTCGCCCGTCTTGGCGACATCTACATCATCAACAACGCGTTCATGCTGTCGCGCCTGACGGGCGCCCTGAGCCGCAAGACACCCGCGGACGCGCGCGACAATCCCGTCACCGACCAGCTGGCCAACGAGGTGGTGCGGAGCCTCAGAGCGCTCGACACCCTCATCGGCAGCGACGGTTTCGCCTGTTGCGGCCGCATCACGCTGGCGGATTGCGCGCTCGTGCCGGGGCTCTTCGACGTCGAGGTCATTCTGCCGGCCGCCGGCGTCGCTTCGCCGATCCCGGCGCTGGCGAATGTCGCCGCCTATTGGGCTGCCATCCAGAAGAACGTGCACGCAGCACGCGTGCTGAGCGAACTTCGCCGCGGCGTCGAGGAACGCCGCGCGGCGATCCGCACGGGCGAGATCGAGCAGTTCAGGGCCGATGCCGCAGCGGCGTGGAAGGCCGTCGACGGGCAGCTTCGCCCTTGAAGCCGATGCCGAGCTGACGGCCGTCAGGCGACGCCGAGCTTGCCGCGCTCGCCGTCGCGCGGCGCCGCGAGCTCTTCCCGCGTGACGAATTCGGCGAGATCGGCGGCCTCATAGAACGGCCGGATCTCCATCTCGCTGCGGCCCGGCATGGCGGGCGAGCGCTTGGCCCAGGCGATGGCCTCGTCCATGTCCTTGACCTCCCAGATCGAGAAGCCGGCGACCAGCTCGCGGGTCTCGGCGAACGGCCCGTCGATGACGGTGTGGCGGCGGCCCTCGGCGATGACGCGCTTGGCCTCGGCGCCGTTCTTGAGCCCGGCGGCGGCCACGAACACCCCGGCCTTGACGAGTTCCTCGGTAAACCGGTCCATCGCCGCGAACGCCTCCAGCATCTCGGGCGTCGGCCCCGCGCTGACATCGAGACCCTCAATGGCTTTGCCCAACACCATTACCCGCATGGTTCATCTCCCGGTTAGAGCCCGCCCCGTCGGCGCCTCACCGGAACGACGAACGAGGGTGCCGGAAATCGACACGAGGCCGCACCTTTTGTGAAAAACCTATGATTTCCGCGCTTTATCCCACATTTTCCCATTTTCGAGATTTGTGGGATAAACTGCGCCATGGCCAGGTTCGATCCCTTCTCCGACGAACAAGCCCGGGCGCTGATCAACCTCGAACAGCGCTACCGGGTCTGGATCGAGGCGGAACGCACGCTCGCCGCCCTGCCCTACGATCTTCGCCGCAAGGAGGTCGACGGGCGGCATTATCTCTATGAGATCCACGATCGCGGCGGCAACGGGCGCAGCCTCGGGCCGTGGTCGCCGGACAATGCGCGAAAATTCGACGCCTATCGCGAAACGAAAACGGCGGCGAAGGCGCGCCGCGATAACACGCGCACGCTGGTCGAGGAGAGCGCCCGTCTGTGCCGTGCGTTGCGGCTCCCCTTGCTCGCCAGCCAAGCCGGAGAAATCCTGCGCGAAGCGGACCGCCGCGATCTTCTGGGCAGCCACGTCCTGGTCGTCGGCACGAACGCGATGGCGGCCTATGCCGTCGAAGCCGGCGGCTTCCTGCGCGACGCGCCCGATGAGACGAACGATTTCGACATGGCGTGGTCGGCAACGCACAGAAGCAAGGAAGAGCAGACGCTCTGGAACCTGCTGAAAGCCGTCGATCCGACCTACACCGTCAATACCGAACGCCCGTTCCAGGCGCTCAACGCCAAGGCGTATGAGGTGGAGATCCTCGTCGCGCCGTCTCGCGCCGCGACGATGTTCCGGACCGACAAGCCGCAGCCTGTTCCGCTCCCCGAGCAGGAATGGCTTCTGCTCGGACGCCCCGTGGACCACGTCGTCCCGACCCGCGACGGCAACGCCGCCCGGATCGTCGCCCCCGATCCACGGTGGTTCGCGCTGCACAAGCTTTGGATGTCGCGCCAAGCCAAGCGCAATCCGCTCAAGCGGCGAAAGGACGAAGCGCAGGGGCGGGCGCTGCTGGACGCTGTCGCCAAGGCGATGCCGCAGTATCCGCTCGATGAGGAGTTTGCCGCTGCGCAGCCAGCAGAGTTGATGCCGTACTATGCCGAATGGAAGGCTTGAGTGTGCGTACTGTATCTATAATTCACCCGTGAATGGCCCTCCTTGGGACGGCAATCGATGTTCGCCTTCCGGAGGTTCTATCCACTCACTCCCACTCAATCGTCCCAGGCGGCTTGCTCGTCACGTCGTAGACCACGCGATTGATGCCCCGCACTTCGTTCACGATCCGCGTCGAAACTTTCGCCAAAAACGCGTGCTCGAACGGGTAGTAGTCCGCCGTCATCCCGTCGCTGCTCGTCACCGCGCGCAGGGCGCAGACGTGATCGTAGGTTCGGGCGTCGCCCATCACGCCCACCGTGCGCACGGGCAAGAGCACCGCGAAGGCCTGCCAGATCTTGTCGTAGAGGCCGGCCTTGCGGATCTCGTCGAGATAGATGGTGTCGGCCTTGCGCAGGATGGCGAGCTTTTCCGGCGTGATCTCGCCCGGCAGGCGGATGGCGAGGCCCGGTCCTGGGAACGGATGGCGGCCGACGAAGCTTTCGGGCAGGCCGAGCTCGCGCCCCAGCGCCCGCACCTCATCCTTGAAGAGATCGCGCAACGGCTCGACCAGCTTCATCTTCATCCGCTCCGGCAACCCGCCGACATTGTGATGGCTCTTGATCGTCACCGACGGCCCGCCGGTCGCCGACACGCTCTCGATCACGTCGGGATAGAGCGTGCCCTGCGCCAGGAACTCGGCGCCGCCGATCTTGTGGGCCTCGCCGTCGAACACGTCGATGAAGGTCGCGCCGATGATCTTGCGCTTCTGCTCGGGATCGCTGACGCCGGCGAGGCGGCCGAGGAAGAGGTCCTGCGCCTGCGCATGCACCAGCGGGATGTTGTAATGGCCGCGGAACAGCGAGACGACCTCCTCGCTCTCGCCGGCGCGCATCAGACCGGTGTCGACGAAGATGCAGGTGAGCTGATCGCCGATCGCCTCGTGGATGAGCACCGCCGCGACCGACGAATCCACGCCGCCCGACAGGCCACAGACGACGCGCGACGTGCCGACCTGCTTTCGGATCTTCGCGATCTCGGCTTCGCGGAAGGCGTGCATGTTCCAGTCTGGCTTGATGCCGGCGATGCCGAGCACGAAGTTCTTGTAGATTTCGGCGCCGCGCGGCGTGTGCACGACCTCGGGATGGAACTGGATGCCGTAGAGCCGGCGCGTCTCGTCCGCGATCACGGCATAGGGCGAGTGCTCGCTGGTCGCGACCACGTGGAAGCCCGGCGGCATGGCGGTGATCTTGTCGCCGTGGTTCATCCACACCGGCTCGCGCGCGCCGATGGCGCCGAGACCATTGAGCAGCGGCGAGTCCTTCTCGATCACGATGTCGGCGCGGCCAAACTCGCGATGATGCCCGCCTTCGACCTTGCCGCCGAGCTGGTGCGCCATCGCCATCTCGCCATAGCAGATGCCGAGCACCGGCACGCCGAGCTCGAACACCTTCCCAGGCACGCGCGGCGCGCCCTCCTCCATCGCCGAGGCGGGACCGCCGGAGAGGATGATCGCCTTGGGCGTGTGCGCCGCAAGCTCGGCTTGCGCTTTCTGGAAGGGGACGATCTCGCAATAGACGCCGGCTTCGCGCACCCGGCGCGCGATGAGCTGCGTGACCTGCGAACCGAAATCGATGACGAGGACGGGAGCTGCCATGACCGGATTTAGTGGAGCGGGCCGGGACGAGTCCAGCGCGCAAACGCCGCGCACGCCGCTATCCACGCATTCCAGCTATTCGCGGGTCAGAATGGCGGCGAAGAAGCCGTCCGTGCCGGTGGTGAGCGGGCTGGCGCGAAAGGTTTCGCCCAGTCCCGGCGGCGGCGCGGTACCCGCCGATTCGCGCCATGCCGTGTCGGCACGCAGCGGCTTGAACGCGGCCTGGCGCGCGCGGAAGGCGGCGACGCGATCCTCGTTCTCGCGCGGCAGCAGCGAGCAGGTCGCGTAGATGAGCCGCCCGCCCGGTTTCACATGCCGCGCCGCCTGGTCGAGCAGCGCATCCTGCGTCGCGTTGAGCTGATCCAGTCGCCGCGGCGTCAGGCGCCAGCGCAATTCCGCCTGCCGCCGCCAGGTGCCGCTGCCGCTGCACGGCGCATCGATCAGCACCATGTCGAACAGGCCGCTCGGCGGCGTCGCCTCGCTGATGAGGTGCGTCGCGACGATCCCGGCACCGGCGCGCTTGGCGCGTATCGCCGTTTCCTGCAGCGCCGGCTGGCGCACGTCGCAGGCGAGGATCGCGCCGCTGTTGTCCATCGCCGCCGCCAGCGCGAGCGATTTGCCGCCGGCGCCCGCCGCAAGATCGAGCACGCGCAGGCCCGGCCTGGCGCCGCACAGCAGGGCCGCGATCTGTGAGGCTTCGTCCTGCACCTCGAACAGGCCGCGCGTGAAGGCGTCGCTGCGATCCAATCCCGTGCCGCCGCCCACGACACGCACGCCGATGGGCGAATGCGGCGTCGCGATGGCGTCGATCCCCTGCCCGCGCAGCAGCGTGACGAGATCCTCGCGCGTCGTCTTCAAGCTGTTGGCGCGCAGATCGAGTGGCGCGCGCTGCTGCAACGCCACGGTCTCGCGCAGCACATTGTCGCCGAAGGCGCGGATCATCTCGTGTTCCAGGAACGGTGGAAAACCACCTTCCGCCGACAGCGGCGGTTCGCCGGGCGACGCTTTCATGCGCCGCCGCTCATCCTCGCTCAGCGCCGCCGGCGCATAGGTCTGGCCGGTGAAGAGCACGTCGGGATCGCCGCCCTCCTCGATCACCGACGCCAGCACCAGCGCGCGCGGGCTTTCGTCCTGCATGCGCCAGCCGAGCACGCCGCGATGGCGCAGGATCTGGAACACGCGCTCTGCAATCGCGGCGCGGTCCTTCGATCCGGCGTAGCGGCGGGCGCGGAAGAAGTCGCGCAGGAAGCGGTCGGCGGGCTGCGCCGACTGTTCGAGGCCTTCCAGGATGTCGATCGCGGCCTGCACGCGCGCGGCGGGAGTCATGGTGCCATCGGCTAAGCCTTTGAACGCAAAGCGCCAAGAAAAATCGCTCGCGCCGACTCGCCTGGCATATTTGTTCCTGTTATGTTCTTATCATGCTTTCGGCCACCCAGGACGCCGATGTCCGGCTTTTCTTCGCGCTGTTGCCGCCGCCGGCGGTCGCGGCGCGCATCTTCGAACTCGGGCAGCAATTGCAGCGGGCGCATCGGCTGACAGGCACGGCGATGCCGGCTGGACGTCTGCACTGCTCGCTGCATCGCATCGATCTCAGCAAGCGCCCGCTGGAGACGGCTGTGGCGAAGGCGCAGGACGCGGCGGCGCGCCTGCGCGTCGAGCCATTCGACGTCGTCTTCGATAAGACGATCAGCTTCAGGGGCCGCGAGGCGCATCCCTTCGTGCTGTGCGGCGGGCGCGGTCTCGGCAGCCTCACCGTGTTCTACCGCACGCTCGGCAACGCGCTGTTCCAGACCGAGCTGCGCGACGGACCCAGCAACACGATCACACCCCACGTCACGATGATCTACGGCGGCGACCGCCTGATCGACGCGCACCCGATCCCGCCGATCCACTGGCGCGTCGAAACCTTCGAGCTGATCGCCAGCACGCGCGGCAAGGGCCACGCGCAGGTGGGCAGCTGGCGGTTAAGGGGGTGAGGGTGCGCCTCGACAGCGGCCAAGGCCGCACCATCGTCACCCGCCTGCCGTTCGCATCGAATCCTGCTAGCCTGCCCAGCGATACTTACGATTACTTGAAGATGCCCGAAGCATTCGAAGGCCTGACGCCACAGGAAATCCGTCTCATACAATGCGCCGCCGACGGCGAGCCATGGACACCCGAAAGCCTCGAGTGGACCGAGTTCGATGTCGACCCGTCGTATGCCTATGGTTGGGAACAAAGACGCACTCTCCGCGCGCAGCTGATCCGTTGCCTCGTGGCCGGCGGCATCTGGCCGGGATGTGAGAAGCCCTGGCCGGTGCACAATAAGGGCTTAATGGTACGGGGCGCAAAGATTGACGGAACGCTTGATCTCGATGGGGCCGCTATCAACAGAACCCTCTGGTTTTGGCGATGCGCTTTTACGGACTTGATCCTCCTGACGGATGCAAAATGCCAGACTCTCAGCTTGCGAGGTTCGTATCTCCCATTCGGGATTGGCGCCCCTCGAATGACCGCCAAGGGCAGTCTCGATCTGTCAGAGACAATGGTGAAGGGTGAAATCGGTCTTCGGGGTGCGAAGATTGAGGGGCAGTTGGCCTGTGATGGTAGTCATTTCGAAAACCCTGGCCATTGCGCGTTCGATGGCAACGCAATGATCGTAGATGCGAGTGTGTTCCTACGCGACGGATTCTCTGCCAAAGGCGATTTCGTGCTTCGGCGCGCGAAGATTGCTGGTCAGCTCAGCTGTCACAACGGTCATTTCGAAAACCCTGGTGGCAATGCGCTCGACTGCAACACGATAATTGTGAGCGCTGATGTGTTCTTGTCCGATGGTTTTTCCGCCACGGGCGAAATCGACCTCACCGGTGCGAAGATCGATGGCCAGCTTGATTGCAGCGCCGGCCGTTTCGAGAGTGAAAGTGGTCGCGCGATCAACGGTGACACGTTGATCGTGCGCGATAGCGTGTTCTTGCGCGATGGTTTCTCCATTAATGGCGAAATCAATCTTTATCGTGCGAAGATAGCTGGCAATCTTCGATTTGAACGTGCAACCCTTTCGAACCCATCCGGTGATGCCATCGACCTCACTTTGGCGGAGATCGGTGGCGGATTGTTTTTTCGCGATTTGCGCCCTGCCAAAGGCCAATCAAAAGGTTTGGATGGGCGTCTAATCCTAGAGCAAGCTCATTGCCGCATATTCAGCGACGATCGGCAGTCATGGCCGAGCGCCGGCAAACTCTTACTCGACGGCTTTATCTATGATCGCCTGCACGATTGCGAAACAACGTGTGAAGCCCGTAGCACTTGGCTTCGCCTTCAGTCCGGCAACCACCTAAGAAAATCGTTTCGTCCTCAGCCATGGACGCAGGCGATCAACGTTCTGCGCAACATGGGGCATGACGACGACGCCCGCGACCTTGCCATCGAACGTGAGATTGCCCGCAGTGAAAGCAGAGACATCAGCCGATCCCGACGTGCATGGCTCTGGCTGCAGCGTTACACCACCGGCTTTGGCTACCGCCCGCAATACGCGTTGCGCTGGTCTTTCGGCGTGTTTCTGATCAGCTGGCTCGTTTTCGCTGCCGCCGCCAATCTTGGCTTCATGTCGCCGCGCGACGGCAGCGTGGTTGCCTATCTCGCCACGCATCCCGGCGCTAGACTCCCTGAGCATTACACACGCTTCAACGCGCCGATTTACGCCTTCGACAATTTCCTACCGATCATCGAGCTCGGGCAGGACCAGGCTTGGGAGCCATCGGACGAACAGGCCGGCCACCGCCGGATCACGTCAAACGATTGGTGGGTCGAAACCACACGGCAGGCGTTGGGACACGACTGGTCGCTGTCGCGCCGCGGGTCAGCCGTGGTGGTACCGGCGCCTGATCGTTTCGCTGCAACATGGGCCAGAACAGCGGCAGACCTTTTCCATTTGGGCTTCCACCGCTTCGTCTACTGGCTCGCCGAAATCCTCGGCTGGGCGTTCGTCTCACTCTACATCGCCGGCATGAGCGGGATCATGAAAGAAGAGTAGGCGGCTATCCTACTGCCCGCCCGGATAGTTCGGCGCTTCGCGCGTCACCACGATGTCGTGGACGTGGCTTTCGCGCAGGCCCGAGCCCGTGATGCGCACGAACTCGGCTTTGCTGTGGAACGCCTCGATGGTCTCGCAGCCGGTGTAGCCCATCGCGGCGCGCAGGCCGCCGATGATCTGGTGCACGACATTCGCCACCGGCCCCTTGTACGGGACCTGGCCCTCGACGCCTTCAGGCACCAGCTTCAGCGAGTCCGAAACCTCGGACTGGAAGTAGCGATCGGCCGAGCCGCGCGCCATCGCGCCCAGGCTGCCCATGCCGCGATAGCCCTTGTAGGAACGGCCTTGGTAGAGAAACACCTCGCCCGGCGCCTCTTCCGTGCCGGCGAGCAGCGAGCCCACCATCGCGACGTCGGCGCCGGCGGCGATCGCCTTGGCAAGGTCGCCGGAATATTTGATGCCGCCATCGGCGATCACCGGCACGCCGGCTTTGCGCGCCGCGCTCACCGCGTCCATGATCGCCGTCAATTGCGGCACGCCGACGCCGGCGACGATGCGGGTGGTGCAGATCGAGCCCGGCCCGATGCCGACCTTCACGCAATCGGCGCCGGCATCGATCAGCGCCCGCGCGCCGTCGGCGGTCGCGACATTGCCGGCCGCGACCTGCGTGTAGTTCGACGCCTTCTTGATCCGGCTCACCGCGTCGAGCACGCCCTTGGAATGGCCATGCGCGGTGTCGACCACGATCACGTCGCACTCCGCCTCGATCAGCGCCTGGGCGCGGGCATAGCCGTCCTCGCCGACGCCGGTCGCCGCCGCGACGCGCAGGCGGCCGCGCTCGTCCTTGCAGGCGTGCGGATATTTCTGCGCCTTCTCGATGTCCTTCACGGTGATCAGTCCGACGCAACGATAGGCATCGTCGACCACCAGGATCTTCTCGATGCGGTGCTGGTGCAAAAGCCGCTTGGCCTCGTCCGGCTTGACGCCTTCGCGCACCGTGACGAGACGGTCCTTGGTCATCAGTTCCGCCACCGGCTGGCGCGGATCGTTGGCGAAGCGCACGTCGCGGTTGGTAAGGATGCCGACGAGCTTGCCCGCGCCTTTGCCGTTGGCGCCTTCGACCACTGGAATGCCGGAGATGCGATAGCGTTCCATCAGGGCGAGCGCATCGGCCAGCGTCGCGCCCGGCGCGATGGTCACCGGGTTCACCACCATGCCGCTCTCGAAGCGCTTGACGCGCCGCACCTGCTCGGCCTGCTCGACGATGGAGAGGTTCTTGTGGATCACGCCCATGCCGCCGGCCTGGGCCATGGCGATGGCGAGTCCCGCCTCGGTCACCGTGTCCATGGCGGAGGAGATGAGCGGAATGCCGAGCTCGACCGATTTGGTCAGCCTGGTTCGCGTATCAACTTGTGCGGGAAGAACAGCGGAGGCCGCGGGCACCAGGAGGACATCGTCGAAGGTTAAGGCCTCGCGGATGCTCATGGTCGGACGCTCCATCCCTTGGAGCGCCGAGCCTTTAGCAGCGCACACCCGATTCGGCAAGCGGCGGAAAACGGGCAAAAAACCACGGAATTGTAATGAAAAGACCGATCCAAAGATGGAACTCTTCTGTAGAATGGCCGTTTCAAGGGTCGATGGGCGCGGTAGCCCTTCTCCCCTCGGAAGGGCTATTCCAAGGATCGAAATAGGAGAGTTTGAGAATGCAGAACAAATTTCGCGTGATGTTGGGTGCGGCAGCGATTGCCGCGGTGGCTTTTGCCGGCAGCGCACAGGCCGCGCCGCATGGCGTCAAGGTCGGCACCCTGACCTGCAACGTGTCCAGCGGCTGGGGCTTCGTGTTCGGCTCCTCCAAGGACCTGCGCTGCACCTTCCGCCCGAACAAGCACACGGGTGAGCATTACACCGGCTCGATCTCCAAGTTCGGCGTCGACATCGGCTACACCGACGGCGGCGTGCTGGTCTGGGGCGTGTTCGCGCCCTCGTCCGACATCCGCGCCGGCGCGCTGGAAGGCGACTATGCCGGTGCGACGGCCTCGGCCACCATCGGCGTCGGCCTCGGCGCCAACGTGCTGGTCGGCGGCCTCGACAAGTCGATCGCGCTGCAGCCGCTCAGCGTCGAAGGCAACAAGGGCCTGAACGTGGCTGCCGGCATCGGCGCCATCTCGCTCAAGTCCTCGCCGTAAGCGACGAAAGCCTGAAATACCGAAAGCCCCGCGAGCGATCGCGGGGCTTTTTGTTTGCTACGCCGGCTCCGGCGGGTCGCCGTCCTTCTGGCGCTTGGAATAGTCGCCGTCTTCGCGCGCCTCGGCAATCTTGTCCTGATTGGGATTGTAGAGTCCGAAGGCGAGGAACAGCGCCGAGGCGACGGCGAAGGCCTTCTTGTTGCGCCGGATCGGGGCGGTCGCCCACAGCGAAAACGGAATGCCGACGGCAATGGCCGCCAGCAACCCCGCGATGGTCCACCACAGCGACATGCAAACTCCCCGCCAGGAGATAGGCGCGCGTCGGCGATTTCCAAGGGCTCAACGCAACGCGAAGAACAACCCGCCGATATAGGCGACGAACGTCACCGTCACCGCCGGTGCCAGGATCGTGTGCACCCGCTTGTTGCGCGCGAAGAAGCCGATCAGGCCGAACGTCGCGAAGACGCCGTGCGCGACCAGGTTCGGCACGCCCGGCAAACGCCCGTCTGTCAGCGTGCTGCGCAGGATGCTCACGATCACCGAAAGGAACAGGAAGCCGCCGAACCAGGTGCTCTCGCGGAAATAGGCCTGTTCCAGATCGACCCGCCCCGAGTCCGGAATCGCCGGCACCAGGAAGGTGCTCATCAGGAAGAGCAGCACCGGCTGCAGGATCGTCACGAAGAAGGCGGGAAACGTCCAGTGATGCACGCCGCGCAGGCCGAACATCGACCACCACATCTGGATGTGGATCAGGAAGACATTGCCCATCTGCACATAGGTCGGCCAGAAATGCGCGACCCGGTCGCGGGCGCGCACGATGGCGCCGAAGCCCGACAGGATATTGGCGATGCCGAGACCGAGCACGATGGAGATCAGCACGGCGAGATAGTCGAACTCGCTCATGCGCGCCCCTTGAAGCCTGTCGCGACGAGATAGAGCTCCACCGACTCGGCGCGGCTCGATTTCGGCTTGACGTGCTTGACAGTGGCGAAGCTCTTCTTGAGCTGCAAAAGCAATTCGTTTTCCGCCCCGCCGCGGAAGGCCTTGCCGACGAACGCGCCGCCCGGGCGCAGCGTGTCCTTCGCCATCTCAAGCGCGGCTTCCAGGAGCGCCGTGGTGCGCAGATGATCGGTGGCGCGATGGCCCGTGGTCGGCGCCGCCATGTCGGTCAGCACCACATCGGCCGGGCCGCCCAGCGCCGCGATCAGAAGATCGGGCGTTTCGGATTGCATCAGGTCGGCATGAATGAAGGTGACACCGTCCAGCGCCTCCATGTCGAGGATGTCGGTGGCGACGACCTGCCCCTTCGGACCCACGCGCTGTGCCGCGATCTGGCTCCAGCCGCCAGGCGCGGCGCCGAGATCGAGCACCCGCGCGCCCGGCTTGAAGAAACGGAACTGATCGTCGAGCTCGATGATCTTGAACGCGGCGCGGCTGCGATAGCCCTTGGTCTTCGCCGCGTGCACATAAGGATCGTTGAGCTGGCGCTCCAGCCAGCGCCGCGACGATTGGGTGCGGTCCTTGCGGTTCTTCAGCTTGGCGCGGACCTCGCCGCGGCCGCTGGTCGGCGGTTTGCTCATCGCCACGCCATTAATTCGCGCAGGATGCCCTCGCGCAAGCCCCGGTCGGCGACGCGCAGCCGCGTGCACGGCCACAGCGCATGGATCGCGGCGAACACGGCGCAGCCCGGCACGATCAGATCGGCGCGGTCGGCGCCCACCGGCCCCAGCGCGGCGCGCCCGTCGCGGTCGAGCGCCGCGAGCCTGTCGATCGCCGCCAGGATGTCGTCGCAATCGTGCCAGCTCGCGTCGACCTTGCCGCGGTCGTAGCGCGCAAGCCCGAGCGCGATGGCGGCCAGCGTCGTTACCGTGCCCGAGGTGCCGAGCAGGTGATGCGCCCCGACGTCGAACGCGCCGCGTTCGTCCATCCGCGCTTTCACCGCCGCAAAGCGCGTCGTCATCTCGCCGCGCAGCCGCGCATAGCCCGCGGTGTCGAAGGCGCCACCGCTCCAGCCTTCGGCGAGGCTCACGACGCCGACGGGCTCGGAGAACGCCGCGACCACGACCGGCACGCCCCCGCCGTCGCGCCGCATCCAGATGATCTCGGTCGAGCCGCCGCCGATATCGAAGATCAGCGCGCCCTGCGCCTCGTCGCCGATCAATGGCGCGCAGCCGACGGCAGCCAGCCGCGCTTCTTCCTCGGCGCCGATGATCTCGAGCGCGATGCCGGCTTCGTCGCGGGCGCGGGCGAGCAGCACGTCGGCGTTGGCGGCGCGCCGCGCCGCCTCAGTCGCCACCGCGCGCAGACGGCGGACACGGCGGTTCGACAGATGCTGCGCGCAGATCTTGAGCGCCGCGATGGTGCGGTCGATGGCGGCGTCGGAGAGCACGCCGGTCCGCCCGACCCCCTCGCCCAGCCGCACGATGCGCGAGAACGAGTCGACGACGCGCAGCGACCCGCCGCGCCCGGGCACGGCGATCAGGAGGCGGCAATTGTTGGTGCCCAGATCGAGCGCGGCGACCGGCTGTGCCGGCCCGCGGCCCCGCCTCCTCCCGTCGGCCAAACGAAACCCTCCCTCCGGTTCCGTCCCCAGGCGAACCCGTTGACGAAGTCTTAGCACGGAACGGGCTAAACCCCGCAGCCACCTTGCAAAACCGGCCGGCGCGGCGCCTTGGTCCCGCCGCGGCAGGACCTGGAAACGGGGCCGGTCCCTTTGGGGATCGCCCGACCTTGCAAGGGCGGAGGCGGTCCGTTAAACGGGCGCCCTCCGTTGGGGGATCGTCTAACGGTAGGACTGCAGACTCTGACTCTGCCTGTCTAGGTTCGAATCCTAGTCCCCCAACCAACCTTTCCGATATGTTGGCGCAACCACCACAAGCCATCCTGACGGCCCGTCACTACATTCGTTCGCATGGGCGAACCGATTGTCATTCTGGCGCTGCGGCGCAAGCGCGACCGGATCGAGGGCGCAATTGCAGCTTACGAGCGCAAGATCAGAGAAGCGCAGGCGGACTTGGCCCATGTGACAGCCTCGCTGCGGCTGTTCGAGCTGAGCGGCGACCCTTCTGAGTTTCCGGCTTACATCGATCTAAACCGCATCCTGCGGCGGGGAGAGACGACTAAGCTCTGCATCGCAGCCTTGGCCGACGGCCCCATGGACACGCGCCAACTGACCGCGCACGTCATGGCGGCGAAGAGGCTCAACGCCGATGACCGCGTGTTGGCGAAGGCTATCGCGCTGCGGATTACACAGACGCTGCGCGTGAAGGCGCTACGCGGCGGGCCACTGGACGGCACCGAACGCCGGAAGGGCGTTTGCATCTGGCGTTTGTCGCAGGGCCGCGCTCTTAGGTTGCTTTGAATAAGCGAGAAAGATCGCAGGCGCTGGAAAGCGGAGCGGTGTCAGAGCCCCCGCGCCTTGCGGATATCGGTTAGCATTCGCTTTTGTGAATCGACCAATCTCTTAATTGCGTTGGTCCATTCCGCATTTGCGTGATCTGACAGCGCAGGATCGAGGCCGGGAAACATCTGTTTTTCGGCACCGATAGCGAATTGATCCAGCAGACCTAACGCGACATCAAAGTCGCCACCGGCTTGGATTAGAACCAGCGCGGCATATGATTTGCTGCATAGGTATTCGAGAGCGGAAAGCCGCATCTCAAGTTCAATTTTTTCGCCGTAGTCCATATCCGCAACATAGACCGCAGCGGTTCCCTTGTCATGCAACCCGAAGGTGCCGTTGGTAGTATCCGCCGAAGTCCACCGATGGACCGCGACCGAGCGCCAACTGCGTCACGCGCCGAACCTGCGCGCCGTTGTCCATGCGGCGATTATCTTCCCGGAAGCTGCTTTCGTGCGCATAGCGCAGGAGGTACGGACCGGAGACATGGTGGAAGTGGCCCATCTCGCCGCGACGGATGCGCGAGAAATACGACTCCGCCCAATTCGTGCAAGCCTCGCCGTCGCTGTACGCCTCTTGATGATTGATCCGCTTCATTTCGTATTTCGACGCGAGACCATCCCAGCCTGACGCTTCGTCGGCGTTGACGACCGTACCCTTTTCGATACGGCTCTTGATCCAACCCAGCGCCGCGCTCTCAGACTTGAATACGGCGGCGACGCTGTTGCCGTTGCGCTCACGAACCACGACCAGCGATTGGCGCTTGCCGTTCTGGTTTGCAGCAAGGCGACGGTCGCGGCGGTTCTCTTTGAAGTTCGCCGGGCGGACGTAGCCACCGAAATACGCGCCGTCCGTCTCTGCCACCTTGCCCTCGCCACCGATCTTGCGGCCCTTGAACTCTTCGGCCATCGCCTCGCGGACCTTGTGCAACAGAACCCAGCAAGCCTTGTGCGACATGCCGAGATCGCGCGAGAGCGCCAGCGCGTTCTTGCCTTTGACTTCGTTCATCGCGACCGCGATAGCAGCCAGGTACGTCCGCAGCGGCGCCTTGTGAGAGGCGAACAGTGTGCCGCTGGTGATGGTGAAGTCCTTGCGGCATTCCTTCGCCTTGCACCGGAAGCGGGGCGAGCCGGTGACGCGGCGCGAGGGATAGGCCCCGATGCAGCCGCAGGACGGGCAAACCGGCTCGCCATCGGTGTCTGACCAACGGATTTTGCGGAACGCGGTCTCAGCCTCCGTTTCCGTCATACGAAAGACCTCGGCCAGACTGAGCGTCCGGGCGGCCTTCGTTTGGAGGAAATGTGTCTTGGGCACTATCATCAAATCCGTTACTTGTGTAACGAATACGGTGACAGATAGTAGCCTTGTCAATGGCGATTGTAACGAATATGATGATATTTGCAGACTACGAAATGACTAGGAAATCCAATGGCTTCCAAGGCTGAAAAGGTCGATTGGACCGAAAAGACCAAGAACCTGCTGAAAAGCGAGATGAAGCGCCACGGCGTGACCTATGACGGCCTAGTCGCGAAGCTTGAGGCCATCGGCGTCGAAGACACCGCAGTCAATATCCGCAACAAGGTCGCGCGAGGCGGGTTTACGGCGGTGTTTATGGTGCAGTGCTTGGAGGCGATGGGGGTGCGGGAGTTGCGGCTGTAGCGTCGGCAGCTTTGGCGTCATCGCACGCCTTAAGCGCGGCGTCGATATATGCCTTCTCAATGTGGGCCAGCGCGTTGCCTCTGTTGTTGAAATTGTTCCAAGCCCCGACTCCGCTGTTTGGGATTACCAAAAGCGTCGGCTCCATGTCGTACTCTTGCACTTGGTCAAACTCTTCTGTGCCATGCACCTCTGGGTGGTCGGCAAAGAACTGATGTACAGCGGTCACCCATGAGGTGTATTGCCTGCCCAACAATTCGCCATCACGGGAATAGGCCCAGTTGTTCTGGTCACCGATGGCTTGGCCTACAAAACCCGCCATGTCACCCGCGACCTTGATTGCTGCATCTTCGCAGGCATTGTACTTGTTGTTGCGGGCGATCATATCGCTCATCTTCTTGTAGAAGGCCGGGTCCAAACCGCTGGAAGGTGGCTTTGAAGGCGGTATGCGAGACTGAGGTGGAATTATTGGAGAGTTGGTTGCTGGTGCTTCTGCTACCAGTCTGTGACGAGGGCTTGGTTGCGGGGGAGCGTTAGCCGGAAGCTGGTGCGCCTGAATCCACAGAATGACCTTTCGAGCCACCTCATCTGTATTCACCACAGTTGCGACCGGCTGAGGCGTCTTTACCTGCATGAAGCGGACTTCAAACGTTGATAGCCAATAGAGCGCGGTGCCCAGCACGGCGGCGACAAGAATGGTCGCGCCGATGCGATACCTAATCGCCAATAGCCGTAGGTCTGGCTCTAGCCAGGTCCCAATGACGCCAAAGGCAAACGCTGCCCAAAGGCAATCTTGGACAACGTCCACGCTATTCACGCCAGCAAAGCTGAGTGACGCCAAGACAAAGCCGATGCATGCGACTGCGGGACCGCCGAACAGTATCCAGCGACCGACCTTCCCGCTTGTAGGCTCGACAGGTGCCCCACCCATAGGTCCGACTCCTACCGCAACTGCCGGTAAGAACGGAGTCCCACAAGTTGAGCCACATGTGGATCATGTGGGGTTGCCTGAACGGCTTTGCCGTCCCGCTATTTCCCGCGAAATCCCGGCATTTCCCGCTATCGGCGGGCTTGTGGCGCTTGCGCCAATATTTCGAGCTTACGCTGCTTCGCAGCTTCGGCCGGCTTACGCCCCCATATTGCATTCAGCGTAGGCTGCCCTCCGAAGCCTCGGCGAAGGAGGGCTGGCGCGCACCGACCCAACGTTTCCGGTTCCGGCTATAGTCGTTCCGCTGTCATCGATCGATCTTGGGGAGAACCGATATGCGCCTTCGCTCTACCGCCATCATTGCCGCGTCGCTCTGTGTCGCATCCGCCGCGTCGGCGGCGACCGGCAATCCTGTCGGCGGTGTCGGCGTCTCGGTCGAGACCAGTCCGGGCGGGATCATCATGAAGTCGGCGGACTGCAAGCCGCCCAAGGGGACGCTCAAGCAGGATGCGACGGGCAAGTGGGTCTGCGTGCTCATGCAGGCCGCGCCGGCCAATGGTGGCAAGAAGAGTTGAACTGTCGTTTGCCACCACCAACGCATCACGGCCCGGCGGGCGGAGGCCATTTCATTCCGACATGGTTCCAGCGGCCCGCGTCGTCCTGCACATAATACGCGGCCCAGTTCGAATTGACGGCAGTCGACGCGTAGTGGAACCGGACATAGGCCGGCCGGTTGTTCAGGCGATAGGTGTTCTTTCGCGTCACGTCTCGCGCCCCTCCGGCGGCGCCCCGTACAGGGCGGCCATGTTCCGTGGCTGAAATGTTGCCACAAACATCGCAAGCGCGTCGCGAATTTCACGGCCATCCAGCCGGACTGGCTGAACGTCGGCGATTTCACCTTCCGCCGATCACGGCCGTCCGTTCCAGGCGCCGTGCAGCACGATGTCGAGCGGCCGGTGCGGATTGTGCGCCGTCGCATACACCGTCACCGTGATGCGTTCCTCCCAGGCGCGGCGGACGAGCGCCAGCACGCGCGGCTCGCGGCTGTCGTAGCGGTGCACCACGCCCATCTCGGTCTCGACCACGAAGGCTTCGAAGTCGCCGAAGTGATCGTAGAGGATCGCGTCGACCTTGCCGGTGACGCCGATGCCGCCATGCGGATGCGGCACCAACCCGCCGTCGGTGGGCGCGAGCGTGTAGCCCGGAGTCTTGCCGGCCCACAGGCCGTCGAGCCCCGGCCACATGCCGTCCGGCGTCGGCGGAATCGACTCCGGATCGCCGCCCAACCCTTCCAGGCGCGCGCCGAGCACTTCGACATAGCGTTGGAACACCGGATACCAGCGGCTGTTGGCCGAGAAGATCCGCGCCCGCCACAGCATCAGCGAGAACACCCGCGCTTCCTCGACCAGCATGTCGGCCTTGGTGCTGACCGGCACCGCGATCTGGAAGGCGCCCTGCACCCGGCGCCAGGCCGGCGCCGATAGCGCCATGCGCTTGGCCGCGAGCTTGGCGTTGCGGATCGCGGCGCGCTCCGCCCGCGTCTTGGGCGCCGGATGGATCGGGCCCGTGTTGGTGGACGCTCCGGTCGTCGGATTGACCGTCGCGCCCTGCAGGCTCTTCGTCGTGATCTGGCGCACGGCGACGTCGAAGCGCTGTCCCTTCACGATGCCGTAGGGCAGATCCATCGTGAACAGGCCGGCGAAGTTGCCGCCGCCGCTGGGCAGCGGGACATAGGTGATGCCGCCGACCGGCGTCGCCAGCGTATGCGCATCGAGCGCCTTGAGGCCGTGCGCCGCGTACATCTTGTCGGCCATCGCCACCACCGTGTCGGCCGACACGCCCGGCAGGTAGAGCGCCGCGGTCGTTCCCGCCGGCACCTTGCCCCAATCGATCATCAGCTCGTCGGGATTGGCGAGCGACGGCGACGGACGCACCTCGAAGGTATGCACCGCGGTGCGCGAGCTCGGCGTGCCGGGATTGGCGACCGTGGTGTAGGCGATGTTGCGCTGCGCCAGCTTGTCGGAATTGCCCGGCGTCGAGCCGTTCGGGATCGGCGCGCCGTCGAACACGATCTCGGCGCCGAGGCACTGATGCACGCCAGCCATCACCGAAGCGGAGAACGGCTGCAGCGGGCCGCTGAACGGACCGTCCGGATTCGCCTGCCCCACCGGCGTGGCGGGGAACAGGTTCGGCGTCGTCTGGTTGGTGTCGAGGAAGGCGCCGAAGAAGAATTGCTGGTCGCTGCCGTCCGGGGTCAGCGGCGGGGCGTTCGGCCCGTCATCCTGCGTCGTCATGTTGTTGGTGAGCATGGTGTTGTCGACGCGCTTCACCGCGAAGCACGGCATCGACGTGTATTCCATGCCGTCGCCGCTGATGCCGAGCAGCGAGATTTTGTGTCCGCCCATGCCGCCCGACTCCGCCTGGCGGTAGCCCAGCGTCGGATGCCCGCCCATGTCGGTCTGGTAGGTCAGCGACGCCGTGGTCGGCGACTGGAAGATGCGGAAGAACACGCGCGTCGGATCGGCCGGCAGCGTCACGCCTTTCAGCCGCACGCGCGCCAGCGCGAAGTTGAACACCTTCTTGTGGCTGGGATCGCTGGTCGTCGGGAAGATGCTCAAGGCAGACTGGGTTTCGTCGGTCTTGAGGCCATCGAACACCGCCTTCGTCATGTTGGTCACGGCATTGGACAGGAACGAGCGCGCCGCCGTCGGCGTCCCGCCCAGCGCCATGCCGAACGGCGCCTCGCCCTCGATCACATGGAACACGCGCAAGTCCGAGCTCAGCCAGCCCACCGTGTTGCCGTTGGCGTAGTTGGAGAAATAGGGATCGGCGAGCTTGATCAGCTCGATCTGGGCATGCGCCGCCGGCGGCGCCGGGACGACGCCCAGCGTCGCGGTGATGTCGACGAGTTTGAAGGCACCCGGGAAGTTGAAGACGTTGATGTCGCCGATCGTCACCCGGTAGATGAAGGTGAAGCGCTGAACCCGCGCGAGCAGCGCCGGATCGTCCGACGTGAGCCCGATGGGCGTGAAGGTGATGCCGGTGCCGGGGGGCGACGGGATCTGGGGCGCCCACATCGCGAGCTTGGCGAGCTGTGCCGGCGTCGGGCTCATCGGGTCGACGGTCTCGTTGATCGGCCCGCCTGGAAAATCGGCGGACGTCAGGCCGTCGACGATGACGAAGAGCGCGGAGTCGAACTGACCCATCGGATGGGCCTGGGTCTCGTCCTTGCCATAAGTGCTCTTGTCGACGACGAAGGTCAGCGCCCGCACCGGCCGCGCCAGCCACGCCACCGTGTTGTTGAAGAAGGCATGCATGTCGGCCAGCATGTCGGGCACGGCGTTGAAGCCCTGATGCGTGTCGGTGAACGTCGCGCCGCCGAGCTTGCCGCCCTGCGGATCGCCGATCAGGTTCACGTCGAGCAGGTGATGGAACGACGAATCCGTCACCACGCGGCCGACGCCCGCCTTGCGGCCGTCATAGGCGCATAGGATGCCGAGCGGCGGGCGCGCCACGGTCGCGTTGCCGCCGCTGCCGCCGCTGCTGCCGGTGTAGCCCGGCGAGTTCTCGGTGGTGTGCGCCAGAACCGTGCCGGTGGCGAGGATCTGCGGCAGCTCCGGCGGCATGCCGCCGAGGGCGCGATACTCGGTGCGCATCGGCGATCCGGAGAAGCTGAACGTGCCGTTGGTCGCCCACGGCACCACGACTTCGCCTTCGTGCATGTGATCGGGATAGCGGTTCAGGACGCCGCTCGGCACTTGCAGGATCGGGTGCGCCGGCACCAGCACGGTCAGCGGCTGCGGGATGTGATCGGACTGCCCGTCGAAGAAGAAGCCGCCGCCGGTCGAGGGCTGCACCGTGTCGGCGCGCGTCTCGTTGACCGCCGGCCAGTTCGCCTGGCCGCCGGGCGGCACGTCGGCCGGAATGTCGCCCTCGTCCCAGTACCAGTAGCGCATGGTGCGGACGCGCGGGATGCGGCCGCACATCTGCGAGCCGATGCCCTCGTGATCGCCGGTCGCGAACACGCCGCCGCCGCCGTCCATGAAGTCGGCGAGCGCGAGCAGTTCGTCGTCGCCGATCGCGCTGCCGTTGCTGGTGGCGCCGATGCCCTCGTCGCCGATCAGCCACAGCACGTCGAAGTTCGTGAGATTGACGCTGGTCTTGAAATTGAAGTTCACGAAATCCGGCATCGTGCCCGCGATCGGGTCGGTCCGCCGATGCGCCGTCTTCACGTCCAGCGCGGTATTGCCTTTCAGCGTGAGGACGAGATCGGCGACGGTGAAGCGCTCGATGACATTGTCGAAGGGCGCGAAGCTGAAGCGCGTGCCATCGCAAACGATGAGGACTCGCGTGACCATGGATCACCTCGTTCAAAATAGGGATGGGAGCGGACGCCGAGCAAAAGCTCGAAAATCGACGCAGCACGCGTGGCCGGACGACCGGCACGGGGACGCCAAAACGTTACAAACTGGAAATACTGCGGACTCGCGCTCGGTCCACGCAGCGCAATGACGAACTCATAGCGCAGCGGCATGACAAAGGCGAGACGGCGCAGCCGCACGCGATCACAGCGAAAGACGGCGCCGGCGATGGATGGGATTTGAAAAGAATGCGCGGGAATCGGGCCTTTGCCCGGCCGCGTCCTCGTGCAGGCCGACGCATGGACCGCGTCGTTCCAGCAAGGAACTTGCAGCCATTTGACGGCCTTATTCGCGCCCGCTTTATTGTCATGGTAGCGTTGTGCTTTCAGCGGGATTGCCGATGACCATCCGCTTCGCGTGGAACGACGGCGACGACTCATTTGTCCGGGCCGACGTGCCCGGCACCGATCTGCAAGCCGCGAGCCCCTTCGTCGCCAGCGTCGACCTCGCGCAGCATGCGCCGTTTCTCGCGCGCCAGGCGATGACGATCGACACGGCGTCGTTCACCTTCGACTACGCCGCGCCGCTTGGCGCCACAGGCAAGACGCTGGTCGCGCAGCCGGCGTTCGTGCCCATGGTGCAAGGCCATGGCGCCGCCGCCCAGCCGATGCCGCTCGCCGGCCCCGGCAGCTTCGTGCAGAGCGACGAGGTTGCCTTCATCGCGGGCGTCTACGACGACGGCACGCTGCCCCTCTATGCCTTCTCGGCATGGAACAACGACAATCCCGCGACCTATACCGGCGGCTTCACAAATTCCGAGAAATGGGGCGCCCAGACCTCGCAGACCGCCGGCGGCACGATCAAGTACTACTTCACGCCGTCGTCGAACTGGAGTTCGACGGAGCAGCAGATGCTCGCCGCCGGCCTTTCGCTGTGGTCGGACGTCGCCAATATCTCCTTCACCCAGACATCGTTCTCCAACCAGGCGCAGATCGTCTTCACCCGCGGCAGCGGCGGCAGCGCCTTCACCAACACGAACGATACCGATTCCACCGGCAACGCCGGACACACCGGCGGCTCGATCCTGTGGCAACTGACCAAGGCGACGATCACGATCGACACCTCGGTCGCCGGTTTCGGCCCGATCGACGGCACCTTCACGACGCAGGGCGGCTATCCGGTGATGACCCTCCTGCATGAGGAAGGCCACGCCATCGGCCTTGGGCATGCCGGTCCGTACAACGGCACCGTCAATGCCAGCCAGCAGCAGTTCAGCGCCTGGGACACGCGGCTGTGGAGCATCATGTCGTATATCGAGCCGCGCACGACGTCGGCCGCCTATTACGGCTCCTATCCCGTCACCGGCACCGACTGGGGGTTCGGGCCGAGCGGCTTCCGCAGCGATCCGACCGGCCTGATGCCGCTCGACATCCTGGCGGCGCAGCAACTGTACGGACTGCCGACCTCGACGGTTCTGTCCGGCGGGCAGACCTTCGGCTTCCACTGCAACATCACCGGGCCGACCGCGATCTTCTTCGACTTCTCGCAGAACAGCGTGCCGATCCTCTCGCTGTGGGACATGGGCACCGGCAACACGCTCGATCTTTCCGGCTTCACCAACGGCTCGACGATCAACCTCAGTGCCGGCACCTATTCGAGCTGTGCCGGGATGATCAACAACCTCGCCATCGCCTACAACACCCAGATCGACACCTTCGTCGGCACCAGTGGCGCCGACAGCGTCACCGCCAACAACGATGGCGACATGATCACCGGCGGCGCGGGCAACGACTCGCTGATCGGCGGCATCGGCAGCGACACCGCGGTGTACTCCGGCGCGCGCTCGGACTATGCCGCGACCAATCTGGGCAGCGGCATCACCCAGCTCCAGGACCTGCGCGGCGGCTCGCCCGACGGCACCGACCAGTTGACCGGCATCGAGTTCGTGAAGTTCTCAGACGGCACGGTCGGCGTCGCCTCGCTGTTCGGCAACACGGCGCCGAGCCTTTCGGGCGCTGGCAATTCGGTCGGCTATACCGAGCAGACGGCCGCCGTCGTCATCGATTCCGGCCTCGTGGTGACCGATCCCGACGGCACGCTGGCCGGCGCGACGGTGGCGATCTCCGCCGGCTTCGTCGCCCTCGACACGCTGAACTTCACCAACCAGAACGGCATCACCGGCAGCTACAATTCCGGCACGCACGTCCTGACGCTGAGCGGCAATGCGTCGGTCGCGGACTATCAAACCGCGCTGCGCTCGGTGACGTTCTCGTCGAGCAGCGACGATCCCACCCATGGCGGCAACACCACCCGCACCATCACCTTCCAGGTGAGCGATGGCATCGCGTCGAGCAGTGGCGCGACCTCGACGATCAATGTCACCGCGATCGACGATCCGCCGCAGGTTCACAACGACAATTTCGCGATCCTCGAGAACGGCGCGATTAGCGGCAATGTCTTTGCCAACAACGGCAACGGCGCCGATTTCGATCCGGACGGCCCTTCCGCGATGGCTGTCTTCACGGTCAACGGGCAGGCGGCCAAGGTCGGCGTGCAGTTCGCCCTGCCCTCCGGCGCGCTGGTCCAGCTCAATGCCGACGGCACGCTCACCTACAATCCGAACCACGCCTTCGACCATCTCCCGGCGCCGGGATCGGGTGCCCTCAACACCACTTTCAACGACACCTTCACCTATCAGGTGACCGGCGGGACCGTTGAAACCGCCACCGTCACGATCACCGGCGTCGACTCCGACGACACGCTCGACAATCGGTCGGGCAGCCAGAACTACGACGGCGGCATCGGCAACGACACGCTTTCCATGCTCGGCGCGCACACCGATTACAATGTGAGCTACGACCAGGGGACGAGCAAGTTCACCTTCGTCGACCTGCACGGCTCGGACGGCACCGATACGGCGAAAAACATCGAGAACTTCAGCTTCACCGACGGCATCTTCACCTACGACAGCCAGGCGCGCATCACCTCGCAGACCGTCCACGACGCCTTCGGACGGTCGACCACCTATTTCGACGTCGACAACACCGCGCCGTGGGCGGCGAAGACCTACACCTACTCCGATTCCGGCAGCAACAGTCTGGTGCGCGAGGTCGTCCAGCTCGACTCCGGCTCGACCTGGTACATGACGTTCAACACCGCGCCCGGCAGCACCGATCTGTGGACGGTAAGCTACGGGCCCGACAGCTCGGGCTTGCCGCAATCGACGGTCACGATGCACAGCGACGGGTCCTTCAAGCTGCACTTCGAGGACAAGTTCAACGAGTACGCCGGCTGGTCGAACATGGACATCAGCTTCGACGCGAGCGGCAACATCGTCGCGTTCGTCGGCACCGACGACTTCGGCCGTCCCAACCACGTCGCGCAGAGCGCCATGATCACGCCGATGGAAGTCATTCCGTGGCAGCTCACGCCCTACGATCCCGATCTGGGCGGCACGCCGGAGAACACCGTGCTGACCGGCGGCACCGCCAACGACATCCTGTTCGGCTTCGACGGCAACGACACGCTGAACGGCGGCGCCGGCAACGACATCCTCGACGCCGGTCGCGGCAACGACACGCTCACCGGCGGCATCGGCGACGACCACTTCGTGTTCCGCAACAATGGCAGCGGGCTGGATGTGATCACCGACTTCACGGCGGGCAATGCGAGCGGCGACGTGATCGAGCTGCACGCCTATGGCATCGCGAACTTCGCGGCGCTGCAGGCGATGATGACCCAGGTTGGGGCGGACGTGGTGATCACCTTCGATCCCTCCGACACGATCACGTTGCAGCATGTCACGCTGAGCCAGCTCAACAGCGGCGATTTCGTGTTGAGCTGACACGGTAAGCGAAATCTTCGCCGCGGCCGCGCGACATCTGTACTTAGATTTGACTTATTTCTCCTTTCCTCTTCAATGATCCGCAAAGTCGCGCGATCCTGGCGCGGCTTGTGTGGCGTGATCGGGGGCAATAGGGGAAACCATGGCGATCGGTGCCAAGCCGCGCTGGATCGCGCGAGATCCGGTGGATACCGCCGTGCCGCCGGATGTCCGCGCCCACGGCATCGCGCCCGCCGCGATATTTCCCGTGCCGTATAGCGGCACGACCGTCATCGACCTCTCGTCGGAGACGACGCGCATCTACAGCAAGGTCATCGACGGAACCTATGTCCTGTCGCACAACAGCGACGGCAGCGATCCGCTGGCGACGGTTCCCGACCCGGGAAATCTCACCATCACGCTGGGTTCCGCCGACGACATCGTCAGTGGCGGGGCTGGAAGCGACACGCTGGTCGGCAGCGGCGGCGCCGACGCCCTGAGCGGTGGCGACGCGCATGACATCCTGATCGGCAATGACGGCAACGACCAGCTGTCCGGTGACGGCGGCGACGATTATCTCTATCCCGGCACCGGCAACGACACGGTCGACGGCGGCACCGGCTTCGACCTCGTCAACTACGGCAGCGACACGGCGGGCTTCACCGCCAATCTCGCGACCGGCACGGCGAGCGGAACCGGCATCGGCAGCGACACGCTCGCCGGCATCGAGTGGATCGTCGGCGGCTCGGGCAATGACAATCTCACGGGTGACGGCAGCGACAATACGCTGGACGGCGGCAGCGGGACCAACACGCTGGCCGGCGGCGACGGAGCCGATTTTCTCTTGGACACCGGCAGCGGTGCCGGCAATTTCGACGGCGGCGCCGGCATCGATGCGCTCACGCTCGACCGCGGCGGCCTCAGCGCCGCGGTGTCGATCGTCTTCACCGCCGGTTCGGCGACGCCCGTCACCCTGCCCGACGGCGCCCAGTTCAAGAACATCGAGCGCCTGGCCCTCACGACCGGCTCGGGCGACGACAGCGTCACCTTCGATCAGCCCGTGCACGCCGACGTCGTCAACAACTCTTGGGACGGCGGCGCCGGCAACGACACACTGACCGTGGACGTGTCGAGTTACGACGTGCCGATCTCAGCGATCAACAGCGGCGACCCCTACAACGTCTTTGAGGATGGCAAGGTCGTCGTCGTCGCCCATCACATCGAGCAGGTCCACATCATCGGCGGCGCCGGCGACGACACGTTCTCCGGCCTGTCCGGCAACGACCTCTTCGAGGGTGGCCGCGGCATCGACACCGCTCAGTTTACCGGCACGCATGCCGATCACAGTGTGACCTGGGACGCCGATACCGGCCGCTTCACCGTATCGGATTTGCGCGGCGGCGCACCCGATGGCACCGACACGGTGAGCGGCATCGAGGTGTTCCACTTCTTCGACGGCGACTTCACCTATGACAGCGCCGGACGGATCACCTCCCAGACGGTTTCGGACGGCGGCAGCAACACCATCCGCACCGCGACCGATGCCGCCGGCACGGCGATGTGGGACAGCCAGGTCACGGTGTTCAACGCCCAGCACAGTCTGGTTTCGCAGACCATCGTCAACGACGGCGGTTCGCGCTGGGTCAACAGCTACGATGCCGACAACGCCAATTCCTGGTCGTGGATCAGCGCCGGCTACGACGGCGGCGGCCATCAGCTGACGGAGGTCGGCACCAACGACGACGGCACGCACTATCTGACGCTGTTCGATGCCGCGAACCAGTACAGCTGGGCCCAGGCCACGCTCGCCTTCGACGCCAACTGGACGCCGACCGGCCTGACCGGCACCAACGACAACGGCACGCACACCATCACGCAGGCGAGCATCGCCGCGGCGCTCGATACGGCGCTATGGTTCACCACGCCGTTCGATGCCGATGTCGGAGGCTCGCCGTCGGACGGCTTCCTGATCGGCGGCGCGGGCATCGACATGCTCTACAGCTTTGCCGGGAACAATGTGCTGGAAGGCGGCGGCGGCAACGATGTGCTCGACGGCGGGCGCGGCAACGACACGCTGAGCGGCGGCGCGGGCGACGACCGCTTCGTGTTCCACAATGACGGCAGCGGCCTCGACGTCATCACCGATTTCGCGCCCGCGAGCAACGACGTGATCGAGCTGCATGCGTTCGGCATCGCGAACTTCGCGGCGTTGCAGGCGCTGATGACCCAGATCGGCGCCGATGTGGTGATCGCGTTCGATCCTTCGAATACGATCACGCTGCGGGACGTCACGCTGGCGCAGCTCGGAGCCGGCGATTTCGTTCTGAGCTAGGAGTTGGTCTCACAGACGAATTGTCATGGCCCGCAGTGAGTAGCGACAGCGTACGAACGGGCCATCCAGTTGGTGAGCCATTTCTTTCAACGATAGTGGCTGCGTCACCTGGATGGCCCGCTTTTGCGGGCCATGACAGCCGCGCTTGATATTGGGGGCAAGGTCGCGCACCCCTACTCCCCACCGATCAGCTTGCCCATCGCCTCGAGATAATCGGCGAACGCCCTGCGCCCCGCCGCCGTGATCCGCGCCCGCGTCAGCGGCTTGCGCGCCAGGAAGCTCTTCTCGATGGCGATATAGCCGGCATCTTCCAGCTTGCGCAGATGGATCGAGAGATTGCCCTGCGTCGCCTGCAACGCGCCCTTGAGTTCGTTGAAGTCGGCGACCTCGGAATCGGCGAGATAGGCCATGATCCCCAGCCGCAAGCGGCCGTGGATGACATCGTCGATCCGTCCGATGTCGAAGGCGGCCATGTCGCTACGCCGCCGTCCGCCGCGCGGCGCGGAGCATCGCATAGCCCGGCAGCGCCATGCAGAACCAAAGGCCGATGCCGGCGAACAGGATGAACCAGCCGAGCTTGGTCACCGTCACCGCCATCGCGACGGCGCAAATGCCCCAGCCCAAGGCGACTGCGAGATACCACAATCGCTTGCGCATGCCGTAGGCGAAGAACCAGGCCGTTCCCTGCAGGACGAAGACGCAGCACGGATAGATTAGCCACACCGTCATGCTGCGCTGATTGAGCGCGACCGCACCGATCACCGCGATCAGGAACAGATTGGCGAGGCCGATGGCGCCGAACGCCTGCGCAACCGCACGTCCCACCGCGCCGCGAATGGCGTTCTTGCGATTGTTGTAGATGATCCAAGTCATCACCGGAATGAACACCACCGTGGGGCCAAGCCCGATGCCGAGATTCACCGGCCCGGTGTTCGGCAATAGGCCGAGCGCCACGGCCGCATGCAGCAGCATCTGCCCCCCATAGAGCAGCCCGGCGGAGAAATAGGCCTGGCCGAAGGTGCGGGCCTGGCTGGTCTCGTCGTCGCCGACGAGACCGCGCAGGAAGGCAAGATCGTCACGGGCGGATTGGGTATCGGCGTTCATTCGGCGGGCTCCTGGACGAGGGACGGCAGGACGGGGCGATTAGACCGCGATTCTCGTGGTCCGTTGAGCACCCGGCCGATGAAGCTGTGGCGGACCAGGAGCTGGTAGCTGGCGAACAGGATCGCGAAGGTTGCCATTAGAATCAGCGGAAATTTCGCCTGCCACGGCAGCGGTGCCTCGGACAGCGCGGTCTGCAGCGCCATCACGATCGGGATATGCACCAGGTACATCCAATAGGAGGCATCGGCGATGTAGCGGCGCACCGGCGAATGGTTCGACAGGAAGCGCATCGCAAAACCGATGAAGGCAAAGGTCCAGGTCCAGATCGCGACTGTGTAGAGCACCGCATAGAGCGCCGTCGTCGCATCATGCGGCGCCGGGTGCAGCAGCATCGCGACACCGGTGATCGAGAACGCGCCGATGGTGCAGGCAAGCGCCGCTGCCAGGTTGCCCAGCCAGCGCCGGCGCCATACCTCCAGCAACTCGGTCTGGCGGTGCAGCAGCCAGCCGAAACCGAAGGCGGTGAAGAAGCCAATCGCAGCGGCGGCGTTCGGCACGAACGAGCTATCCGGCGTCATGATGCCGACCTGCTGCACCCAGGCCGGCGACAGGATGAAAGTGGCGGCCAGCGGCGCGGCCAACACGACGAGGCCGAACGGACTGCGCACCAGCGCACTCACGATCCGGTCGGCGAAGGCGCGGATGCGCCCGCCGCGATCGACCAGCGCCACCGCGCCGCGCACGATCAGCGTCGCCGCATAAAGCAGCAGCAGCACATAGAGGAACCACAAATGCGTCAGCGGAAACGCTGGGAAGCCGGGATAGGCCGGCGGCTTGGGCAGCGGCCCGCCATGCGCCATCACCGTCGCGGCCCAGATCGACACGCCGACGATGCTGCCGAACAGGATCGGCCAGCCGGCGATCAGCGGCACGCCGATGCGCTTCAGCCGGTCGCGAATGAAGCCGCCGGCGCCCTTCTTGTGGAAGCTCATATGGGCGAAGAACCCGGCAAGCAGGAAGAACGTCGTCATGCGGAAGATGTGCAGCGTGAGGAACAACGCCGACAATTCGATCGAGCGCGAATTGTCCATCACGATCCACATCGGAATGCCCGGAGGCGACGGCAGGAACGACAGCGTCGTGTGAAACACGATGCCGAGCAGCAGCGCAAAACCGCGCGCCGCGTCCAGCGCATGCAAACGTTCGGAGCCATTGGCGTTCATGACGGACCTCCTCTTCGGCCCGTGCAGAAGCACCAGCCTGTATCCGTCGCCATGTACGACAACTAGTTTGAAATGTAAACTAGTTTCTGAAGAGACAGACTGAAGTACCTTTAACTACCTGAAAGAGCTTCGATATTTTGTCGATTGCCGGGGCACCAGAGCGACTTCCCCACCCGGAGCGCTACGCGCTCCGACCTCCCCATGCTGGGGAGGTGAAACGCGGTCGTTACCTCCCCAGCATGGGGAGGTCGACGGAGCGCAGCGACGTCGGGTGGGGAAGTCCTTTTACTCCGCGACGTCCGCGCCACGCGTTTGCGTCCCAAAAATATTTTTGCCCCAAAACAAACTTGCGCATTCCCACCGCAGCATCGCTCCCTATCCAACACCTTCGCTCGAAAACTCCGCGCTCTCCGCGGCTCCGCGTGCCCTTCTCTGTTGGATAGTCCGCCTGCGGAAAAATTTTCACCCGCCCCTTGAACCGAGTCTCTGCAATCCCGAAATACGCCAAATCCCCACAGGTGTAAGCAGAACGAAGCGCCGCTCCGGCGCATATGAAAACATGCGTCCACGTCGGAAACCCGATTCAGCGATGACTCGAATTGCGTGCGAAACGACTTTCTATTTTCGTTTGGCCATCGCTTCTTTGTGCGCCTTGTACCCCGCCGCCACCCACGGAAACTCCTTCGGCACGGCGCGCGGCACCGGCGCCGTCTGGAATTCGTTGGCCCAGGCGCGGCGGATGCGGCCCGTGCGGTTGACGCCGGCATAGTGATGCGTGCGCGCGTGGTGGAAGGTCATGCCGCCGGCGGCGAGCGGCACCGGCACGCCGGCGCTGGTGTCGACCGTCTCGCTGAATTCGAGGACGTGCACCTTGGGATCGTCGCCGCCATGGCGGTGCGGCAGCACCTCGCCGCGCTGCGATCCCGGCACGAACCACAGGCAGCCATTGTCGGTATCGACCTTGTCGAGCGCCAGCCAGGTGCCGAGCGCGTTGTAATCCTTGGCGACGTCCCAATAGGCCTCGTCCTGATGCCACGGCGTCTCGGCGGGGGAGTTCACACCTTTGAAGATCAGATGACCCCAGCTCTCGCACTTGTCGGGCGCGATGCCGAGCAGGCGCGCCGCAATGCGCCGCGCGTTGCGCCACATCTGGGTCTTGCGGATCTGCGGCACGATGCGCTCGGGCAGCAGGAGCTGACCAAGCTGGGGCGCGTCGGTGGTGCCATACGGCCGCGACAGATCGAAGATGCCGTCGAGATAGCCAGTCGCCGGCGGCGCGATCAGCGCGTCATAGACGGTGCGCAGCCATTCGAGCTCCGCGTCGGCGGTGACGCGCGCCACGGCGAGATAGCCGTTTTTGGCATAGAAATCCGCCTCGGCGTCGCCGATATCGACCATGAATTCGGTTTCGGGAAGCGGAGGGATGTCCATCGCGGTCTCCGTCACAGGCCGTAGAAGCGGGCGGCGGTGCCGCCGAAGATGTCGTCGCGGTCGGCGGGCGAAATCTGCGCCGTGAGCTGCCGCGCGATGTCGAACCATTCGCGGTAGTTGCTTGCCAGATTGAGCACCGGCCAATCGCTGCCCCACATCAGGCGCCCAGGCCCCCAGATGTCGAGCAAGGCGGCGATGTAGGGCTTGAGATTCTCGATCGTCCAATCCGCCGCCGCTTCGGTGGCGAGGCCGGAGAGCTTGCAGTGCACGTTCGGAAAGTCGCGCGCGATGGCCGCCATCTCGCGCCGCCACGGCTCGATCTCGCCGCGCGCGATATACGGCTTGGCGCCATGATCGATCACCATCGCCAGATCGGGATGCCGCGCGAAGAATTTGGCGGCATGCGGCAGGTGCCGCGGGAAGACGAGGACATCGAAACGCAGTCCAAGCGCGCGCATCGCGCGCAGCGCCGGCACCAGTTGCGGCTTCAGGATCCAATCGTCGTCAGGAAGACCCTGCAGCATGGGTCTGAGCCCCTTCAGCGCCTTGTCTCCCGCCAGCGCCGCGATCGCGTCGGGCGCATCGGGTGCCGCAAGATCGGCCCAGCCGACCACGCCGCCGATGAACGGCGCCTTGTGCGCCAGCGACAGGAGGAACCGCGTCTCGGCCAACGTTTGCGCCGCCTGCACCAGGATCGTCTTGTCGATGCCGCACGCCGCCAGATGAGTCGCAAGATCGTCCGGCCCGTAGTCGCGATAGAGCGCCGGCACGTCCTTCTCGTTCAGCCAGCCATAGTCGCCGCGCGCGATTTGCCAGAAGTGCTGGTGGGCATCGACGCGCATCATATCGGCACCGGCGCGCCGGTGTGGATGAGGCCCTGCTCCTTGAGATCGCGCCACAGCGCCGCCGGCGTCACCGCCTCGATCAGCGAGACATTGCCGTCGACTTCCTCGGGACTCACCGCGCCCGGAATGACGCTGACGACCAGCGGATGCGCGGCGACGAATTGCAGCGCCGCCTGGCGCAGCTCGACGCCGTGGCTGTGGCACACGATGTTGAGGCGCCGCACGCGCTCGGCAATCTCGGGCGGAATGGCGCCGTAGTTGAACGTGGCCTTGCCGGCAAGCACGCCGGAATTGTACGGCCCGCCGAGCACGATGCCGGCGCCGGCTTTGGCGCATTGCGGGAACAGCGTGTCGATCGGCGCCTGCTCCAGGAGCGTGTAGCGTCCCGCGAGCAGGAAGAGATCGGGATCGGCCAGCTCGAGCATGCGGGCACAGGGCTCCCACTCGTTGACGCCGATGCCGATGGCGCGCACGGCGCCGCTGTGGCGCAGCTCCTCCAGCGCGCGCCAGCCGCCATCGCGCATGAGCTCCTGTATCCGCGCCTCGGATTGCGCGCGCCCGCCATGGCTGGAGCCGTCGACGTCGTGCACGAACAGGATGTCGACGCGATCGAGGCCGAGGCGCTTGAGACTCGCCTCGAAGGAGCGCAGCACGCCGTCACGCGAATAGTCGTAGACATATTTCAGGTGGTCGACGCCGGCATAGATGCCGGCGTTGGATTCCCCGGCCCGCGCCGGCTCGATCAGGCGCCCGACCTTGGTCGAGAGCACGAACGCGTCGCGCGGCTGCTGCGACACAATGCGGCCGACGCGTTGCTCCGACAGGCCCAGACCATAGAGCGGCGCGGTATCGAAATAGCGCAGGCCCTTGTCCCAGGCCCGCGTCACGGTGCGGTCGCAGGCGGCCTCCGTGTAGATCCGTCCGAGATTGCCCAGCGTCGCGGCGCCGAAACCAAGTGTCGTGAAATCAAGTGTCCGGCCCAGCCGTGTCGTGAACGGGCGGACGGCAGCGGCGCGCGGCATCAGGCGTCGGCTTTGCGCGGCGCGAACAGCGCCTTGCTCTGCTCGTAGCTCGAGGGATAGCCGGCCGGCTGGTAGGAAAAGAGCAACGCGCGGCGGTCCTTGTCCGAGCGGTTGGGCAAGGAGCGATGCACCAAAAAGGCGCCGAAGAACACCACCGTCCCGGCTTTCGCCTCCAGCGGCTGGAGCCGCGTCATGTCGAACTTGCTCTCGTCCAATTCGTTGGCGCCGAAGCCGTCGACCGATTTCGTATTCGTGTTCATCCCGTCGCGATGGCTTCCCGGCGCGACTTCCAGGCAGCCATTGGCCCGCGTCGCGTCGTCGAGATGGATCATCGCGGTCATGATCTTGTGCGGCACTCTGTTGTTCGGCCGCCAATAGGGATAGTCCTGATGCAGGATGATGGTGCCGCCGGTGCGCGCCCGCTTCATCGTGATCTTCTCGGTGAAGAGGCTGATGTCTTCCTGACCGATGACGTCCTTGGACGGATTCCACAACCGCGCATCGCGCGCCCAGCCGTCCAGCGGCTTGGAGATGTGCGCGAAGGGCTCGATGCCTTGCACCACGTCTGGGAACTCCGGCTCCCACTTCACGATGGAGCCGAGCTCGCGCTGCAATTCGAACATGTAGCTGCCGACGGTGACCTTGGTGCGGCGCTTGGCGGCGAGCAGGTCGCGCTCCAGCGTCTCGACATCGCCGGCCATCGCGGCGCATTCGGCCGGCGTGAACACCGCTTCGCGCACCACGAAACCATCCTCGTTGAGGCGGTTCAGCTCGGCGGCGCTGAGGCGAAACGGCTCGGACATGGCGGCTCTCATTGACATGCCAGCTTGGGAGATATCGTACAGGTCCGCAAGGTTGACCCCTCGGTGCCCGACACCTAACATGTTACTCGCAAGCCGTCCGGAACGATCGCCATGGCCTATCCCACCGCCACGCCGGCGCAGATCGCGTTCTTCAACAGCCATGGCTGGCTGGTGGTCGAGGATGCCATCCCGCAGGGCGATCTCGACGAGCTCGAGCGCTATTGCGACATGATCCTCGACGACAAGCAGAAGCTGGCGTTCGACTGGGCCTGGGACGCGAAGGAGAAGCGCGAGGACCGCTCCTTTCGCATTGTGCAATCGTCGCCGCAATTCGTGTGGCGCGAGGCCAAGGATGCCGCCTATCGCAAATGGCTGGTCGCGTTCGGCCGCTCGCTGATGGGGATCGAGCTCGAGTTCTGGTACGACCAGTTCCTCGGCAAGCCGCCGGGCAAGAGCGTGCCGACCTATTGGCACCAGGACGAAGGCTATTGGGGCCGCAACCTGCGCAACAAGGGCGCGACCTGCTGGATCCCGCTGATCGACGTCGACGCCACCAATGGCTGCATGCATTTCATCGACGGCGGCCACAAGGGCGAGGTGCTGAGCCACCATCCGGTCGAAGGGATGGCCAGCGACCTTCTGACCTGCGACCCGACCGGCGAGACCGTCTTTCCAGCACATTGGGATCCTAAGCTTAGAATTCCACGTGGACAAGTTGTCGC